>JAAHTG010001449.1_pt2 | contig 12826 bp, 24 predicted proteins | sample 6116081 | NCBI WGS metagenome assembly JAAHTG01 (sample SAMN13939989, study PRJNA603662) | sponge metagenome | isolation source: marine sponge | host: Mycale hentscheli | place: New Zealand | collected 2005
AATCATCTTAATAATTTTGGTTCTGGTCTGTAGTGAGGTACTGATTTTGGATTTTCTCCCTTGTCTACCTTTGCTCTAGCATCCCAAATTAAATCCTTATGCTTCCTTAGCCACTTCATATATGTAGGAACATTAAGATGTATAAAATCTCCATTTATAGGTGTTCTTACTCCTAAGTTAAATGCGTTTTGAGCATCTTCAAAATAAAAGTTCTTATAAGTTTTGGCTAAATCATCTGCTAAACTTTGAGATAGTATCATTATAGTATCTTCCTCAACATTGCTTTGCCCTAACTCAATATATGTTTTGCTAATTAAATCTACAGAACCCATTAGTAGTTCTTCTTTTGTCATTGTTTTTATCTGTTTCATTGTATAAATTGTTTTTTTAGTTTTTCTTTTACATTCATATTCTTTTGCAAATGAGAATGTATCTTACTCATACTGTTATTGTTTTTAGTTTGTCTTTTTTCCCAAGTCCTTACACAAGCCTTCCAAGCCTTCATCTTGTTTTTACCAATCTTCCAATCTTTACTTTCATAAAAATCATAAAAAGTTTCTGCATCTATATTATTCTTTCTTTCAGTACAATACTCAGCAATTTCATTAATAGTTGGTTTTTTAAAACGCACCTTATTATTACTATCTGTAAGATTAATATTAATACTTGTATTATTATCCTTAAACTTTTCTTTAATACCCCCCTTCTCATTTTCTTTAATACCCCCTTTAAGAATACTTATATACCTCCTATCAATTTCTTTAGTACCCCCTTTATAAGTGTAACTAGATGATATATAGCCATTTGCAATTAGTTCGCTAATCCATTTAGATATTGTCACTATACTCTTGCCATAAAGATTAGAAAAGTATTTATTTGTTGCAAAGCACTCACCATTCATATTGAGTAATGCAGTAATTTCAGCATATAATAACTTAGCATTGGCAGTCAGGTTTTTATCGTACCTAACCTCAGCACTAATTATAGCATAGTAGTTTGGTTGTTGTTTCATTGTTTAGTTGTGTTTTTTTATTTTTAGTTCATAGCATTTTGTGTAAGTTGACATTACAATATCCCAATCACTTATATCCTCATACTTATACCAGCAAAATCTTGCGTATAAAGCATTTAAGGGCTGAATGAATAGATAGTGCGTAACTTTCTTGTTAGGGTTGTTATGGGCTTTAAAATTAACTCTAAGGGCATTTCCTTTACTTCTAACACCTTTAACGTCAATATAATTTAATTCTCCAATACCCTGCATAATTATATCAGCCTCAACTACTGGTCTATCTTCAATAAGTGGGGCTGCTTTATATTTAACACCTTTGTTATTATCTAAGATATGTCTTGCTACTAACTCAGCAAATATTCCTAGACTTTGTATTTCGTGTTCTTGATTACCTCTATATTTTTCTGTATTCTTATTATATACATCTGCAGATAACATACTTCTAACCTTAGCAAGTTCATCAGACAAGCCAATGAAAGTGCTAGGGTAAGTTGTATTTTTCCAATTAATCATTAGAAAGGTAAATCATCATCTCCAGTAGTTGATTTTACTTTTTTAGGAGAGGTTTGATTATCTGTTGTTGGCTCATAATCATTTACATAAGAGTAATGAGTAGCACCCTTTTCAGATGGTTCTCTTCTTTCTGCAATCACCATAGAAACCCAACCATTCTTAGAGTTTGCTTGTAGTTCATCCATTTTAAAGTTTGCAACCATCATTGTTCCGAATTTTGTTTTAATGTTTTTAATGCTACTAGGCAAGTAGACTTTCTCTTTCTTTTCTTTCATTTTTTAATTTATTTATTTTATATAATTTGGTTAATGTGTTATTTATTGTATTTAATTTATCTTCTAATGCTCTTATTTCTTCATCTACCTCAACTTCAATAATTTTGTTTTCAACTCTCTCAAAACTTTCTTGTTCTGATTTGTAATTTTTATACTCAAATTTGAATTGCTCAAGATGATGTATTATAGAGGCATGATGTAAGTTTGTAACCTTTCCAATATTTTTCAAGGTCATATCAAACATCTCTCTTAATATGTAAATGTATAATCTTTTAGCCTGAATAATGTTTCTTTGTCTACTTCCTAAAAACATTCTTTCTTTTTCAACATCATATATTTCACATATTTCATTAACTATTAGTTCGTCATAATAGTCGCTAAATTCTAATCTTCTTCTTTTCATTTTATTTATTTATATAGTTTGTATTATTTTATATCGTAAACAATAGTATCAACAATATCCTGAAATTCTAATCCTAAATAATCTGCTAATCTTTTAGCGTGTATAAACCTCATGTTAGTTGGTGTAGCAATAAACTTTTTACTTGTTGCATAGTTAACCTCTAACACTTTACAAAGCCTTAAATTAGATACACCATAAATCCTAAGCAAAGCCTCAAATTCGTTTCTTGATTTTCTTATCTTGTTTAAAGAATATTTATTTGTCATTTGTTAAGTATTTATCTACTTTAGACTTTTCTATTTTAAATTTATTTTTCCCAACGTGATAGAAATCAACCAACTGATTTTTATTTAAAAGTTTCATAATTTCATCTTCAATAACCTCGCCAAGTATATTTTTTTTGTACCACAGAATATAAGAGTGAGGTTTACTAAAGTGATTATAAATCTCTATGTCCAAACACTCCATCTTTGAACATTTTGAGCCATTGTTTTCTTGTGTCTTTTTCAATTTTATTTTCGTTTATTAGTTTTATTATTTCTTGAGCCTCTAGTTCTGATGTTTCATTTATATTGCTCATAATGCTTTGTATTGTTTCTGTAGTTAATGAGGTATTGTATATGTTGCTATCAATGATGAACCATTGCGTATCTGTAATAGGCTTTGGCTCACCATTGTGCAACTCATCAAACCAATCGTCATTCACTAATCAACAATCTCATCTTGACCGAACACTCCTTGCTCGTAGAATCCAGCAATTTTAAGAACCACTCTTGACATGGCTCTCTTTTCTGCCATAGCAACTGGGAATTTTTTACCACCTCCCATTAGATTGTTATCAGAAGCCTCTCCAAAACTCATAGCATTTCTAACATCATTTCCAACTTTCATTGTTGCTGCTGCTCTTAATACACATATCATCTTTTCTATATCCATAGTGATAACTTCATAAGCAACTGTAATGTTGTTTTTAGATACAATCTTATCAATACCAGTTCTTGTGATAATTACAAAGCCTCTTTTGTCTTTGTATATATCTTCTTCTGTTAAACCATTTTCTTTGTAAAGCCTTCTTAGTGCCTCTTTTCTTGTTTCTACAACAGGCTCAGGTTGTTTTCTTAATTTTTCTTGCATAGTTTTTTTCATCTTTTTTTGTTTTAGTTAATAATGACGCAAAGTTATAAAATTGGAATTAACCAGCAAAGGTTTTTTAACATTTTTTCAATAAATGTTTACCTACTAGGTTAAAATTTATCAATATATATGGTGTTATTCTTAATATATGGCTTGTTTTTAGGTGTGTTTTTTAACTCTCTACCAAAAAAATCAAAAATTTTATTTGCGTTTTTATGGCTTTGTGTTTCTTTTATATATGTTAAGTTTGGATTACATATAGCATCTTGCTTAGTTTCACTACATAACAATAGGTTAGTTGTTGAATCATAAAAAAAAGCAGTTAAGGTGGCTACATATATCGCTGAATCGTAAGTGTGTACTATTGTTTGGTGGCATAGTGCTATTGGATTTTCTATTCCTATAAAGGTAGTATCTACCCCATCTCCAAAATCTAATTGGTATTCAGTGTAATAGTTGCTTTGATTTAAAGAACTGCAAGGAGTTATAAATGTTTTGCCATTACCACTAGTGCAAAACCAATCAGTTGAACATACCTGTGCTTGTAATTGAAAAGATAATAGTATAAGTAATAACCTCATTGTTAAAAGTAATGAACTAATCTTGCTACTTGACCACTATTTCTTTCGTGAACAAAGCCCTCAACTGCTTTTAAAATACCAGTATAACCCTTTCTTGAGTGCCAACTATCCGTTCCTGATGGTGAACGCATATACTCTACAGTAACTCCTATAAAGTCTTTAGCATCTCTCCACTTATGTTTTATTTTGTGATGTAAATGGTGTAAATACCAATACCTATACTTAGTGCTACTCCACATCACTGGCTTTTCCTGAGCCATTAATAAAGGAAGGTTATCCATTTTAGCACCATCACCATGCTCTAATCCTATCAAGTTAGTACCATACTGATAATACTTTCTGTGTGCCACCCCTACATCAAAAGAAACTTCTCTGTCTTGTCTAAACCAACTTTTTAATGCGTGTGCTAAATGAAACCCACTTTGATAATCGTGATTACTCATACAATGTATAACATCTACAGGTGCTACCTCTCTTAACATCTCTACACATTTAACATATAAGGCTAATGCAACCTCAAAGTGTTCCCACCATTTACCATCTGTATCTTGATAAGTACCTTTTGTAGTTGAGCCATATACGTTGTCAATATGCAAAACATCGTTTCCTATGCAGAATAAAACTCTTTCTATACTAAACCCCTTAGACTTGTCAATAAGCCCTTGTAGCCCCTCTAAAACCTGCATACAAGCAGTTTCAACGTCATATTCACTGCCAGTTTCAGTGGCATTAGCATATTTACCTATGTGAATATCTGCTGGATTTATTACTAATAAGTGATTTGCATTTTTATTTTTTCTTTTTACTGATGGGTAATGAGGAGAATAGTTTTCTATAAATTCACTTATCTTACCCAATATATCGTTTGTAGTTATAGATACATCTTCTTTTGTTACTACGCTGAATCTAAACTCTCCACTTGCAGACTGCCAATGCTTTACCGATACCACATCTTTTTTATCAATACCCCTTTCATCAAGGTGCATATCTAATACTGTATTATTGTTTACGTTGGTTTCTGTTGCTCTACTTTCGTAAATCATCTCCACCTCTTCTTCAGATAGCCTAAGCCTTTTTCCGTTTTTTTTCATAGTATTGTTTAATTTGTTTGTTGCAAGATACTAAAAATAACCCCCTTAAAATACAAGAGTGAGATGTTTGTGAACACCCCACTCTTGAAAACTATAAACAATGAAAACAAAGACAGGCACAACCCTGTACTAAGTTTCCACAAAGATAATTATTTTTCTTTAACACAACAAGAATTGCAATTATTTTTCTCAAATACAGAGAAGCATAAAGGTAACACACCTAGTGCTGTTAATATTAAAGCATTAGTGTCAATACCATTTTTCTCTATATATAAACTTGCAGCGATTACAACTACTCCACTAACTGTTCTTTTACTACTCCACTTGCCTTTAGAGTCAGTAAAGAGTTGTTTAACTGCTTTTAATAATTCTGTTATTGGCTTCACACCACCTGATAGCAGTGCCTCACCTACCCATTTTTTTATCATTATTTCTTAATATCTGCTATACCCTGACCTAAGATAAGTGTCAAGATTGCGTAATAAACTTTTTCAATTTCTCCTTCTGTTAATCCTAATTTAACCGATACGAAAGGAACAAATATAGCCCCTAAAGTGTACCAGAATTTTTTTGAATCAACCATTTTTTTTAAAATTTCCATTTTTATTTATTTTAATTAATACTCTATTTAATACAACCAAATAACTGGACTTGGTTTTTCGTTATCTACATCAACATGAATGAAATTTTTAGCAATACCAAATCTTTCAAACTCAGCATAAACTAAAGCATCCATAATTATGGCTCTAGTAGTGCTGTCTTTACACTCTATATCTGCAGCCACTCCTTTTATATGTGAAGATGTAGGGTTTTTCTTACTTTGAGGATGGTTTGCACATCTGTAACCACTATTAATTTTAAATGGTATTCCTGCAAATCCTCTTGCTCTATCTAACTGCAATAACAATTCTTTACTAATAATAGTTTCTCCGCAGCCACACTTACAAGTAAACTCTGATTTTTTAAAAAACTTAAATTTCATTTTATTTTGATTGATTAAGATTTTCAATAATCTCATCAAAATATCCCCCAAACTCATCTTTAATATCTTCCTCTTCTGGAGTGTATTCTTCAATTTCATCCACATCATAAGTAAAAAGTATAAGCATTTCATTATCATCTTCTTCAACCTTAACCTCTAGTTCTCCTTCATGATGTAAAGTTTCCATCATCTCTTGAGTAAAGTGAAAGTGATGGTCATGCTCTTCGTCAGAATAGTATTTTCTTTTTTTAGCCATGTTTTTTTTATCTATTTGTTCTAATTTTTTTATTGCCCATTCTACTCCTGCATCACCACCCCAAGCATCCCACATTATACCTCCACAACCCTCATCATAAGGAACATCTTTGTGTTGCTGGTGTCTTTTAAATGATGCCATACGAGCAATAGTTCTTCTTGTAAGGCTTTCTCTATTAGCAAGTTGCCTTGCCCTTGTCCAACCTACTATAGTGCCGCAATCACTACCATTCTCTTCTTTATACTTTATTGCTCTTTTAGCATTATTGGTTGCTGCCTGTGGGTAGTCATTGTAAGTTTCTTCTGCATAATAGTCTTTATTGGCAGTTTCACAGGTTTCTTTAGAATCATACTGACAATCGCCAGTTTGACCAAATCTCCATTTTCCATTTTCACATTCGTAGCAAGGCATATTATTTATTTTTTATCTTCCCTGACCTCTGTATTTTTTCTTGTAACCAGATTGACCTTTAGAAGCATTTTTACTATGTATTCCTTTTCTTTTTTTACGAGTAGTACCCTTAAATTTAAAAACTCCTGCCTTTTTAGCCATACTATGCTGTTACTGCTATTATTTCTATATCACAGGCTGCTGTATCTGCGTCTGCTTTTATTTGAGTTATATCTGCAAAAGCACCAAAAGTTGTGCTTGAAGCAATAGCATCCATCTCATTGTTCATTAAAACAAAAGTATCTCCTGCCGCTACCTTATAAAAGAATGAGTCCGTACCATTGAAAAGTGTTAAAGTTATAAAGTTAGTGTCATCTAAATTAGTTACTCTAAAGTATTTGTAATCACCTACAGTAAGTTGACCTGCTGCATCTGCTGCCCCAAAGTTTAAAATTGCAGGGTCACTTGTGCTTACACTCATAACTCTTTGTAAAACCTGACCATTACTTACGTAAGTTTTGTTTAAAGTATTACCATAAGAAACCCCATTTAAAGTATAACTTTCTGTTATTGTTACTGTTAAGTCTGCTGCTGTTACTGTTGTTGCCATATATTTTTATTTTTTTTATTCTGTGAATATTTTTATTAATGCCCCTATAGTTATAGTATATATAACCCACATTGCCTTTACTAAAACCTTTCTCATTGCTGTGTTTCTGTTTACTCTAGCAGTTACACCTTTATCAGGGTCTAAAAGTTTTTCAGTAAGCATATCTAATTTAGAGTCAATTTTATCTATTTTACCATCCATTGTACTAATATCTTTCTTCATTGCTATCAACTCTTCTTTAGTATTCATTAGTACCCTATTGTTTCTACTGTTAGATTTACAAAAATTTCAGAACCTCCACTAGCCTCTTTAATCATTGGGAATAAAATATCTCCTGCTGCTAAAGAACCTGCAGTTATAGTTGTTTCATTAATTGCGACTAACTTAGAATTATTACTAGCACCTGTTGCAGTAAATTCATCAACAACTACTGGTGTTAAATTAGTAGAAGAACCTGCTGTTGGAGTTAATTTGCAAATCGCTATTGTTATTACATTACCACCATCACTAGTCACCCATCCTCTTATACTATTTACTGTAGCAGTAGCAGGAATAACATGACCTGCACCTGCTCTAAACATATTTTTAGGTGTTATTGTAGCCCCTGTTGCACTTGTGCTACCAAAGTCTAAATCCCACTGAAAAGGAGATTTATTATCTTCTATATCCTCTCCATAACTATAATTCGTAAGTGCAGAACCAATATATCCCTGCATTTTATAAATAGTTGTTCCTAATGAAGTTTTATATGCCCAATCAAGGTTACCATCTTGTAATGTAGTACCAGTACCTGCAGTTTTACAAAGAACGCTAGAATTTATTGCGTTCTCAAAACCTTTTGGATTATGTCTATTTGCGTCAGTTAAGTTCTTATGTTCGTTTGAAGCCATTTATTTATTTTTTAACAATCATCACAAGGACAGAAATCTTTCCAAGTGTTATAATTTCTAGTAGGTCTTGAATATATACTATCATACATTATTATGCCATGATTCTTATAAACATTTTCGTTACAAGGTTTGTTAGACTCGTAAGTAGGGTAATGACCATTTTGGTCATCATCGTTCATGTAATCCAACATATCTTTTAAGTATATCTCAGACTTTCTGTATGTGTCTTGCTTATAAGCATTTAACTCTGAAGGGTCTATAATAGTAGCAAACTCATCTATATTATGCACTATACCTGCACTTGTACTATTACTCTGCACCTCATTAATAACCTCAAATCTTACAAACCAAGAAAGACATCTAGTTAAGAAGTCATCTACAAGTGTTTGATTGTGAGTAGTTAAAGTACCATTATTATGCTGTGTCTTTATTTCTTCATAAAACTTCTGACCTAAAGCAGACTTTATGTGTGCTAATTCAGAAAGTAATATAGTGTTGTCTGATATTAAAGCAGGGTCAGTATTTGCATTAGTAAAACTATTGCTTATAACTTCTGCTGCTGTTACTAGAGGGATATATTTGTTTACATTTGCCATAGTTATTCTTTAGTTTCAGTTACTTGTGAATCATTATCTTCATCATCTCTTGTTACAATAATCTGCTCTCTATCAGTTATGAACATATCACCCTCCTCTAACATTGGTAAATCCTCATCTAACATTTTTCTTTGCTCATTAATAGTAAGAATTTGTTTAGGGTCTATTTGAGTTGCAAAACTAATTGGTGGCTCGTAGTGTATAATTAATTCTTCTGGTAAGAATCCCATCTCCTTAAATAAAACAGTTCTAAGACCATTTAATAACAAATCAGATGTGTCTTTAATTACTGTAGTCATTGCTAAATCATAAGCAATTCTAATCTCACTTCCTGTATTATTCATCTTGCCAGAACTTACTAAACCACTTAATGATGGCTGCCATCTATGAGCAGTCACAATATTTTGGTCAGTAATTCGTTGTAAATCTATCCAACTACCTTCTTGGTCATCTTTTATAATTTGAACATTAGCGTTTGAAGCATCTCCATTCTTAACGATAAACATAATCTTACCATTATTCCCATCTCCAACAAACTTCTTTTGTGCTTCTCTAACTAATTTTTTTGCTTCTTCTTCCCCCATATCACCATTAATCTCAATAATGGCAGAAGGTTGAAAGCCATTTTTAAATTTAGTGTGATTCCATTTACCTATCTCATAATCTACTGCAATATGCTCTAAAGCAGCAACATAATCTGGTAATCCGTAAAATTGGAATGTTGGTTCGTAATCTTTAAATTGAAGAACAAATCTACTCCCTTTACTATTTGGGTAAAGAGGAATGATAGATAGTTTATCCTTCATGCTGTTGTACTTAGCCCAGTCTGGGTGTACATACACTTCTTTCTTGTTTTTAGACATTCTAACAGTAGTTGCATCTATGTGATATAGATTTAGTCCACCATCATATAATACGCCCTCTAAATAGGCATTTCCAAATGAATAGTAATCATCTGCTAATTTCTTAAAAACCTCTCTTAACGATTCTCCATCAGCATTTACATCTTTGATGTATTCTTTAACATCTTCATTATTCGTAACAAACTTAGCACCACTTGTAAATATAGTCTTTTGTGCTAGTACACTTCTATGGGTAGAAGATTTACGCTTTAATTCTGCTAAATACTGAGGAAATAGGTTGTTTGTACCAAAAGGAATAAACTTAGTTCTTACCTTTGCTAAATCTAAAGGTTCTTCAATATGTTCAGGAATTGCTAAATTAAAAACTCCAAATTCAAAAGTATTACTCTTTTGAGTCTGAAGATTCTTTACCTGACTTTTCTTTCTTGGTTGCTTTCTTTGACTCATCTTTTGTTTTTGTAGTTGATAATTTTTCTATTACATCAGTCATTCCTAACTCTTCATAAGCGTGTGCTAAAGTTTCTTGAGAAGCAACTGCCCATTCAATTATAAAATTATTTTTAACTGAAACCCCTGAATTATATTTTGCTTTATAAGTACCCATAAATGTATATATTTTAATAGTATCTAAATTTATTTCTTTTCCTGAACAGTCACACATAATATATAAAAAGATATTAATAGGAGAATGTTATTAAACTTTTTACGAACAAAGTCAACCTATCTCTATATCTTTAATTATTTACACTACAGTTGCTACTAAACCAGTACCACTAATTGTAGGTTCAGCACCTGTATAAGTTCTTGGTAATTCAAACTGAGTACAAGTTAAGGTAACTGTTAATCCTGTTTCATCAGAAAATGCTGCCCCAGTACCACCTTCTACACTTGCTAATCTTGCAAATGTTTGAGGTCTAGTTCCAATATGTGATGATGCAGGAATGTCTAAACCACCATCTCCTCCTGTCAAAGTTCCACTTATACCTATAACGAAATAAGTACCATTAGTATCTAACATCATTACTTGTAAGCATTTTCCTTGTAAATCAGTAATACTGTTTCTTCTTGCTAAATCCACTTGAGGAAGGTTAAAAGTTAAACTACACTCATAAGTGTTTACATTCATTTCAGAAGTTCCAGATATTGCTAAAACAGGGCTTTCTAATTTGGTTTCATAAACACCCCAAGTAGAATTAGTACCACCATTATCTGCTATAGAAGTTATAGTTCCTGTTCCTAAAGTCGCTATCATGTCAGGTGCAGTGCTACCATCTGATTGCTTAAAATTCCACTCTCTTATAAATACAGTTTGAATACCACCACTTGCTTGTAAGTTAGTACACGCTGTTGTTAATCCATCATTAATTGCCATATTATTATTATTTTTAAGTTATTATGTTGTAGTTGCTTTGTATGTAGCAGAAGGAGTAGCGTCAGTATAGTAAGTTATAGTCCCAGTATATTCTCTAGGCAATTCAAATTGTTTACAACTTAAATTAAGAGTTACACCATTTTGGTCAGTATAAGCACTACCAGTTCCACCTTCTATAGAAGCGACATTTAAAAAAGTTTGACTTCTTCCTTGCACATCTGAATTTTGATATGTTTTAGAAGCACCTAAAACTAATTGAGTTCCATTACCATCAACTGCTATAGCCATCATACAATCAGAAAGCATATTTTGCAGTTCATGAAATTTCGCTTTACCCATTTTAGGTAGCATCAAAGATAAACCACATTCAAAAGCAGTTGAACCATTTTCTTTTGTAGCATTAACAGTCATACTTGCTTCTTGTGCTTTAAATTCATATAAAAACCACTCTGAATCAGAACTTGATGTTTGAAACGAAGAAATATCATGCTTCGCTGTCCCATCATCATAGGTTACTACGTCATTAACAGTCCAACTTCTTAATAATATATGTTTTATACCTCCTATTTGCTGCAAATCATCACAACTTATTGCGATTCCTTTATCTATTGCCATTTTATTATTATTTTATTAGTTATTAAAAGTAATTAAGAGGAGGTTTTTACACCCCCTCTATTATTACATTATTGTTTAGTAGAAAATTCCCCATTGTACAAGTGAAGGGTACAAGAATTGCACTCCTAACTTGAAGTATCCTCTGAAGAACATTTTCTCTTCTAAGTCATCATAAAATACTTTGAAAGAACCTTCTGGGTCTGTTACATCAGAACCTATAATTAAGTTGTCTACTGCACAGTAACAAGCACCTTCCGTTCCATTAACACCACCTCTTAAGAACATTGCTGGGTCAGTATCTGCTAAAATAGTATCCCACTCATACATAGCCACTATCTCAACACCTCTAAACTTAACAACTAAAAGACCATCTTGTTGGTTAGTAATTGCTAAATCAGCAGAAGTTCCTTCTAAGTTTTGCAAGTAAGCATTGTAAGTCTTAGGAGATACATATATTCTCTTGTCTGCTGCAGGAACTTGTTGTAATGCTGCAGGTGCAGAGTCATACATAGTTCTTAATAAACTAAGAGATTCTGCTGCTGTAGGTGCTGTAGGTGCTACCGCACTTAATTCAGTTCTAGCAGCCAATACAGTTGAATCAGCACCCATTAATTTCATCCATCCATCCATTGAATCGTAAGCAGCACTACCACTTGCAGTGTCTCCACCCCATGCTAATCTTACAATATCTTGTCCAATACCTTTTACAGCACGATTAATAATCGCATCTGCTAATTGAGTACCTTCTACATTCATTACATCAACACCATTTCGGTACATTTCTTCAATGTAAGTGCCAAAAAACTCTTTTGAACATTGCTCTAAAGCAACTCTCATTCTACCTGCAGTTAATACTTTATCATCAACATCAAACTGAACAGAACCGCTTGTCGCTGAACAATCAGTATACTTGTTTACTATTTTTGTTAGAGCAGCAGAAGTGTAAACATTCATTTTGTGTTTTACATTAGGAATAACCCTGTAATTACGCATAATGTCGTCACTTCTAAATACTGGCTCATAAAATATTTCGTTTAGTTGAGCACCACTATAAGTTGCTGCTATACTATCTTTTGCTACGTTTGCCATTTTATTTTATTTTTTAGTTATTAAATTTAATTTTTATTCTGTCTGCCATTGCTGCGTAAAAACCTGCATTAGCATCTTCTTTTTTGTTTTCAACTACTACAGGGTCTGCTTCAGTTACAATTTCTGTACCTTTAGCATCTGCTTTGTTGATTTT
>JAAHTG010001932.1_pt1 | contig 12814 bp, 15 predicted proteins | sample 6116081 | NCBI WGS metagenome assembly JAAHTG01 (sample SAMN13939989, study PRJNA603662) | sponge metagenome | isolation source: marine sponge | host: Mycale hentscheli | place: New Zealand | collected 2005
AGGATTAGACGCAGACCAAATAGCAGAAACAGCAGGAGACGTAATCGAATACGAAGTAGTGGTAACCAATACAGGTAACATCACCCTAGTAGACGTATGATGATGGTACTACGAGTATTATCAATGTTGTGGATGGATTTGGTGCTACACCATTTGTTTAAACTCAATTTGATATTTTGGTGATTACCTTTCAATTTTAGATTGTGGGTTTTACCCAGTGAAAAATCATTTTCACTGAATCTGGTTTCAATTTTTTAATCTAAAAAAGGGGATGTTTAATACGTCCCCTTTTTTGTTTCGATTTTAGAGTTTAATTTAAGACCGTTATGCTCTGTAAATCTCCCAAGTTTATGGAATTTGTCTTTTAATAACTGATATTTTCATTTCCATAAATTTCCTTAGTTCGTTTTCTTTTTTAAAAATGCAACTTGCTCGATTAATTTATCTACTAATAAGCGTTTAGAAATACCATTGGAATCAATGTGATAGATGGCACTACCGTTAATGTAAAGGATTGTTCCATCATGGTTTAAATCAAAAGCTAAAACACCTTTTGCAATAATCGTTGTTTCATTATTGATATTTTGTTGAACTAATTCCCAAGTTTGAGGGACTAATGAGGGAGCATCTGCATCTCCAAAACGATTCTGTTTAGTGGCTTTTGCTACATCTATTTGTTCTCCCCAAGCATTCATTTGTTCTGAATCCAAATTTTGTGGATTACCATTGGTTTGTAAAGGTTTACCAGTAAATCGCATGGTAAAAAAGTTCAACATCTGAAAAATAGCGTAAAGAAGACGAAAAGGCATGAAAATTATTTCTTTTAAAATGTCTAATATATCAAATGTTTTCCCAAAAGGAGAATAGGGACGACGGATATAATACAAATTTCCATCTGAACTCATTTGAGGAGACAAAAAATCTGTTTGAGAATCATCGGCTAAAGTTTCTATCTCTTGGGTTTCAAAATCTAATTTTTCAATACGAAATGGAGTTTTTTCCATGACATAACCTTGACTATTACGACTTAAACCAGCAGATTGAAATAGTAAAGCTTTTTTCATTTCTGGTATCCAATGAGGAGCAATATCGATCGAATCTCCTTCGGTTACATCACGAGGGGTAGAACCTTCGGTTGTCATAGTTGGTGGCAATATTTGCAGTTCCATTGGCATTACGAGTAACACAAGCGATAAGATTATTTTCTGGATGAATATCCAAATATTGAACTGTATATTCTGAACCGTGAAATAAACGTCTTTCTTTCATAAAATCATCATCAAGGGAAAATACCCCTGAGACATTTCCGATTGATAAGGCATAAAATAATTGACCATCATTTGTTAAACACATACTGGTAAAGTTAACCATGGTTTCAGGCTCTTCTCTTTGTTCCATTGCTTTAAGCATTTCTGGTGGTACAAAATTTGCCATGGGCCCTTTATTTCGTAGAAAGTTACGTTTTTGAATTTGTTTTATTCTTTCTTGGGTTGATTGTCCAAATTCACTTTTGAGAAGTCTTACGGGAGCATGGTGTAATTTTAAATATAATGTACCTTTTTTCAAGTAAGCAAGGTTAATATCCATAATTAATTACCGTATTTAACGATGATTGTTTTGTTCATCAAGATAATATTACATGATGATTTATAAGGTTATAAATTCAAATACTTTACCATTTCATAATTTGATTGATCATATTTTGAGATTGATATTCATACCCACCACTAAATAAATTAAAATGGTTCAGAATATGATAGAGATTATAAATAGTTTTTCTCTTTTCATAACCTTTATCAAGAGGATACTCTTGTTGATAACCTTGATAAAAAATGGAAGGAAAGCCACCAAATAATTCTGTCATGGCTAAATCCACTTCTCGATCGCCATAATAACAGGCAGGATCAAAAATAATCGGTTTTCCATCGGCGGTAAAAGAAGCATTACCTGACCATAAATCACCATGTACAAGGGCAGGAATGGGGTTATGTGTTGATAAATGAGCTCTGATTTTCTCTACTACGGCTTTGATCTCACGAAAATTACCACCATGTCGATTAGCTAGTTTTAATTGATAGTCAATTCTTTTTTCCGCAAAAAAATCCGCCCAATTAGCATTCCAATCATTTATTTGTGGAGTTGAACCAATGGTATTATTGGCTTGCCAACCAAAGCGTTTTGCTATACCTTGTTTGTGCAATAAGGCTAATTGTTTACCCATTATCATCCACAATTGATTATTACCTCCACCAAAGGAATAGTATTCTAAAACTAAATAACTTTTATTCTCTGCAACTCCCCAGCAAATTGGTTGAGGAATAGTAATGGTATTAGTATTATACATTTGCTCTAATCCGAAGGCTTCGATCAAAAACATTTCGACTTTAATCGCATCATTTAGTTTGATAAAGTATTGATTTTCCCTACCGATTAATTGATACGCTTGGTTAATACAACCACCACCAATACTACGAGTATTAACCAATTGAAAATCTTGTCCTGTTTTTTGACTAATTGCTTTGGTTATTGGAGTCCACATTTTTTCAATAAGTAAATAACAAATATATCATTTAAGTTCTTAGAATCTCTAGCTATCAGCTTTTGTCAATTTTCTCAAAGTTATAAACTAAACTTTTATTAACTCACTTGTATCCATTAAAAAATCGAGAAAAGTTTGAGCAATAATAGATAATTGCTTATCTGCTAAATAAGTAAGATACCAATGACGAGGAATCGGGAAATGCTCCACATCAAGAATCGTCAAATCATGATGCCATGGAGAAGTTAAAGTATGTTTTGATAATACTGAAATACCTAAATCACCAGCAATCGCTTGCTTAATAGCTTCATTACTACCTAATTCCAAACGGACTTTGATATCTATATTATTATCTTTAAACAAATCTTCTACTGCTTGGCGAGTACCAGAACCTGATTCACGCATGATAAAAGGATATGGTTGTAAGTCAACTAAAGGTATTTGCTCTTGATTTGCTAAAGCATGATCTTTTTTGGCTACTACTACCAAAGGATTTTCAATAAAAGGTTTACTCTTGAGAACAATATCTTGAGGCGGTTGACTTAAAATATATAAATCATCTTCATTTTTCTGCATTCTAGTCCTCATTTGCAGGTGATTAGTCACTTGTAAGGAAACATCAATAGAGGGATATTGCTGACAAAATGAACCTAATAAACGAGGGATAAAATAAGTTGCAGTGGTAATCACTGAAAGACGTAATTTACCTTCTTTTGTCCCTTTGAAATCAGCAATTTTCATTTCAAAGTTATCTAGGGAAGAAAAAACTTGCCGACAGGTGTTTAATAATTCTTTACCTGCATCAGTTAGGTAAAGCTGTTTCCCAATTTGTTCAAATAAAGGCAATCCAATAAATTTGGTTAGTTGTTTTATTTGACTCGAAACCGTCGGTTGGGTAATGTTTAATTCTTCTGCTGCTTTGGTAAAACTGGCTAAACGAGCAGTTGTTTCAAATACTCTTAACTGATGTAGTGTGGCGTGAATCAAACATTTTCTCCTTTATTCTCTGACTTCCTTTCGATCATAATCAATAGATAGACTTTAGTCAATCAATCATGTTTTAGAAATAGACTTAATTCAATGTATAAAGGAAGAAAAAGCCTTTGAAAATCAGCAATAGACAATCTTAACAATCATTTAAATCATTTATACCAGCTAAGTTCGATCAATGTTACTGTTATGAAGTAGAAAGACGATCGCTTTAATGATTCTGTTAAGCTTCAAGCTATAAGCAATAAGATTTTTAGTAGATTCAATGACCACTTTTGGCATTTTGAATAACTTATTTGGCAACTATTAAGTATCTAAATAATTTTAATTGAGATCATCTTACAAAAGAGTCCGCATATTTATTTCCTTTTGTCAATGCTTAAATCCTAGTTAAAATGCCATGACTCAAATAGGAACGCCATATATAATACTACTATTGTAATATACTTTATAAAGCAGATAAAAGTTCAGCGATCGTCATTTTTGTAACAGGATCAACCAAATCAGGAGCAATTTCAGCTAAGGGAATTAAAACAAATGACCTTTCTCTCATTCTAGGGTGAGGAATCTGTAATTTTGGAGTTTCCATCACTAAATCACCATATAAAATCAAATCTAAATCTAAAGTTCTCGCTCCCCATCTGACTTTTCTTTCCCGTCCAAATTCTTGTTCAATATCGAATAAGAATTGCCATAAAACTTCAGGAGTTAAACTGGTTTGGACAATGATACAGCCATTGACATAATAAGGTTGTGGAGGACCTACAGGTTTAGTCTCATATAAATTAGAACAAGCAATCAATTCTATTTGCGGAATACTGGCAATCATTTCTACCGCGTCAAGCAAAATTTGTTGACTATTTCCCAGATTACTACCCAAAGCAATTGCTGATTGTATTTGTTTCATTGTCGTACTCTTTTGCGTAATAATAGACACAGAAGTATTAAACTTCGTATGTTGATCATGTATCATTACATATATGAATGATCTAAGTTTAAGTCAAACCGCTATTGATTTTGATTCTGATCTCGATCCTTTAGATGCGATCGAAGAGGAAACAACTCCTGCCCCTGATCCCGAACAGATGCTACGATTAATTCGTAGTGACAACCAACAGGAGCAGATTCAGGCTGTCCGAGCATTTTGTGAAATTAAAGAACCAAGGGTTATCCCTATTTTAATTGAATTGTTAAGCACTACCTGCCCTTTAATTAGAGTTAGTGCCGCCTATGCCTTAGGACGTAATCCCAGTCCCTCCGCTGTTGAACCTTTGATTAGGCTGTTGGCAAATGATTGGAATGGTTATGTTCGTAAAGGTGTTGTTTGGGCCTTAGGTAATAGTAATGATAGTCGTGCTTTTGCCCCCTTAATGAAAGCTTTAAAAACTGATATCAATGCCGTGCGTTTATGGGCGGCAAGTAGTTTGGCAAATATTGCGGTGCTTAATTATGAAGATACTATTTCAGCTATTCCTTCTTTGATTAAGGCATTGAGGCAAGATTATATTTCAGGAGTTCGTAGTAATTGTGCTTGGACGATTGGTAAACTTTGTCGAGAATTACCTTACAATGTAATTTATGCTACTGCGATCGACGCTTTAATTGAAGCATTAGTAGAAGACTCCGATTTAGGTGTAAAAGAAGATGCTAGATCAGCTTTATTAAAATTAGGTGATCCCCGTGGGTTACAAATGATTGAAGAGTTAGAACTAGAGGGAATCATCTAAATTATAATTATGAATAAACCGATTATTCTGGGCATTAGTGGTGCATCAGGAATGATTTATGCTGTACGTACCATCAAATATCTGTTAGAAGCTGATTATACGATAGACTTAGTTGCCTCTAGAGCCAGTTATCTGGTTTGGCAAGAAGAAAATCAGACTCGTGTACCTTCTGAACTTGATTTACAAGAAGAATTTTGGCGATCGCAAGCAGACGTATATAATAGTGGTAAATTAACTTGTCATCGATGGGGTGATGTTGGGGCTCGAATAGCCAGTGGCTCATTTCGGACTCAAGGAATGATAGTGACTCCTTGCAGTATGAGTACTGTAGCTAAGATTTCTGCTGGTTTAAGCTCAGATTTGTTAGAAAGAGCAGCAGATGTCCAAATAAAAGAAGGAAGACCTTTAGTTGTGGTACCTCGTGAAACACCTCTTAGCTTGATTCATTTACGTAATTTAACGAGTTTGGCCCAAGTCGGTGTCAGAATTGTTCCAGCAACTCCCGCATGGTATCATCAACCTCAAACTATCAACGATTTAGTCGATTTTGTCGTTGCCCGTACTTTAGACCAATTGAATATTGATTGTGTCCCTCTCAAACGATGGAAAGAGGATAAATAATCGTTTCTCAATGGATAATTAAGAATTGTTTAAGAAAAAGTTGACAAAATATGTACTTTCCGCTACAATTAATGTCAAGAAATCTTAACAGAGACATAATTGGAAACTCCCTGCAAAGATTTCCTCAAGATTAAACAACAACAAACATTTTACCGACCCATATTTAGTTGAAGAATCTAAATGATGCTGTGGGTTTTTTTATGTTTAATTTAAGTCGTCATGTTAGCAACTATTCCCAACCAAGTAATTTGAGCCATATTTAATTTTTCAGTTACTAATTGAAGGTTATTTTCTGTTATTTTGCCTAATTGAGCAACTAAAATTAAACCGTCAGTGTGAGAAGCAAGGATTTTAGCATCGACAAAGTCCAACATCGGGGGAGTATCATAAATGATTAAATCAAACTGTTCTAATTTTGATAAATTCTCGATCGTCTTTTCCATTATTGAAGATAATAATAAACGAGTAATATCATTTGGTAAATCTCCTGCAGTTATCACTGATAAATTTTCTTCTTGATCAACTTGTTTAATGGCGGCAGAAAGATCTATTTTTTCAGTTAAAATATCACTTAGATTGTTGTTATTTTCTATATTAAATAGTTTATGTATTTGTGGATTTCTCAAATTAGTATCTACTAACAAAACTTTTTTACCTATGTTGGCAGCAGTTTTAGCTAAATTTAAACTAATAGTGGTTTTTCCTTCTTGAAAATTAGCAGAACTGATTACTAAAGACTTTATTTTATAGTTTGATATTAAAATATAAAGATTACTATACAAATCATTAAAATATTCACTCCAAGATGATTTAATTATCTCTAATGAATTATTCTTATTTAATTGTGTAAAAGAAGGATAATATTTTTCTTTCTTGCCAGCAAATAAATTTATATTGAAAATCTTTTGTGTATTTTTACAAGGAATATATCCTAAGATTGCTTTAGAACAAATTTGATTTAATTGGTTTAAAGTATATACAGTTTTATCTAATTTATCGATCGTCACCGCAGAAATTGCTCCCAAACTTAAGCTTCCTAAAGCAACGAAAATAAGATTGTAAATGGGAAAAGGTAAAGTAGGAATTTCCGCTAGTTGTGGTGGAGAAATCAATCTAGAGTTAACTGTATTTTGAGCATGTTTTATTTCTAAATCTTCTTGAGTTTGGGACCAACGCTGTAAACTTGTAGTGGTGTTCGTTAACTCTGTTTCTAAATCAGTATATTGACGAGTAATAATTGGCATTTGGGCAACTTTACTCTGGAGATTGTTTACAACTTTTTCTCAATTATTTTCTTGGACTTGTAATTTTTTTAATTCTTTTTCTTTGTCTAAAAATTCATCTATTAATTGAGAGTTAATTTTACCAGTTTTATCAATAAGGTTTGAAGATTTATTCGGATTATTAGATACTGAAGTAACTGCAAATTTTTTTGTTTCTTTTTCTAACAATTGAACTAGATTTTCTCGCTTTTCTCTTAAATTAATAATTATAGGACTTTGATCAGTAAAAATAGCAGATTCTTTGGCTAACTCTATGTCAATCTCTTCTAATTGTTTAAGCAAATTTTGATAATTAACTGATTCTTTTAAAGAAATAGTTGTGATCGCTTCTTGAGGGGTTAATTTGATTGTTTTTTGTAGCTTATCATAACTAGTTTTCGCTTCTTCTAATTCAACTTTGACTTGAAAATATTCTTGTTCTTTAGTAATAAATTGTTGAGTTAATTCTTGAACCGTAATCAGAGGATCAATTAATTGATATTTTTCTCTTACTTGTTGTAATTGATTTTGAATAGTATCAACTTTCTTGGTTAAAATAACCGTTTGAGATTGAACAAATTTTAAACTTTCACTATGATTATTTTGCCAAGGAGGAAGATTTTTATCGATATATTTTTCAGCAATCTTATCTAAAACAAATTGAATTTTCTCAGGATTTTCATCTTGAAATATAACTTCAATAATTTTAGTTTTTTCTATTTGACGAATTTCTAAATCTTGTAAATCTGTTAAATTAATATCTGTATAAATATCAGGATATTTTTGAGCAATTTGGTCTAAAATCGGATTTAAAATACTGGCACTACCTAAAATTTTAATTTCTGTACTATAGTCAACTGGAGAAGTTGTAGAATTGTCCTTTAGGTTATTATTGTTATTATTTGGCAGTTTATTATTAGTTTGTACAGTTTGTTTTTCTAGCAATAACATGAATTTTCCTTGATCAATAGGAGATTGTTGAAATGCCCACCATGCGATCGCACCTGTAATAACAAAACAGACACCCGTAACAATCAGCCAACGTCTTTTTAGTACAGAAAAAAAATACTCTATAGACGAATCCTGTTGACTATTTTGTTTTATGATTTGGGGATGTTGCAACGAAAGAGTTGTTTCTTTTAACAAAGGTAAATCTTGAGATTTTTCAAGCATATTTCTCACTTGTGATGATTAAAAAAAACTAATTTAAAAATATAAATAATCTAAATTCTGAATCAGGTAAAAGTTATATTTTTTGTCAATTGTTAATTATTTTTTAGTTAGAGCCAAAAAGTTCAAATAATCTCACAAAAGAAAAAATACTAGTAAAAGGCGATAAAACTTTATTTAAAGTATCACTAACCTTAGTTAAAGCACTTCTATTAACTATTAACACATCATTATTTTTTAAAATTGGATTATTTTCCTCGTTAACTTTTGCGCCTAAATCAACAGCAATATCACGTTTAGAAACAGTTCCGTTGGGATTAATCCTAATTAACTCAACTTTACTCCTATTTGCTCTGGTTTGATCAAAACCACCTGCGGCTAAAAGAGCGTTATTCAAAGGGGTATTAGGACGCACAGCAGTTGGCCCTGGGCGTACCACTGAACCCACGACATTAACGACAATTTCCGCAGGAGAAAAATTAGCAGAAGCCAGAATATGAGCTTCAGCAGGATCTATCTGTTCTGCTTTGGGTATATTAATACTGTCTCCTTCTCGGAGAATAATATCTTTTTTAATGTCTCCTGACTGTAACATATCCCAAAGATCCACATTGATGATTTGTTCTTGGGCATCTCTGGTGGTTCTAGTGACTGTTATATTGCGAATATCAGCTAATTCTTTAATTCCTCCACTTTGTTGTATTACGCTGGTTAAACGAGGAGCTCCTGCCTCTATGGGAACGGTATATGAACCAGGACGAGAAATTTCTCCGACAACCGTAACGCTAGGAGGTTTGACATATTTAATACCAAAAGTCGCATCAGCCAGTTGCCGAGATTCTTTGGGATTAATTTGTTCTCGTTTTTTCACCATGATGACATCACCATCAAGTAGGTCAATATTTTGGCTTAAGTCTCCTTCTTGCAAAAGCTTCCAAAAGTTGAGATTATAGATGATTTCTCGATCGCTTTGTCTTCTTTTTAATTTAATTTGTTGCACATTTGCGGATACTGTCAAGCCACCTGCTAAGTTAAATAAATCAGTAACTTTGGGGTTTTTTCTTACGCTCAGAGCGGACTTTTGACTATTATTAGTGGTAGTACTAGATACACTAGACATGGTATAGTTACCAGGAACATTAACCTCTCCGACGATCGCAACGTTGAGAGAACGAGGTTGTTCTAGAGTTACCGTAATGGCAGGACGTTTGAGAAAGCGACTATATAAATTGATCATCAACTGATTGACTTGAGCAATAGTTTGCCCTTTAACATTAATATTGCCAATTAAAGGGAAAGTAACAGTGCCATCAGTAAAAACTTCATCAATACCACCTTGTTCTGGTAAACCAAAAACAGTTACTTTAATTACATCTCCTTTGTCTAGAATATAAGGATTGTTTGGGGGTAAATTATTAATCGGTGAAGGGGAGGATGAAACAGAAGGTAAAGAATCATAAAATAATCCTTCTTGATTATCGTATTGAGATTGTGCCTGAATGGGATAGGCATTTAATAATAGGAAAGGAATATTAAAACTTAAAGTAAGAATAATAGGATTGAGCTTAAATTTCATTGATAATTGCAAAATTAACTGTAGTATTTATAGCAATTCTTATATTCGTGAGGCGTACAATTAAACTCTTTAGAGAATAATGTACCTCATAAATTATGGGAAAAACTATAAATGATTTTTTTTTAATTTCAAGATTAAATTAAAGTGATTTGGTCACCAAAAAGATGCTAATCATGTTTTTTGCATTAGGAATGAGAATAAAATTCCTGCGAACTTTAGTAACAATTTAGTATCCAACCATTTGTGTCAAATTAATGCAAAAATTTTAGACAGTGTGGACAATTAATTATTCCTTGATCTGTTATTATTCGTGTTTATAATTTCGGATAAAATAATTAGATAGTAAATATTGTAGCAATGATAACTTGTTAATTAACTAAATGGCTCAAAAACAAAAATTTCCTCATTTATTAAGTTCTAAATGGACAGCAGTACAAAAAACGTGGGGATGGAGACATTTTCAAGTTATTAATCGTAAAAATGAAGGTAAATGGGTATTTGCGGAAATGATTTCTTCTTGTGATAATCAAGTTCGCTTTTGGATTAATGCTAAACAATTAAAAGATCGAGATTTATGGACACCTGGATGGGTGACATTAGAGCAATTACGTAAAGAAGCACAACAGACAGATGAAAAATAGCGATTTACCGTTCTGATTTCGTTATAATCGTCTAAGGAAAATATGATATGGCAAAGGTCATTCAGAATTGAGAATTGAGAATTACCGACCTTGTGTAGAGAAGTTGCATGCAGCATCCTTACAAGGCGAGAAGTTTAGATTTTAATTTTAATTTTCTTCTTGAAAGAAGAGGCTTGTGTCCTCATTTTTTCGGTCAATGTTCGATGGTTAAGGAGCAAAGATTAAATGCTTATTAATTAAAAGTTTCGGTTATAAAATTTGTCCTGACCATGATGAGAAATGCTATATTCAACTGTACTTTACCAAGGAGGTAAATTGTTTCATGTCAACTCAAGTAATTGAAAAGAAAACGACTAAACCTAATCGTGAGAGAAAAAAAGATCCTGGTTATCGTGTTTTATTACATAATGATCCTATCAACACAATGGAGTATGTAGTGGAAACGTTAATGCAAACTGTGGGTGTTAGCGAAGTACAAGCTTTGGCAGTGATGATGGAAGCTCATACGACGGGGATTGGTTTAGTGACAGTTTGTATGTTAGAACATGCTGAATTCTATTGTGAAAGTCTTAAAAGTAAAGGTTTGATGAGTACAATTGAACCTGCGGAATAAATAAAGTTTGAACTCAGAATTGGAAACTATGAACTGAGAATTTTGAGCAAAAGGAGTAGAGGATGTAATGATGCTGATATATATTAGAGGTTTCTTCTACGAAGGTATATATCAAAATGTTGTCCTTTTCTCAGATTAAAAATTATCCTGTGTGGTTAAGGTTAGGATTGTTTATCTTAACCTTATTATTTTTTTGGTTTCCTTTTGTTTTAGTTGTTTATTTTTTTCTGGGTACAGAAGATGCTAATCTGACAACGATCGTCACCATGGCAATTTTATTTATTATCTTTTTATTTTTAGTACCTGCTTGGGGGAAAAAAATTTATGATAATCCTTCTGTTTTCAAGAGTTATGGATTAGTCAACTCTAAAACTAATTTTATTTATTTATGTAAGGGTTTAATCATCGGTTTTAGCTTCACTTGGTTATTATTTGCTGTAGAGTCTGTGTTGGGTTGGGTCTCTTTTCAAGCTCCTTCTATGGCATTAAAATCTTTGATTTTAGAAGGTTGTCTTAGTGGTTTGGGGGTTGCTTTTGCGGAGGAATTATTTTTTCGAGGTTGGTTATTATTTGAAATAGAACGAGATTTTGCTTTGTCTATTTCTAGTGGCATAAATTCTCTTATTTTTGCTTTACTTCACTTCATCAAACCCCTCAGTGAAATTATTCGTACTAGTGTGACCTTTCCTGCGTTGGTATTGTTAGGTTATATTTTAATAGTAGCAAAGCGATCGCATAAAAATTTATTAGGTATAAGTATTGGTATTCACGGCGGTTTAGTTTGGGCTTATTATCTAATCAATGTCGGACAAATCGTGAAATATAATGATAAAGTACCCGTTTGGATAACTGGCATTGATCAAAATCCCATCGCAGGAATTATGGGATTAATATTTTTGTCAGGGCTACTTTATTTGGTTAAAAATTATGTCAACAAAAACTATTAAAAATCCCCATGGAGAAGAAATTCTGCAATATGAATTTTTAGAAGGGTTAGAAATGAATCAAACAAATTATCCCAATAATTCTGTTTTAAAATTATGATAACGGAAATAGATATAGATAAAGATATAAGGAACACTTCATTTACTTATAAAATTACTTAAATTCCATGAAGATTTTGGTTCTAAATGCAGGTTCAAGTAGTCAGAAAAGCTGTTTATATGAACTAACAGAAAACAGACTTCAAGAATCAAAACCTAAACCTAAATGGGAAGCCCATATTGACTGGACTATGGTTGGTGAAAAAGGAGAATTAACCGTTATCAGTAACAATAAAAAATGGCAGTTTAATTTGACGGATAACGATCGTCAAAAAGCCTTGTTTTCCATGGTAAAAACCTTAGTAGAAGGCGAAAGCAAGATTATCGATGACTTAAACGAAATTGACATAGTCGGACATCGAGTAGTTCATGGAGGCAATAAATATTCCCAACCAACCTTAATCACTCCTGAGGTAAAAAAAGAGATCAAACAATTATTTCCTCTTGCACCTGTTCACAACCCCATTAATTTACAAGGAATAGAAATTATTGAAAACATCTTAGGCAATGTTCCTCAAGTCGCTGTATTTGATACCGCTTTTCATAGTCAAAAGCCCTTGAAATCTGCTATTTATCGGTGTTCCTTGAGAAGACCCACGGCTATGCCGATGGGATGAATCACGGTCAGGGTT
>JAAHTG010001935.1_pt1 | contig 12782 bp, 15 predicted proteins | sample 6116081 | NCBI WGS metagenome assembly JAAHTG01 (sample SAMN13939989, study PRJNA603662) | sponge metagenome | isolation source: marine sponge | host: Mycale hentscheli | place: New Zealand | collected 2005
AAGTTTGCGTAGAAAGTGTTGCATTTTGAACAGATGTAGAAACATAGTCATCCACTCCATCAAAGTCTAACGAATAGGCATTCGGAAAACCACCTCCACCTCCACCAGGAATTTCAGGTATCCCCATTGAACAATTTCTTAACATTGAGGGTGTGAATATTGTTGTTGGCATAATGTTTTTACTATGTAGTAAGTATTAATTTAAATTGGCCTGTTCCACAAAATCTTGATTGGGAAAGGGGAATTGTAATCCCAGGTGAAAAATCTACTGATGAGGTACCTTCTGGTATTACCATACCCCAATGAAATCCTCCATCCACCGTTCCCACTCCATTTACTACTCCTGTTGTCCAATATGCTACTATTGGATTAGTGACTGAGCTTGTTAAATTTGAAAATACTGAGCCTGAAAAATATGATGATTGGACAGATGAAGTAGGAAAATACCCATCTGTTTCTCTTGGAATAAGTTCATGAACAAAATATGCTGAACCTGATGGGTTATGAAAGGTGTAATTAGCCATAGTAGTATTGTATGGCTATACATATTATAAATTATATTTAATTTTCCATTTTTTAATGAAACTTCTACCTACACCACATTCTAATATAATAGCATTTGATGGTACTCCTACTAATTTAGAAGCAGATAAGATATAATCAATATTTTCATTATTAAATACCTTCATTTTTGTTTTAGCATTTGAGCGATTTGAGGTTTTGAATACTAGAACTACAGGTAATTTACCATATGATTTACCCTTTTCAGGTTTGAATTTATTTTGCTTATACCCTTTAGGATATGTAGTTTTCATTGCATATGGAGATGCCCCATTGTTTTTCTTTTGATCAAAATAACAAGTAGTTATATATCCTAACTCTGGTTTACTTGGGTATTCACTAACAACCATTTCCCATTTTTCTTTAATAGGTGCGGGTTTTTCACTTGGGCGGCCTCTTCTTTCTTCTGACATAACTTTTATTTATAATCCTAATTTATTTTTTATTTCTTTCATGTGACGACATTGTCTGTCTTTTGCTCTATACTGACCACTACAAGTACATTTTACAATATTATCTACAACTGTTACTTTATAAAAACTACCAGGATCACTTTTAGATTCAAATTTAAATATATTTTTTGGTGTTTTTACTTTAGCTTTCTTTGGTTGAACCCAAATAATATCATCAAATGTAGTCTCAATGTGAACTTTTTGATTTCCCGGCATTATAAATCTTTCTCCATTTCTAACTTGCATTGCAGGAGCAATATAATGGTGGTGTTCATACTTGAATCTTTGAACATTAACAATATCCCCCAATCCCTCACATTTATATGAAAATTGTGAGGTGGGGCTGTGAACTATTCTAGTTCTTAAACTACCATGTTTGTTTAGGTTTTGGAATTTAAATAGTGCCATAACTTTTATTTTTTAATTTTATCAATCGTGCCACTCCGGCAACCTGACCCCATAAATATACGAATTCTCCCTGCGGTATCCAAGCATTTCCGCGGGGAAGTTAATAAGTTATTGTCTTATCATTATCGTCTTTTTTCAATTTATCTATTTGTGTTTGGATTTTTTTTGCTCCTTCATTCCTCCTCTTTTCAATTAATCCACTATTTTGGACCTTAACTAATTCCTTTTCTAAAGTTTCGATTTGAGGTTTATTAAGTTCTGTTTTTGTAGGTGTTGGTAGAATTACCTCTTCTTGTGGTTGATTTTGATTCTCATCAATCCAATTTTCCTCTTCTTTGTATAACTTTATTTCTTTGGGTTTTAGTTTTTCAAATGCAAAATTTGCTGCTATAACTAAACTAATAGCAAGTGGGTCAAATACAAAAATAATTATTAAAAGTAAATAATTAATGATTTTATCCATTGGAATACCCGTTAGACCTGATAGGTATTTTAATGGGCCTAATTCTCCTGCTGTTCCATCCCCAATTTTGGCTTCTATTATTTCTGATTCGTAATCAAATATTTTGGTGTTTAAGTCATCTAATTTTGTGTTAACTTCGGTTTGTCTCACCATTGATTGGTCTAATTGTTTTTCTAATGCTTTGCGGTTGGATGAGGAGTTTCTTGTGAGTATTTGACCTGTTTCTCTATCTTTGTATGTAGTGGTATTATTAGCTAAACCCTTCCTTAATTCAGCAATAGCTTCATTTATTGATGTTTTTTCACCATTATAAACTTCTAATTGCTCCCTTATATTGTCTCTTTTGGTTTCAATGAGTTCTATTTTGGCACTAGTATTTCCCTCTTTATTAGAGGTTTCAATATATGCAGCTGATAGAAAGCCATAGATTCCCATTGAGGTAATTAAGATTAATACAGTACATGCTGTAATTAGATATCCCTTTAAAAGGGTTGGTAGGGTTTTTCGATATTGGTATAGTAGAGATGCTATAACTAATTTAGCAACCTCAAGTGAGCTCGCCATTATTATAACTTCCCATTGTGCTCCGGCAAATAGTTTACTTAAACCACTTACAGAGTAAAATGCGGCTGATGCTGATACTGCTAGGGCAGTAATAGCGATCAGAAAGGGGAATATTCTTTCTGTTAGTTTTTTAAGCATATTTGTTTTTACACTAATTTCTTAGATTCTACTTCTTGTATCATCTCAAAATGGATTTTTGTTATTCTATCTCTACCATCTTCTGAGAGTAAATATTTGTGACAATTATCTGAATTGGTCATGAAGAAGTTTTCACTTAAGATAGCAGGCATTACTGTTTTTCTCAATACCCAAAAATCTGATTCTTTTGTTCCTCTCATTTTTTCATCTGGGAACTCTGCAGTTGCTTTATCTAGTAAAATTGATGCTATAACATCTGATTTAGTTTCTCCATTTGATGTATAGACAGACCAACCATTTGCTGATTCATCACTAAATCCGTTAGCATGAACAGAAACATAAATACATGGTTTACCATCCTTATCTTGTTGTTGACGATAGATGTCATTAGCTTTATCAGTACGTTCTGATAAAGGCATGTCTTCTTGTGTATCAACTAAATTAACACATTCAATTCCTGCATCGGTACATAATTTCATTAATCTATTAACAATGCCTCTATTGAATTCTCCTTCATATAAGATTTCTCCATCAGGCCATAAAGGTGATCTTTTACCTGCTGTTTGGTAAACACCATCTATAATGCCACCATGACCATTATCGAATAACCAAATGTAGTTTGATTCAGATGTTGGAGGTTTAGGTGTAACGTTAACCTCATATTTAGCCCCACAATTAGGGCATTCTATATCTTCACTCATTTTTTGTTTTTTTTATCGTTAGTAGCAAATGCTTTAATTGTTGAGGCTCCTGCTGATACTCCTAACATTGTAGCTGAAAATATCAGCATTGAGTTAAATAGGCTTTCGTTTAAAGTAAACCAATGGAAGCCATCTCCAATAAAGGCGAGACATACAAGTATACCTGAAATAATTCCTAGTGTTTTTTTAGAAGAATATTTATTATCTTTTTTATCTTCTGTGAATATGTCGCTTATGAATTTCATCTTAATTTATATTAATTATAATCTACTATTTTTGTAATACCTCCAAAATCCTCAACTCGACTATCCCATAAACTCCCATATTTCTTCCCTCCTTCGATTGGCCAAAATTGATAGTTGGTTCCCATACTACCTTGTTGTATGACTAATCTAACTTTGGTACCTTTATCCAATTTAACTTTTGGGGTATCTGAGAAGGGACCTGGTGATTTTCCCCCAACTTCAATGTCTCTTAATAGCACACCTTTAAATTCCCTACCTTCTGTTAAGACTTTGGAAATTTCCTCTTTGATTATCTTTCTTAACTCTGATTTTTTCATTTCTTTATAATTTGTGTTTATCATAAATATATGACATTTTGTCATCCATCACAACTCACACAGTTAGCCATTCGTGACCCTAAATCACCTTTAATTACTGAGTCAGTACGAAGGTAATATAATGTTTTAATTCCAAGCCTATGTGCCTCAATATGTACTTGATTAATCCATTTCGGAGAATCTGTAGGGTCAAAACTTAAGTTTAATGATTGAGTTTGGTCTATATATTTCTGTCGGATAGCGGCTTGTTGAACTAGCCCTAGTTGATTTATTTCAGAAAATGACAAAAACACATCTTTTTCCTCATCAGTCAATATTTTATTTGATAAGTTTTGGACTGATCCGTTATCTACTAAAATTTGATCCCATGTTTTATCATTATTGTATCCTTTTTCTTCTAGGACTTTAGCCAATTCAGGGTTTTTTACTATAAAAGTACCTTTAGCTCCATTAAATGTATAAACATTAGCAGGTTGAGGTTCAATTCCTGCTGAACACCCACCAATTCTAGAATTAGATACTGTAGGGGCAATAGCTAATAGATGAGTATTTCTCATTCCTGTTCCTTTACACCATAATGGCTCACCATATTCTTCTGCTAATTGTCGACTTGCAGCTTCTGCTTTTAATTTTATTTGAGAAAAAACTGTATGTGTCCAAGCTGTTGAAGCTATAGAATTAAATGGTAAATCTCTTTGTTGTAAAAATGTATGCCAACCCATAACTCCTAACCCTAATGCTCTACCTTTTTTAGCATGTCTGTGAGTTCGGACCATTGATTCTTTACCATTAGTTTTTTGGATGAATTCTTCCATTACACCATCTAAAAAGTAAACAGCTGTTTCTACAACATCAGTATCTTTCCATTCATTATATTTTGCCAGATTTAAACTAGATAAACAGCAAATAAACGAGTGCTCTTCATCTGTGTGGAGTGTTATTTCTGTACAGATATTGGTCATTGAAACATTTAAATTATTCATAAGGTAAGCCATTGGGTTATCCTTATTGATATTATCTTCAAACATAATATAAGGCTCGCCTGTTTCAACCCTTGATTTTAGAATATCAAGCCACACATCCATAGCTTCAGTGTCTCTATCGTGGAGTTTTTTCATAAAAGAATCATCAATAGAAACACATTGGTGTAAATTTAAACATTGTCTATTAGGGTCACCTTTAGGTCTTCTAATTTGTAAAAATTCACTAATATCTTTATGGTTAATGTTTAAATTAACGCTAGCAGCTCCTCTTCGCACGCTGCCCTGATTTGTAGCAATTATAGTTGAATCATATATTTTAGCCCAAGGAACTACACCTTCTGATTTACCATTTCCCTTAATGGATGTTCCTCTTTCTCTGATTTTGGATAAACCAATTCCTACACCTCCTCCCTGGGAGGTTAGTTTCATTAATTCTGCATTGGTTAAACCTATTCCTCTAATTGAATCAGGGGTGTCAACACCAAAGCATGAGATTGGTAATCCCCTATCTGTTCCTGTGTTAGATAAAACAGGGGATGCTAAACCAATCCAACCATTCCAAATGTATTTAAAAAATTTATTTTCTAAATCAGGTCTGTTTAATCTAGAGGCAACAGCACTTGCTACCCTACGATATGCTTTTTTTGGTGTTTCTCCAGGTAAAAGATATCCTTTTGAAATTGTAGATAAAGCTACTTCATCAAAAAATTCTGGGAAGTCTTTACCCCTCTCCCACTGTGTGTAATCTGCTGTTAAATCGTTATTATCCATATTTTAAAATATTGCTGAGGCATCCCAGTCTTTTGTTCCTTTACTATAATTAGTTACCCTTGATGCAAAAAAATCGGTATGTTGTTTTCCTGCTGATAAATGATCAAACCATTTCATATTATTTACTGAAGTCATGTCTATATCAGAAATTATTGGGTTGTATCCTAAATCTCCTAATTTGGTATTAACTCTATTTTTAATGAAATTTGTTAGATCATATTTAGAACACCCCTCTAAATCTCCTAATTCATAAACCTTATCTATAAAATCAAGTTCAAGTTTAAGTGAGAGTAAAGCAGCTTCATTAATTGCTGTTTCTAATTCTGGGGTTTTTAACTTAGGATTTTCTTCTAATAAAGTTCTAAATAACCAACATCCCGCTTCTGAATGCATTGATTCATCTCTAATGCTCCATTCTACTATCTGACCTACTCCCTTAAGTTTGTTTTTCATTTTAAAAGAAAGTAAAATAGCAAATGATGAAAATAAATTTACACCCTCTGTAAAGGCCGAAAATATTGCTAATGATGTTGCTCTTTTATGCCAATTTACTTCTCCATTAAAGCTATCTCTAACTTCCATTAAAGTTTCAATTTTGGCCATAGTTGTTTCATCTTCAAGAAACTCACTAAAATCATCTAAACCTAATTCTTCATTAAGTAAAGAATATGCTTCAGCGTGGATAGTTTCCATAGCCCCGAAAGTAGTAGCCATTGCTATTATTTCAGGTTTCCTAAACCATTTTGTTACTAATCCGGTCCAATAATCATTTACTACAGTTTCTGTTTGGGCAAATCCTTTTAGGATAGAGCCTATAATATTTTTTTCGGTTTCTGTTAAATTTTGTTTCCAATCATTAATATCACTCATCATAGGGACTTCTGTATGGATCCAATGGGCTTGTTGTTGTTTAAGCCAATAATCAGAAGCTTTAGGATATTCGAAGGGTTTATAGACTATTCTTTCCTTAAGTAAATTTGGTTTTGCCATGTTTTAATTAAATTTTAACTGTTAATAAAAAAATTCTTTGTAACCTCTTGATTAGCTAAATGATCCTTATCCCAATTATCCATTTCTCCAGGAGCGGTTTGAGGTCGATTTGTTACTAATTCATCTTCTTCATTATAGTCATGAACTTCAAAATTACCTGTTGAGGTATCTGCTTTTACTCCAAATGTTAATCCATCCATACCATATCTATTTTTCATAACATGAAACCTTCCAGTTCCATTAACTTTATCTTTTGCTTTTCTTGACAATGAAAGACAGAAATCCGTAATCATAATTTTATCATACGAGCCTGCTGCCTTATCGCCTTCTATAACATCATCCTTTGCACCTGCACGATTTACTTGAGACACTGACCAGATTGGTAAGTTTAACTCTTTAGCTAATCCCTTGGTACTTGTATAAATATCATCAATTTCATATTTGCGATCAACATTCTTTCTTTTTGATGAAAGTAAGTCAACATAATCTATTAAAATTAAATCAGGTTTAATTTCATGGTCGGTACATTTTCTAATATGAGATTCTATGGTATGGATGCTAGCTCTTCCAGTAGGAAATTCTTTTATTACTAATTTTCCAGGAATTTTTGGAACTATATCTTCAACTTTATTTCTATTTTTGTTTAAGTGATCTACTGGGATTTGGGTAAAAAAGGCATCATATCTTAACCCAACATAATCTTCACCTAATTCTAAAGTATAATGTAAAACATTATAACCTAATCTAACAGCATGTCCTCCTAAAGCAACTAATGTCCAAGATTTACCTCCTCCGGGGTTACCAAATATTAATCCAAAATCGCCATTACCTAATCCTCCTTGAAGTAATTCATTTATTCTTTTCCATGGAGTTGGTATGGCTTTTCTACTGTTTTCTCTATATCGAGTTTCAATATCTTTATTATACTCATGCCCTAAATTTTTATCTTGACCAGATTTTAAAGCATTTTCAATCATGAATTTAATAGAATCATAATCTCCTGCCTTTAACAAATCAACTGAGGATAATAATGCTTGTTTTAATTGTTGGTTTTTACAAAAAGCTGAAAATTCCTCCATAACATATTTCAAGTCATTATCACTTGATATGTAGGCTTCTCTTAGTTGTTCTTGAATTGATAGCTGTAGAACTTCATTTTCAATCTTTTTAACTTCTACTTTTAAAATATCTAGTGAAGGTACTGTATGGTAATTATCATAATATTTTAGTATTTCATTTATAATCCATTTATGAGCAGGATTATTAAAATCATCCTCACTTAGGATATCATAAATGTTTGTTAGGAATTCTTTATGTGTTAAAAGTGCAGATAATACTTTAACTTGGAAACCTGCGCCGTATTCGGAAATGCTTTTTAATGTCATAACTTATTTTTTTGAAACTAATTTTAAAAAATTTTCTCTTAACCAGAAATCTAAATTTCTAATCATCCCCCCCAATTCATCTTCATTGTATAAATCTGTAAATACCTCGGGAAGATAATTCAAATCTTTGGATTCTGCAAATTCTGTTAAAAATTCTTTATCTCCTTCATCCATCATTGGATTGCTTAAATCCATTATTTTATAATTCTTTTCTAATTCATTTATTCCTTGGAGTATTCGAGCATATATAACATGATCTTTTAATTTCTTTTCACAAATATCTAAAATGTCTTGCCATGAAACATCTCTAGTACTTAATTCGGGGAAGAGTTTATGTAATTTTTTCTCTCCTAACCCTTTAACTCCTACTATTTTATCAGAACTATCTCCTAACAAGGTTTTATAAATAATAAAATTTTGAGGAGACATTTTATACTTATTTTGAAAATATTCTTTAGTGTAGAATCGCTTCTCCATAGGTCTATAAACTATAACTTGGTCGTTTATCAATTGAAGAAAATCCTTATCACTGGAGACTATAACTGCCTTATCACCTGGTTGTTTTAACGCTTTATGACTTAAATATGCGATGATATCATCAGCTTCTACTTTATCTATTGATACAGTTTTAACAGGTAAAGTTCTTAAATATTGAATAATCCTTACCATTTGATCTACTTTAGCATCATGCTCTTCTTCCACATTATCAAATGCCCCCCAATTGGTAATTTTTTGATTTTCTCTACCTGATTTATACTCTGGAATGATGTTTTTTCTATTCATTGAAGAACCAGCCCCATCAAATACTACATAAACTTGATGGGGTTGGATTTGTCGAATTAATGCTCCTAGGGATCTAAAAAAACCACCTAACCCTCCAATGTGTACTCCTTTAGGGTTAACCATTTGAAGTATTGCGAAATTTCTAAAAAATAAATTTAATCCATCTATTAGTAAGATTCTTTCACCTTTAGGCATATCGGTATCATGCTCCTGATCTTCATTCAGGAGGGCTAATAATTCTTTTTTTCTCATAGTTTATTCTGGTTCTTCTGTGTAAGAGGAAATATCATTATATTCATAATCCTCCTCAACGATTTGAAAATCACCTCCACCCAAAATATTTTTCCAAGCAGCGGCATTATCAGTTTTATACTCTTTAAGCTCTTTATCATTATCATTGATAAATCCATGAGGTGTCATAACTATTCTACCTCTTGTAGTAACTCCATTAATATGGTTTTTATCAATTTGCAGATTAACACGCTTAGCAAATTCAACTTGCTTACCATCTTTAATTGCTTTAATTTTAGATGTTCCTGCATTTGAAATATTACCAAATGTAACTACAAATGTTGAATCAAACCACATTGCAAATCCACCCTTATTCATTAATTTGGGTTTACCCATTGGTGATTCTGCTTTTGCGGTCCATACTTTATTGATACAAACTAAAGTATTAGTATAGGAGGATGATTCTTTTCTTGATAATGTAACTCTCTGGTTAACATTATTTCCAAATTGAGTTGACATTGCTCCCGCATTCCATTCATTATTGTTTTTATTTGATTTTATAGACATTTCACAAGGAACTGATCCTATTGAATCCCACAAAAATAATAAATCATAAGGTAAATTACCTTTCTTCTGTTCATCCATTAAATCTAAAATAAACACAGCCACATCTTCAATTGTATTGATTGTTTCTCTGTCTACATAAATAAAATTACCTTCATAATTTACAATTTCACCTGTTTCTTTATCAACAACTTCATCGACTTCTAATCCCATTTGCTTTGCATGCTCCCAATTCCACTTCATTTCGGTGATGATAAAAATTGGTAGGATATTTCGTTTTTGAGCTGAAACTGCTGCTTCTAGTAAGGCTGTTGTTTTACCTGTATCAGAATGACCTCTAAGCAAAACAATGTGTCCCATTGGAATGCCTGGAATTGATGTTACATCTTGGAATGCTTTAGAAAGTGGAATCCATTCTTGCTCTTTAAATTTAACGTTTTGTTTAAGTCCCTTCTTTTCTTTGAAGGAACTTAAATTAAACTTGGATTTTAATTCTTTGGAGACTGCCTCCTGTAGTGTTTTCTTTTTCGCCATACTCCCCTATATTAAAATGGTAAATCATCATTATCATTATTATCTGCAAATAATGTGTCAAATTCATTTGCTTTTGAGGCAGGTTTTTTACCTTGAGTACTTAAATCAAAATTGTTAGTGCTTGGTTTTTCTTTATCATCCTCAAATCCTACGGGGTTTTCAGAAGTAATTTCTCCTTCTTCACCTTCTTCCTCTTCAGAGATGAATTTTTGTAATTCTTCCTTCAATTTATCGTAAGTGTATTTAAATCTTTCTTCTAATAATGAGGGTTGAGTAGCTAACCATTCTTTAGCGGTTGCAGCATCTTCACTTAATGGAGAAGTTTTTGGTTTAGGTCTTAAACTTAAATTAAATCCTAACCTATCTTGAACTTTAGTAGCATTAACTACAAAATCATGTCCTGAAGCAACATCAGTAAAGTCGCCATAATCCTCATCATCTGCAATTGATAATAATTCCATATAAAGTGTTCTACTAAATTCAAATAATCTAACTCCTTTATCTTCTTCGCCTCTAACAATTACCGGAGCAAATATTCTTAATTTAGGAGATAATTTTTTAGCCAATCTCCAATTTTCAGGCTCAGATGTTTTTCTTAATTTAGCTGTAAAATCAACAACAGGATCATCTTCTCCCCAATTTGTTAAAGCCATAATTGGGAATTTCCCAATTCCGTAATGCATCATAACCTCATGGAAGGGATCATTGGTAACTTTATGTTGAGAAGGGACAAATCTAATTTGATATTTTCCTTCTTGTCTAGGTTTCCAATAAATTAAGGTGTAATCCTTTTTTTCTTTGTTTTGCGAGTTTGAGGACTTGTTTAAGGTGTTCAATCTCGACTTAATAGCATTTAAATCCATTTTTTTTGTTTTTTAATAATTAATTCGGGGTAAATATAATAAAGGGGAATTGGGTAGCCAAATTATAATTCAATTATTTTATGAATTTTTGTATTTAGCTGTTTTAACTCATTATGTTGAGTTAACAATACACAATTTCTGTAGTGTTGCCAATTTATAGGGAATTTAGTATCTACTACTCCACCATTTAGGCTTTTAATTAGCTCATTTAGGGCATTTATTGTGTATAAGGTATTTGTTTCTTTTTTTCTATGAACTAAAATTGTGTTTTCAGGAATGTCTTGGACATTGCCTTGATCTACATTGTAAGTGACAACATACTCATCATTGCTCTTAATGTAAAGAACAAACATCTTATTATACATTATAGAATATCGGGAGGTTAATTCCTTTATTAACCCATCAATTCCATCTAATGTGGTAAAGGTACAAAATAATTTGTTATTCAAGTCTCCTATATTTAGTGGGTTTTCAAAATCGTATTTCTCCCCATAAATATTGTTAATGTTATTCAAAATCGTAACTTGTTCCATGTTTAATTTTTACTTTTAATCCATATTTTTCGAAAATATTCTTTATATCTTCTATTATTAATTCTTCGTTGTTATCCAGATCAAATAAGAATGCGTCATAAGTGTAAAGTACTAACTTAGTTTGAGCATTCATTATTTTTTCTATTATCTGCTTCAATATACGAACATTAAGTGACGTTTCCAAGTTTTGCAGCAAGTAATTAAATAGTTTTTGTGGATTCATATTATCTAATTTATCCTTTTCAAATCTATAATTAGAAATGGGACATTCAATATATCCTTCACTATTATACTTTTCCCATAATTCATCTACATACTTTTGTATTTTTACAAAGAATTCTAAATCCTTATATTGCTTGAATACTCCGCCATATAGTTGTTTAAATGTAAGTTCCTTTGCTTTTTTATAATCTACCTTATACATTTTGGCAAATGATTCATGAATATCTTCTGCATCGAATTTATAACCAACAAGGCGAGCAGCAAGTGTTGGGTGATATGCTGAAATATCCATTTCAAGGAATTTATCGTTTTCAGGGATGAATGATTTACGACATCCATTTTCTTTATTTAAAGCAGCAAAATTTATTCCCCCAAATTTGTTTGAGGGTCTTGTTGTTGTAGTGTTGAGGTTGTATTGAGTGTAGACTCTATTTTGGCTATTACGGTCGAAGTAGTCTTCGAAGAGTTGGGAATCCACTCGTATGCCATTTTGCTCGATAAATTTGAATACCAAGGGTACTGTGTTGTTGTAAAATTTATTGACTTGTGCATCTTTGTATTTTTTTAAATTATTATAATTTTCTTCACAGGATTCATAGTGTTTAACTAAGGGAATAATCCTATTAATATCTTGTTTATTTTTATTTCTTTGTTCTAGTATTTTATGTGTTGGGGTTGATAGTTTTTCATATTCAGGAACTAATAGGGATAAATCAATTACTTCATTAAACTGCCAGTAAAAATGCATGAATTCTTTTTTACCCCAAACGTACAGCTTATCGAATTTACTAATTAATTCTCCAGTTAACTTGTTGTTTAACGGTAAGCCCTCGCTATGGTCTACTGTCATAATGTAACCTTTAGTAGATGTAAAGGGTCTTATGTAAACTAGGCTAACATTAGTAATTGTTGGATGTGTTTTATATGAGTAAGGTATAACTTCTATGTAAGCTTCCTTATAACCCTTTTCATTAAAGTCGTTTAATTGTTCTTGGGTTTCTACTATATAAAACATGAGTTAAATATAATATAAATTTTTTAATTATCCAAAGTTACCTCGAAAATAAGAAGTAA
>JAAHTG010001936.1_pt1 | contig 12769 bp, 11 predicted proteins | sample 6116081 | NCBI WGS metagenome assembly JAAHTG01 (sample SAMN13939989, study PRJNA603662) | sponge metagenome | isolation source: marine sponge | host: Mycale hentscheli | place: New Zealand | collected 2005
TTTTAAATAATGAATTATCAAAGAATTTTATTAATCTAACAAAATCTACTAAATCATATTGTTTTAAATATTTTTTAAAATAATCTTCACTTAATTCATTTAAATCAGGGTAATTATTTCCTGTGTATCTTTGAGCAGGGTCACCTATATAATCTCCAATATTAAAATGACCTAATTGTCCTATAATATCATCATTAATTTGGTTTTGGGGTGAAAATGCTACCTCTAAATAATTTACATTGTCTGTATATGATGCACTTGCCTCTGTAGTTTGGGATAATTTACGAATGGGGGATAATACACTGCCTGAGGGTAAAGTATCACTTTCGGATCTAATTTTATCTGTTATTCTGTTTTTTATACCTACTGCAGGTTGATCTAAGAAGAATGTTTCAGTATTTTTGTAATATTGAGCAGACCCACTAAAATAGAAATCACTATTTGTAGCAAAAGATGAAGTAGTAGTCCAAGACCCTGTTACTTGAGGATGAATAGAAGAACTAGTAGTAATATCTAATTCACTTCCTAAAGCTGCTCTAAATATTAATTGATTAGGTGCACTATTAACTCCATTACCCTCGAAGGATAAGGGATTCATTATGTAATCCTTAAATACACTTTCACTTATTTGAGTATTATAATATCTTATTTCCTGTAAAGACCCTGAGAATTTTTTATAATCTAATTGATAAAAAGAGGATGATGCAAAAACAGATTTTTGTGCGAATTTCCAAGCAAAAGGATCTGCTCCAGTAATTGACGCCGAGGCATAATATCCAATAGAAGTACCATCATTACCATTGTATATTTTATTACCAGCATACAAATTAAAGGTATCACTTTGATCAGTAGTAACCATAACTGACCACCAATCATTATTGTAAAAAGGTAATGATATACTGGCTGAAATATTTAGTTGATCAGAGTATGGGATAAATTTTAAATTTGCATATTGGTAGTTTGGGTCTTTAATTGAACCATTATATGAACCACTTGTTAAACCTGAACCACTATATTCTAAAATAAGTTCTGCTGTTTTATCGCCAAATCCAATTTGTTGTGCCCACCATAAAGATTGAGATGTGTTTGTGGGTGGAAATTCTTCAGATTTAAATCTAAATTGGACTGTAGAAGGTCTATTATTTGTAGCACCCCAAGTATTTTTTACCTCCCAGGATGAAGTAATAAAATTATCTGTAGTATTAAAGGCATAATTAAAATTATTAGAATATAAATCCCAATCATTAGTATTTACTTGGTCTTTTCCACCGAATTCAGATATTTTTAATATAGTATCAGGTATACCATATGAAGTTATTAATGCTCTTAACCCAGCAAGAGTTCCTTTTGATTTTAGCAGATATGGGATGTTATGATATATTCTTTTATATAAAGATTTATTAGTGTCATCCATTGATATAACATCATTTGATGCTGATATTAATGTATTTACATATTCAAATCCTGTAGGTGTAGGTAATGATCCAGTTATTTCTGGGAATGGAAATGTTGAGCCTTCTGGGGTTATTCCCAAAAATGCTGTATATAATTCTTTATTTGAAAAGTTATTTTGATATAATTTAACTCCAAAATCTTTTATAGCATCTGATACTAAATCTTTTGAAACTCCAAAATCTAATCTATTATCCGCATTATATTTTTGTGTAATATCTTTTGTATATAACCAAACATTATCATAATATTGAGCAACCATATCAACAAATAAATCATAGGGTTGATTTGCAGGGTCTTCTCTTAAATATTCTGGGATTGATTTCTTAAGTTCATCAGGGTTTGCATTATCATAATTAGATGCAGACAATAATAAACCCCCAAAATTACCACTATTTTCATCTGTACTACCTAACCAAGTAAGTACTTCAGAACTTCCTGTAGAATATAAAGTATAGGGTGGGATTGATGTAGATTTAGGGTAGGAAGTAAGAGAACCACTACTATAATACATAAAATATTCAAACTGGTCGAAATTTTTAATTATATTAGATATTTTTTTCTGAATTATTAACTGGCTAGTAGATGAACCTGTTACGTTAATTAAGGTATCAGATTGATTATTATAATTTTCAATTAGTCCTACTTTATAAAAAAAATTATTTACACGTGTTTCGGCTGAACTAAAATTAATAAAATCACTAAATTTTGTATAATCTGCACTAATATTAATAGCTTTTTCTTCTAAAAGACTATCTATTTGGTTTTGTGAACTTGTAGGAGCACTAGATATAATATCAGTATAAGATAAATTTTGTGAAGAATTATTTACTTGGTTTTTTATAGGAACTGAAAAGTTAGGACCTTTCATTAATGGGGTAGAAGCAGGTGCATCAAATGTAGATAATGGAACATTTACAATATTATAAGCTTCGGGTTCATTAATTGAAGTAACTATCCAACCTTCATCTTTTAGTTGAAATTGGTTGGGTAGAGGTTCATATAATTTAATTATAATTGTAGGATTATCTGTATTTTGGTTTTCTAATTTAATATTATTAGCAATAACTAAATTATTATCTCCAAAATTCAAATAAAAATCAACAAAATATTTTTGATTATTTCTATAATCTATAAAAATTTCTGTTTGGTTTAATAGATCTCTATTTGATATAAAACTGCTATCTAACCTAAGTTCTGTTCTATCTGATGATATTTCAGATACGTAAAGAGTTAGATTATAGTCTCCTATTTCTTTTTGTAAAAAATTATAATAAGCAACATATTCCCCACTATTAAATCCTGCTGATGTAACATCATTTCCAGGATTTATTTGGAGTGTAGATAATTCATTAGTTAAACTAGACTGACCATTATTTAATACGCTATAATTAGTATAATCATATTTGCTATGAAGAATATTTTGATTACGATCAAATATAAAAAATTCAATACAACTTGAAGTATTAAAAAAATTATTTATATCAAAAGTTTTAATTAAATTTTCATCTTTTGCATTATAATCTTGTAATTCAAAATCAGAATAGTTTATTTTAGTAACATTAGCCATTATAAATCATATTTATTTTTTACTTGGATAATATATCCTTTGCTTAATCCTGTTCTTTCACTTCTTTTATTATATGATGAATTTGGGTATTTTTTATAGTCATTCATAACCCTTTTTATATTAGGATCTGTTAAATCTTTACCTTGATTTTGTAAAGTTTGAGTATTAGTATTAACTTCACCAAGTGCAGTTGTTGTATCTGATAAACCTGCTTCTTCCTCTGGTGAGGTACTAAAATCAATAGGGTTACCATTTTCATCAACAGCTCCTATATTTTTAACTAAATCTCCTAATTGTTTTTGACTGTTTAATAAATCAATTCTTAATGCAGCTATTTCATCTTGTAATAATGATATTACTTCATTTTCTTGTTTATTTCCAATATACTCTTGACTAGTTTTAATTAAAAATTCATGTGAATTAGTTGGACCTAATTCATTAATATTATAAAATAAGGTACCATACATATCAAAAAATTCTTGAACAGTAGGTTGTGTATCTAATTGTTCTTGAATAGATTTAACACCTAATTCTTTAAAAGATGTATCTATTGTTTTTTGATATGTTCTTTTACTAAAAACTTCTTTATTTAAATCAATTTTTTGAGCCATTATAGTGTATTTACTACTTTAAAATAATAATCATTATCTAGTATTAAGGTTGAACCATTAATATTGGTTTTAATACAAATAGCATAATACCTTTCAGGTTCTAATCCATTCATATACAAATCAAAATAATTTCCTTTATTGTCCGAACTTAATTGTGTATAACTAGTGTCGTAATCTACAACATATTCGTTAGTCTCCAAATCTTTTATAGCATAATATGAAGCTGTTGGTAAATAATTTGTTCCTGTAAATTGAGATGCTGTTGAAAATGTTCTAATAGGGTATTTGGCTGCAACATTAAATCTAAATCTATTAATACTTTGTGGAGTAAAATAACCGGGGTTTTCAGCTAATGAAGATACCAAATTAGTAGTATCTACTATACTAGCTGTGGCGGATCCAGTTAATATACTTTGATAATCTCTCCATTTAAATTCTAATTGTGGGGGGTATATAGTATTAGTATCAACACTATAAAATTGCATCACAGGTTGGATTTGGGCATTTTGGTTAAATTCGGCTAAGTTTTCCCATTTAGTTATAAAACCGTAATTAGGTAGTGAAGCAGAAACATTAACTCCTAAAGAACTACTATACCATAAATTCACTATAGTTTTAACACTAACATTTAAATCTTTTTCACTACGGGTATCAAATGATTGTGTTACAACATATTCTATACCATCTGAGCCACTTACAAACCAAGAACCTCCTCCGGCTCCTACAAAATTAGCATTATATGAACTTGTAACATAATGGTTTGTACTATCAGTACCACTGGAAGACCATGCTATATTTGAATTCATAAATGCGGGTGAAAGCCAGTTACATCCATCTGTTACTATAGGTACATCTAAGTACATTCCTGTACCATTCCACCAATATTGTGCTACTGGGTGAATAAAAGCTTCTATAGATTCTACTATACCTTGGGCTGTTGATATATATTGTCTAAAATTAACATCCCATTCTGATCCTGAAATTTTATTATTAATAATATCTTCAATTTCATCTTGTACAAATTCTGTTAATATTCTAGCTACTTGTGGGTTAGAATCTACTGCTATATTTAAATTAGATATTTGATTAACAGGGTCTAATCCTGTATTCATATTAGGATAAAATGAATATAATGTAGCGTCTTTATGGGGGAATATTTTGTATACTGCCATTTTTATTTATTTATCAAGGTATATTTTTCTTTATATCTAATATTATACCTGTTGGTTCTGGGGTATTAGGTTCTGTTTGAGGTGAAGAAGGAATATTTTTTGGAAATGGAATAGGTAAACCACTAAATGAATCTAAGTATGTATTTTTTGGATTGTACTGTTGTATTAAATTGTTAATAATTTTATTATCATTATTTCTTAAAGGTCCGCCTGGTGATTCTCCATATTTATTTCCAGATCTATTATTAGTATAACTACCATTGGGAATATTTACAGCATTGGTTCTATTAGGCCCTCCTAAACCCGCAGGAAGAGGACTTTCAATATCTAGTTTTGTTTTTTCAAATATATTTCCAGGTAATACTTCATCTCCTTCAGTTCCAAAAGCACTATTAGGACTTGCAGCTTCATGAAATTTATCCAAATAGGTATTATTAGGAGTATAATTATGAGAATGATTATATCTAGGTGCATTTATAGGACCTCCTGCAGGTTGTGAATTTGTTAAGTCATAACTAGTTTTATTAGCAGATCTAAACTGATCTCCATTAGATACAAAAGGGCTTATATATTGGCCTTGACTTGCTAAGTCTGCTTTAATTGGTTTATTAGATGTTGATGCCATAATTTAATTTTTAAAGTGGTACTACTCTACCTTTTATATCTTCATTTGGATATTTTATTTCAAATATACTTGGATCTAAACTTGGATATATTACCCCATTTACAGTAGCAGCTTCTATATCATATCCATACTGGGAATATCCTAAAAATATTCCTGCCTTATTAGAAAATTTAATATCTTTTACAGTTTGAACCCCTTCTACTCTATCTAGCTTAACAAATAAGTCTTGAATTAAAATAGGCTCATTCATTTGCCAATCATCTCTTTTAAAACAATTTTTTAATACTTCTATACAAGTTAATATTACTTGACTATTTATAAAATTGGGTAATACTATTATTTCAAAATCAATAGCTATATTAATAACATATGCATCTTTAATTTCAATACTATCTCCAATCATTTTATATTGTGATAGATATGTTCTTAAATTTTTCTTTAAAGCTTCTGTTGGAGTTGAAAATTGGCTATCTGAATTTTGGGATAAAATATACATACACAAAGTTTCAACTGTAGATGTTTGTTGATCTAAAGGTGGTTTTTCCATGTATATTTTAGATATAGTTCCATAGTCTGAAGGCATGCTCGTAGCTCTAACCATGTAATCATCTAATGTTACTGTTCTTTGTTGAGCTGAAATTGATGATATTGTATTTTGTCTGATTATTTCATCTGTATCTCCAGATGCCCCTCCATCAGCCGCTGTGGGGTTACTAACTGCTAAAGAATTAAATATATATGTAGCTGTAGTTGAATTAATATTATTATTTTGAAAATTAATAGTACTACCATCTATTTCTGTAATTTCTCCAGATTTTACATTTGAATTTACTCCTCCTCCTGTTAAATATCTTACTGTTAAAGTAGTACTTGAAGGTGCTATACCATAAGTATTTGTGAATAAAAAGTTTGTAGGTGAGAATGCTGTTGTAAGTTTATCTTGTTCAAATGGTAAACCTATACCTACATTATTTGGGTTAGGTGTTATTAATTCATCTGTATCATTTGGGTTACCCGCTCCAAATTGTATTTGTAAATTAGTTTCTGATGTAAATCTTGTAGCAAAACGTCTTTGGACTTTTTTTAATTGTAATAAATAAGGTACTTCACCTACATCTGCTACATTATTAGGATCATTAGGATTAGTATTTTTAATGCTATTAAATACCATTTCTTGACCTAAATAATCTACCTCACTCCAAGTGTTGCCATCTGAATCTTTTATATCTAAAATACCAATTATATTACTTCCTTCAATATCAATAGTTTGAAATTGTTCAGGTGCCCCAAATGAATAAGTTTGGGTTGATATTGTTGCAGATATTGCTTTTCTTGTTTTTTTAAGTAAGTAATATTGGGGTGATGTTCCTGTAACTTGGTAAACAGATATTTCAGTAGGGTCTTGAGAACTTGAAACACTAAAATCACATTTATCTTGGATTAAAAAACTTATATCACTATTAGTAACGGTAGATATTTGTGTGTTTTCTCCTATAGTTAAAGCATAATTAAAATCAGGTACTACACTTGATCCAACTACTTTAGAGGGTATTTGTTGGTATAATTCTACTTCTACCTGGGCAGTACTTGTTGCTTTAGGTTTATATCCAAACATATAAGCTAATTCATATAAATTATTTGTTTGTCTTGCAAATTGAGTAAAAGTTTCTTGTAATTGATTATCTAAATAAAATGACATTACATCACTTACATAAGCTGCTTGTTCCATAAACATCATACCAGGTGATGCTGGAGAGAAATCATTGTAAGTATTAGGAAAATAAGTTTGTGAAAACTCTATTAATTTATTTCTAATATCTGAAAAATCTCTATCTAAATATTTAATATCTCTATTTATTTTTTTGGCCATTATATAAATTCTATTTCTAAATTATCAGTAATCCCTTTATTAACTACATTGTAGGTAAGACTTAACCTAACTTGGTTTGAATCTTCACTTTTATCAACTTTTAAATTAACTACATTAATATTAAGGAAATTTTCCTTTAATTTATTTTGTATTTCTTCTTTTAAAAAATCTAAACTTCCATCTACTATTTGTTCAAATAAAAAATCTCTTAACCCTCCCCCAAATAATGGATTTAAAGGTCTATCTCCTGGGTTAGTTAGAAAAAAATTTATTAGATTATTCTTTATAGCAGCAGATGTTGTATAGTTAGAGTTGAATACTCCATTTGCAGAGAAAGGTAAATCTATTCCTACAGCAGCACTTTTATTAAAATCAATTGGTGATATTTGTTTTGAATTAAAAGCCATTATTTAGTCATTAATCCCATTATTTGATCCATATTAACTTCTCCTGCAGGTAGTTGTCCATTTGGTGATGTTGTATCTCCTGCTCCTTGTGGGTTAAATGGTTTATTGCCAAATCCTTGAGCATGAGAACTATTCATATTTAATCCTGTTTCTCCCAAAATATCCATATATTTCTGTCTTTGTTCAGCCAAAGATTTTTTAGGTGTTTGAGTAACAGGTGCAGGTGTAGTTGATGTAATACTTTCTTGTATTGGTTGTGTAACTACAGCTTTAGGTGCTTTAACTGCTTCTAGTAAAACTTCCTTTAGCTCCTCTTGTATAGCCTCTCTAACGGCTTCTTTAATTATTCTTTTAAGTGCTTCGGTTTTCATATTTGTGTTTGTTATAAATATTAAATTAATTAAGGGTTTATTATAGTTTCATTAGAGGCTCCGGATTTTAAATTATTCATATTAATATAAAATATTAGTTCGTCTATTAAAATTTGGTCATTTGCAGAAAAAGAAGGTTCTCCCCTTAACATAATTACCCCATCTGCATTTTTTGCTATTGCTTGTCTTCTTTGAAGTTGATCACTTCCACCAGATACAGATATTACACTCATTTCAAATCCTTTAACATTTGTAACAATAGGGGATGTTTGAACTGATTGTTCTTGAGTTGAGTTTAATAATAAACTATTAATTGCTAATTGATTATTTAGTGATCCTTCTCCATCTCTTGCATAACATTCTTCAATTACACCATCCATTAATGCTAATAAATCTATAACAAATTTTAATTTATCTATTAAAATTGTTAATATTAATAAAATAGCAGATGAAACAATTTTTAATTTACTTAAAGTATCTGCAATTACTTCTAATGTACTTTTTAAACCCTTTGGTGTTGGAATTTTTGTAGTAATTGATTTTGTAGGGTCTGGGGCGAAGGGTATACTAGGAAATGCAGTTACAAGTACACTTAAAACATTTGCTACTATACTAGCTGCTGTTATTATACCATCAGCTACTTCAACTGCTACTTTAATTTTTTCAAGTCCGTTATATAAATTATTTAATTGTTTTGTTGCTTTGTTTTTTAAATCTATAAGGTTATTTAGTTCATCTAAATTAGCAGGACATGAAAAATTTACTTTTTCAAGTCCTTTTTCAAGTGCTGATTTAGGATCTGTTATTCCAAACTTTTCAGCTAACATTTTTAAAATAAAAGGTATTAATAATACAGAAACAGACTTTACTAATTTGTTTATTGATTCTGCTTGTATGGCACCAAATGGGTCTTTTGCTTTAATTGATTTAGATACTATTTTAACTTGTTCTTTTTCAAACCCTGATGATTCTATAACTACTTGTTTATCTACTTGTTTTGGTGTTAATTCTATATTCCCCTGGTCTGATTTTAGAATTTGTACAGGTGTTGTTTGTGGAATTGATGGGGTGAATTTTAATGTAAATGGGTTAATTGTTTTAGGTTGATATCCCTCTAATGAAAGAGTAATTTTGAATGTAGAATCGATTTTATACTCTCCCTTTAACTTAAATTCACCATTTTCATTAGAATATGTAAGATTTCCTTTTAAACCTACACTTTCAACATCATCTTCAATTAAAACTTCACTTAAAGGACTTACTGGTTTTGTAGAAACAACTTTACCTATAGTAGTATAATGAATAAAATTTGAAGCTTCTTCAGATTCTGTTTTAACAATCTCTAATGTTCCAAGTTCTTCAACTGCATCTATTTCAGAAATTTGATTATTTAGTTCTTGTAATACTTTATCACCTAATTTAGGGTAATCAATTTCAGTAGAAGATATTTCTACTAGTGAAAGAGAATATTCATCAGTATCATAACTATCTCTATAAACTTCTCCTATACAAGAAATTTCATTCTCTTTAAATTCAAAATTAATTTGTCCTCTAGGTCCATTAGTTGGAACAGATGATCTAAATATATAAACTGGTACTTCTTCTTCTCCATTATTTGGTAATATTTCTGGTTCTATTTCAGGTTCTGGTTCAATTAATTTATAAGTTAAATTACCTTGTAGTCCGTAAGTGTCTTCTAACTCGTCATTAACTTCAATCATAGCTTCTTCTGCTAAAATCTCGGGTGATGCTGAAAAACTAGATAGGCCTGTATAGTTTATATCTACGGTAACACCATTAGGAGTAGTATCTTTAAAACTAGCTATAGCTTGTTTTTCAAGCCCTACACTTTTAATAACAATAGTACCATTTAGTTCTACACCACCTGCAGATATAATTTGATATTTAGCTATATCTGCCATTATATAGTTTTAACATTTTTAGATAGCATTGTTTCTAAATCTTCTTGAACTAATTGAAGTTGGGTTTGAACACTATCATATATTTGGTTTTTAGCAACATCAGCTACAGGAACTCCATTAGGCCATGATTGTGATGTTTTTAAAATTGAAGTCATTTGAATTAATGCTTTAAGTACACTATTAAGTTGAAAAAATAAAGTATCTCCTTTAACTACGGATTCTCTAGCATTTTTACTACCTAATTTTATACTACCTGCATCCACAACCATATTTTTAGTATTAATGTTTACTGTGTTATTTGTAGATAAGCTAACTGATTTTTGGGCGCTTAATAATATTGAATCTTTTTTAGCATTTATTATAACTCTATTTGAATTAAAAACAACTTGAGGTTCTTTATAATCTAGTGATGAAGTAGGTGGGGTGAAAAAAGAATTATAATTTGTACTAGCTAATTTTATAGGAATAATTTGAGTAGAAGTTAAATAAAGAGAAGTCAAATCATTATTTATTTCTTCTGTTATATGTTTATACCCAGGTTTTTTTGTTTCTTCAGGTTGACCATTTCTTATAATAGTAATGGGATCTCCACTAGTTCCTTCCTTAGACCATTCATTGGCTCCCTCTAAATCTTTTATATTAGTACTACCTAATCTAATACTATTACCAAATCTACCTTGATATATATTATCACCTGGGAATGGAAGTAAGGGATGGATATTATTTCTTTCTATAAATGTTCTTTGAGATTCGTTAATAGGACTATTTAAATTAATTCCTTTTAATTCATCTGAATTAATTCCAGGATTACCTTCTTCTACTTGAGTATAACTTTGTTGGTTTCCTCCTGAGTTTGATAAAGTAGCAACATTAGGAAAAGCATTATGGTGAGGGGTATTCCATAAATTAATGGAATTTATATAATAAAACACTTCATTAGACCCAGCTTTATTTATATTATTACCTGGGAGTTTAAATATTAAAACTAATTCATTAACTAAAGGTAAAGATGATATATTGGGAAAAAAAGGTCTAGCGAATGATATTCCAGAGGCATTAAAATTTTGTGGTTTAAATTTTATAGTACCTATAGCACTATTACCTCCATATTCTTCAAAATCAGGATAATCTTCATTTAAAATAATATCAATAACTCTACCTACTTTAATCCTTTCTTCAACAGGATCTCCATTTGAAGGAAGATTAGTTGAGAGAAAATTATTACCTATATTGGCAGATATTCCAGATTTAAAACCCATTAATCTTCTTTTTTAGGTGGTAGTTGTAAATTTTGTATTTCGTTTAATAATTGTTCTTTTTCTGCCTCAGAAATACCAAACCCATTATCTTCATTACCTTCATTTGCAAATATACGTTGAAAAATAGTAGCTACTTTTATAAGTGCTTCATCGTTTTTAATGCCTAATTCCATGTATTCTTTTATAAGTGGCACAATCATTGTAGCATCACCTATATCACTGATTAGCGGCTTTAATTCGTTGATTAATGCACTAATTTGTGTTTCTTTTTTCTTTTGGTTATCGTAAATTTCTTTAAGTAGATCCGAGTAGGATTTTTTACCGAATATATTTTTGTCTAAGTGGCTCATAGTTATACGTTTTGTTCATGTATAAATATGATTAATTAAGATCTTTCGAAGTCTATGTAACCCGTTTCTAAATAAAAAACATAACTACCCTTAAATAATTTATATAATCTAGTGGCTATTTTTGTTATTTTAGGGGTTTTAACTTCTAAACCATGGCTAGCCATTATTTCTCGTATATAAATGTATAATGCTTTTTTATTAAATATTTCTAAATTTTCTCTTTTACGAAATAGTTCTAATATAGCATCTGCTACTTTAGCATCATTACCTTTAGGAAAAAATTTATCAAATCTGTCTTCTACATATTTTACATATGAGTCTATAAAAATAGATAATCTATCTTTTTCTTTTTCTTCACCCATATTGTAAGAATAATTATCATCTTTAAATAACTCATCTACAGGTGCTGTTTGTATACGTTTTTTATAATTCTTTGTATTATATACTATTAACCAATTTTTTGTTATAGTACCAAAATAAGAATAAGCTTTAGCTCCATTATCTGGGTTAAATAAATGTAATTTAGAAAGTAAAAAAGTTATTACTTCATGTTGTAGATGTTCTATTTGATCTACTTCTGTATAGTAAAACTTAAAGGTATGTATTATGTTTTCTGTTAATTTAAAGAAAGCATAGTGTATCTCATCTCTGTATATTTGACTTCTAACTTCTGAATCTGGTTCATTGTTGTATCTGACAATAGCTTGTTCAGTATCTTTGGTAAAGTAGTTTTTACTCTTAGGTCGTCTTTTTTTAGCCACGGTAATCATTTTATTTCTTTTAACTTAAAATCATTCAAGATATCTTGAATTTGTTGGACCGATTTGAAAAATTGTCCAACTTCATCATCTGACTTAAATGTACCGGCTTGGTCTATTTCTTTTAATTTTTTATCCGCAGCTTCTATAGTTTTGGATAATCTATCCAAATAATTAAGATATTCTGCTAATATGTCTTCTTGTTTTTCGTTCTTACGTAGTAAATTAAAAGTAGTAAATCCTAAGATTACTACTAATACTGATAAAACGGAAATGGAAATTATTTCTATCATAAACTATTTAACATGTTTTTTAACCCTTCGCTTTTCATTGAGCCAAGTGCTTTTGTTTTTACATCCAATTTTTTAGCCTTAGGTTTATCTAAAACTTCTTCATTGAATT
>JAAHTG010001938.1_pt1 | contig 12767 bp, 14 predicted proteins | sample 6116081 | NCBI WGS metagenome assembly JAAHTG01 (sample SAMN13939989, study PRJNA603662) | sponge metagenome | isolation source: marine sponge | host: Mycale hentscheli | place: New Zealand | collected 2005
GAAGGTAGCAAACAAGAAAGACGAAGAACACAAGGAATGGAAGAAGGAGTCGAACAATTTGCACAGGAAGTAGAAGATGAAGAAGGAAAAGTTGACGACAGAGACGTTGTAAGCGTTGCCGGAGAGAGCGGAGAAATAAGTCCAAGACCAGATAAAAGGGGTAGAGAAAATGTAGAAGAACGGAGTGGTAAGAGATTAAACGTTATACGAGAGGAAGAGGAAGATGAGGAGGAATACAGAAGGTACATGGCAGACTTACCAGAGGGTCAGCAATTAGCTATGAGATATGATCAGCTACCCGAGGAACTGCAGAGATATATAAAGGGTTACATGGACAGAGACGAGTTTGCTCCTCCAACCAATGAAGAACTAAGAGAGGCAAAGAAAAGAATTGCCGAGGGGACAGACTCTTTAATGCACTTGGGCCCGAAAAGGCGAAGATTGTACGATATAATTAGAGAATTAAGAAAGCCAATAAAAGCCATGTCCCTTGAAGAGCTTATGGCGTTATCTCCAGAGCAGAGAGCTGACTTAATAAAGAAAACAAGAAAGCCAGAAACATATACAGAGCTCTTAGCAAGGCGGCAAAGAGAAGATGCAGATAGTGGAGGAACTGGACTAAGCAAAACAGACAAACTTAAGAAGATTATGCATGCTCTCATCGATGTTTCTTTATAATTAACCATATATTAACCATAAAAAGACATATTTATAGCTAATTATTAAGGTATTAGCTTAGTAAAATCGATTTTACTAAGCATATACTGCCTATTTAGCTTAATTTATACTTAATTATGTGCTATTTAAGTATATATATACGTTTAAAAGTTACCTATGTACCTAACATCGATCCTTCCACTGTAGTCTCGTGTTGCACCTAAGTCGTAATGGCCCACGAATATTGCGTAGTCACCTTCCCTGAGCTGTCCTACAAAGTGCATTGACAGAGGGTACCTCGCTCCGTCTATTGCCTGACCAGTATTCAGGCCAATTATGTCAGCGGCTGGGTCTAAGTCTAGTCTCAGATAGGTATAACTATTACCATTACCGCCTATAGTTGACCCGCTCCATTCTCCTGTCAGCTGTACATTAAATGTGTGCCTGTCTAGGGCAGGAGGTATCCTTATTATAAGGTTTCCTGTAGCTGGGTCTGTTATCATTAGAATGTACGCAGCAATTGTGGAACCAATGAGGGACACCGGGTTCAGCTTGTTCGCACCAGAGGCAGTTACTGTCTCTCCGCAGCTGCAACCAGAGCTCATAGACTGTGGAGACAAGTATCCGTTTCTCCAGAGAGGCATGACACCAGTAGCTGCAGCTGTCTGTGGTGGTAAACCAAATTCGCACTGCGCCTGCAGACCAGGAAAGTTCTGTGCGTCTCCTGCAAAGACAGAGTTCTGCGCGTTAATATTTGAACCTCCGTCTATTTGACCTCCTGTTTTGACAAAGTCGTTAACGCTGACGCTCTGTATATTGAAGAGGTTAAATGCACCTCCGTCTAAGTCAGCTGTCATTGGGTTAGTCACAAGCCCAGCCAGCGAAGGAATAGAAGCGTCGACGTAAGCCTTTGTAGCAGCGTCTTGTGCTAGTGTAGGGTCAGATATATTGTTTATCTGGAAAGTAGCACCGTCTAGGTCAGATGTCATAGGATTAAAAACAAAGCCAGTAGGTATAGCTGCGTCCACATAAGCCTTTGTTGCCGCGTCCTGCGCAGCGGATGGGTCCGCCATGTTCTCTATCCTGTTAAGAGTTAACCTAACTCTGCCGTCTTGGAATATCGTCATCTTGTTCGCAAGTGCTCCACCGTTCTCTCTGCAGAGGAAGTTCATATCACCTCCATTCAAAAGAGTATCGGATGTTACTATTTGTCCCATGTACGCTGATTGAGTAATGCCATAAAACTGAAGCTGAGGGTCAGTCGTGCCTCTTATAGTGATGCTCTTCGCTACGTCGAGAATATCCTGAGGAGAGGGGACACCAATACCGGCAGATAAAGAGGAGGTGTCTACGTAGAGAGGACCGTTAGTTGGGTCTCCAATTGGTATTGTAATATTCAGTGCTGCACCGACAAAACCAAGTGCTCCTACGAGATTAGCGGACTGTATATCATTGTTCTGCATCGATAAAGAGTTGAATACACCTATAGGTGCAAAACCGTTGTCCCTTATTTCGTTAGTGTACAGCGCTGTTCCTGCGAATAAGTTATTTCCTGCTGTTACGTCTCCCCCTGCTTGCACGAAATCAGCTGCTTTAAGTGAGAGAGAGTCAACACTACCTTGTATTACGTGATTACCAGTGAAAGTCTTTGTACCGTAAGGGTTCAAACTGTACAGAGGAGCACCAGCAAGTACTGTAATTGTAGCGTTAGGGACAACAGTAGCAGGAGAAATAAACTCCCATGACGACCCGTAGCTTGTACCTGTCCCTTTGTTATCTTGGTTTTCGTATACCCTTATCTCCCAAGTGGAAGAAGGCGCTGCAATTTGCATCGCTACGAAAGTCTCTGTTGTTCCGTTTATGGTTGCTACTGTGACAGCATCGAAGATAGGTGTGTCGCTTTCTGCCAAATTAACTTGTACGTCCACGCTTGCTTTGTTTTCGTACGCTGTTACAGAGAAAACTGTAGTCTGTTTGAATCCTGGGTCAAGGCACCTCGAAACAACAAGGCAGTGCGCTTCACCGTCAGCTTTTGGGTCCATTCTGGCTACGTAGTACAGATTGTTTCCTCCTGGTACTGAAACAGGACCTTGATTGTAGTACTTTAATGGGTCACAGTTGTTTATTGTTTTTGTTACGATGGTAGGCAATGTTGCCTGGTTAAGAATGCTGATGTTCGTCAAGTTATTAATATCAAAGCCTCCACCATCCAAGTCTGATGTCATAGGATTTTGAACACCGCTTCCTCCACCACCTCCTGTCGTTATCGATACTGATCCTCCTCCGTTATTAGTGAGTGTTCCGTTTGTGACATTTATGTCGTTTACGTTTGTCACAGTTGTTGTTCCGTCTTGCACAGTGAGACTGTAACCTCCTGGATTTGCACTGTTCTGGTAGGTCCCGTCTCCCCATATTATTCCGTAAGGCATTGTTTCTGTACCTTGTGCAACAGGGAAGTTCAGTAGGTTGGCACTTACAGCGCTACCTGGATAGTTGACAGAGTTGTAAATATCAAGTTCTTCAAAAGGCTTCGGCTGATTCGACATGTCTATATACTATTAGAAAATAAATTAAAAATCAGTACTAAAATCAAAGCAGTCCTTTTTAACTTCTTTGTTAGCTAAAGCATAAGCAGACACAGTCCTCTCGAAGAAGTTCGCTTTTGAGTCTAAGCTAATCAGCTCCATAAAGTCGAATGGGTTAGCAGTCATGTAAATCTTATCGAAACCCAACTGAAGCATAAGTCTGTCGCCTACGAACTCTATGTACTCCTTCATGCTTTTAGAGTTCATGCCAATTAGCCTGCAAGGCAACGACTCGGTTATAAACTCCTGTTCAATAGATACAGCACTTACTACTATTTCCTTTGCTAGTGAAGGAGTTATTTGCTTCCTTAATTTACTGTGAAGGAGTATAGCGAACTCCGTATGGAGAGCTTCGTCTCTAGAAATAAACTCGTTGCTTAAAGTAAGGCCTGGCATGAGTCCTCTTTTCTTTAACCAGAATATTGCTGCGAAAGACCCTGAAAAGAATATTCCTTCAACACAGGCGAAAGCTACAAGCCTTTCCGCGAATTCAGAACGGCTCCCCATATAATGCTCTGCCCACTTCTGCTTTCGCTTAATCGACGGAGAATATTCAACTGCTCTAAAAAGTCTTTCTCTTTCATCAGGTTTTGCCAGCGTATCGATGAGAATCGAGTACATCTCGCTGTGTACAGCTTCCATACAGTTCTGGACGGCGTAGAAGGATTTTGCTTCTGCCAGTTGTACATCAGTCTGGAATCGTTCGCATAGGTTCTGCATAACAATCCCATCGGACGCTGCAAAGAAGGCAAGCACGGATAAGATGAACTCCTTTTCTTGTTCAGATAAAGCCACCCAGTCCCGTAAGTCCTTGTCCATTTGGACTTCCTCTGCTCTCCAAAAACTGTCCAATGATCGCTTGTATAGTGCGTAAATATCGGGGTACGCAATAGGAAAAAGAACGTAGCGGTCTGGGGTCGCATTCAATATAGGGTCCATTATACACTATCTATATATTCTGATGAGTGTAAACTTTTATATCCTCTTTTCTTCTCTAGTATGTCCGAAGGAGCCGGCTGTACAACGTCTCTCAGGTATACTTCCTGACAAATAGCAACCGCGTCCTCTGCGCCTTTTGGGAAAAGAAGGTTTTTCTCTGGAGTGACCATTTCTGCCATGAACTCTACATAGAGGTTTGCTACGTCCTCTAAACTCTCTTTTTGTCTATTTACTATTCCTTTTCTGATGCTCTTTTCCACCAGGAAAAGATCGGTTTCTCCTGTTGACACCACTCTGCAACTGTTACAGAAGTCTCTCTTAAAGAAAAGGAGTTCGTTGTCAGAGCAGAGAACGAAAGGGTTTTTGCTAATGGCTTCTCTCACTTTTTCCATTCTATATTTTACCTAAAGAAGATCTTTTAGGTTAATTCGCCGAATTTTTATGTTTAGGAAATATATAATGGATTCATCTGAGTTTAAAACCTACATTTCAAGTAAAAGGCCTACCCTGTCTAAGTCTAGCGTAAATACCTATGGAAGCATTCTGAGGTCTCTCCACAGGCAGCTAAACGGATCGGATGAAGTAGATCCAGATTTCTTTAATAATTCACAGCTTATTTTTGACCACCTTAAGGAAGTCCCTCCGTCTAGGAGAAAGACTGTTCTAAGTGCGCTCGTCATTCTGACGGACGGGGACGTACAAAAAAAGTACCGGGAATTGATGATGGACGACATCGGGTCGCACAGGAAGGAAATAGAATTACAACAGAAGACTCCCCAGCAAGAAGAGAACTGGGTAACTAGAGACGAAATAGAGAAGAAGTACAAGCTGTACGAGAAGAACGCGGCAGCTTTATTCAAAAAAGAGAAGCTGACAAGCAAAGAGATACAACAATACCAACAGTACGTAATTCTTGCTCTACTACGCGGTAAGCACATAGTGCCAAGGAGAGCTAAGGATTACGTAGATATGAAGATCAGAGGAAACATCGATAAGGATAAGGACAATTACATTGACAAGAAAAACTTAGTCTTTAATAGCTATAAGACAGCTAAGACGTACGGAAAGCAAACTGTACCTCTGCCAACTAAACTGAAAAATATACTCAACAAGTGGATGCTTATAAACCCAAGCGAATACCTACTGATTGACAGCAACATGCACCCCTTAGGTGGACCAGACCACTCTGCTAACGGAGCTGTAAAGTTGAACCAAAGACTAGGCAGAATATTTGACAAAAAAGCTGGAGTTAATATTATGAGGCACTCGTACCTTACTGAGAAATTCGGGGATACTATTCAAAGGAATAAAGAAATAGAGAGCACCATGAAATCCATGGGGTCCTCGCCATCGATGCTGACGACATATGTGAAGGAAGATAGCGATTAAAATATAATGAACATATAAATATGGTCACTATAAAAATGGATTTGGTGGCATACTGTATTGTTTGCCTGTCTGAGAAACAGTGCGTTAAGCCTTGTTCTTGTTCTGCGAGAGTCTGTGTAGCTTGTGTAGTAAGGATTTGCGCAAGCGACGCTGACTCGCATATGAAATGCCCTCAGTGCAGAATGAAGATTGACAAGGAAGACTTTGGAATTCCTAAGCTAGACCTGGAGCTGACTCATTTTGTGACTTCTACATTTTTAAGGTCATCGATGATGATTTCAAGGCCTCCTCTTGCTGAGCTTAACTTCGAAGACGTTACACCTTTAAGGATCGATGATTTGCAATTCGCTTCAGAATTTTCTGATGTTCCGAGGGGTCCCAGAGTGTGCGTAGTATGTAATAGCATAATTAGAGAGTACGAGAGAGAAGCAGGAAATATAACTAGTGGGGTGTGCTCTACTTGTTATGATGAAATAAACAGAGACAGAGAAATTGTTTCTTCTTTAAATGAAAGTTAAAAAATTTACTGAATAATAATGGGGTCCTCTTCAGAACCGGTGCCCTTGTACAGAGTAGATACTACATGATTGTTTATCTTGCGGACTTTTCTCTTAAGGTATTTATTTTCCTCTTCAAGGATTTCCAGTCTCCGGGTAATAGACAGAAGGGCTCTGTGGGGAATCATAACCGGGGGTTGAGATTCTTCAGTTACCTCTGTGGCCACGGTAACATTATCGTCTTGACCATTTTCCTCCAGGGCTACATTTTGAAGGTCCTGTGAAACTTCCTCCAGCTGCTCTTCTGCCATGATTGCATTGTTGACATCGTCCGATACACCACTTGCTGCTTCAGGTGTTGAATTGAACACTTGTGCCACGTCAGGTTGAATATTTTCTTTTTCAGTAGTGTTCAAATCAAAGGTTGGAATGTCAGCCGTTACAGGATGAGTAACCGTTACTCTTGGAGTCAAATGGAAAACAGTCTGTGGCTGTGTTTGCTGTTCTTCCATATTGTTCAGTTGCTCTGTTAGAGCTTGAACAGTAGATTTAATTCTTAAGTTGTATGGCATTTTTTTATTTTTGAGATCCTAAAAATATTATTACGTCGTTCGATGGGTTTAGATTGTGAGAGATGCTCGGAATCAGCGGAGAAAAAAAACAAAAAAACAAAAAAAAAAATAATTCCATGGGAGAAAGAGAGAGCAAGGGTCCGGTGTACATCTGCAGACTTTTCACTGGAGAGACAGGGGCTTTCACTCCGGATAGTGACAAGTGCAATGTATATGCAATGTATAGTGCAATGTATATGCAATGTATAGCAATGTATAGTAATGTAAATGAATGGCTATGAGAGGGTCTGTCTTTTTAAACATTAATACTATGTTGAAAAGCTAAGTTGATATAATAACAAGGAGTAACACCAGTAATGCTCTCTGTGTAATTCATAAGGTCATCTTTCTCTGATATTCTTCTTCTTCTTGTAGGCTTTTTCACAGGAGCTTCCGGAGCCACACAATTTTGCTCTCTTTCAGGAGTAAAGGACATTCTTAGTCTCTTCTTCTCTGCTTTCTTTCTCTTGTAGTCCTGGATCTCTTTGTTGAACTCGTACTGCCTTAAGTCTTCTCTGTACTTTTCCTTTAGGTTATCGTTTCTGTATCTGGCTGTCTGATTTGACCACCATACCTCTCCTTTGCCACTAATAAAGTCTAACTGCTTAGTGATAGGAACAACTGCGTCAGCATTACTATGCCACATATTGAACAGGCTTTGGTTTTCTAGGCAGTCTAAAGCCCGTTCTGTTTCATACTTGGGCATTTCAGGCATTTCTGGGAAACCAGAGATAGTAGAAAAAGTTGATGTCATTTTTGCAAAAAATATTTATACGTGTAAATGGGTTTAGATTGTGAGAAGGTCACGAAATCAGCGGAGAAAATTTCTTTTTTTTTCTTTTTTTTTGTTTTTTTATTTTCACTTCTCCCCTTCAGTCTCTTTGTCATTGTAACCTTTCCCCTTTGATTCTCTCGAGAGATTCGTGGGGGCACGGCACTTGTCATACCGGACCCTTGCTGTCTCTTTCTCCCATGGAATTTTTATTTTTTGCTTTTTTTTTGTTTTTTTCTCCGCTGATTTCGAGCATCTCTCACAATCTAAACCCATAACATTGTTTTTGTTATTTTTTAAAAATGTCAAAGTCTGAAACTGTAGAAAAAATAGACGGCATTGGCCGAACTATGAATAAGGTAGTTTCTATCTTAGAAAAACTGACTGATAAGTTTGACAATTTGAACACTCGCGTCAAAGCCTTAGAAGTTGACCATAACAAGCTGACTCATAACAGCTATGACTCATTCAAAATAACGGCTGGAATGCTAAAGGATCTTCAAGAATCCCAGTTTAGTACCCGGGAATGGGTAGAAACGGTCCGGGAAAGAGCCCACGATCATAAAGAACAAATCCTCAAAGCTATTGCTGACGTGCGCACAGATGGGGAAGTTATTTCAAACAATCAAAAGGTCCTTGCTCGTATGTCAAAAAAAAGAAAAAAAGAAGAGGATAATGACGTGTCACCTTACCAGTGGAACCAAGAATACAAAGAGAAATGCATTTGGATGCTTAATTCCGTTGAGGACCATTATCCTGACGTGTACCAGAAAGTTCTAGAAAGCTTCGAGAAAAGACAGGCAAAGAACAAATGGAATCTTTCTGTACATAATGACGTGTACGATCTAACAGAGACAAATGAAGGCTTGCCAGAGAGGAAACGCGCATACGTGGAAACTGTCCCTAACAATGAACCTGAAGATTAAATTTCAAATTTGAATTTTAAAATTTAAAAAAGATTTTCCTCTTAACGGGGGGTGTAGGTCGCAGGATCTCCCCCCAGTCTTACTTTTCCCCCTTTTCCTACAAAGCATCTTTTTCCCTTACACTTCCATCCCCCAGATCCCCTAGACTTAATCAAGTCTAAATCTGGGCCTTTGTATGTTCTGCATTCCCCCATTGCCTTAGCGCGTTTCGCGCATTCTACTTTTCTGGCTTGGGCTCTTTCTGAGCCTGATCTTGTAACGGCTCCCCCAACTCCAAAACCGTACATGCCATAATGGGAACCGGACCCCTTCAAGTCTCTTCCCATTTCGTGGAAAGCGTGGGTTTTGAATAACCCCCTACCATGGGCTTGCTTTAGAACTTCTCTATCACCGATGACTGTGTTTTCGATGTTTTCCTGCATCGATCTCTTAATGTTCGGAGTACCGAAAGAGCGGGGGTTGTACATACTTACATCACCATCCCCACTAACTTCATAACGATGACCGTTGTCTGTGTCTCCTCTCATTCCCAGGGAAGCTTGAGCAGTACGAGGAGCAAGTGCGTGAAATCTAAGAAAGTATTGTCTCTCTAAATCGTACTCCTGTTGTTCTGGGATTCTCATGTAGGCTGTTGCGGTTTGTGGTATCATGGTTGTCCTACCACTCATTTGCGTGTCGCCGGATTGGTGACGAGATATAGGGGCTTGTATTCTACTCATCGATCTGTATATATAGCTCTAACATTTTTTCTTTGCTAAAACGTTCTTATAAAACCTAGCTCTCCTTTGTGTTGTCATAGTGTACTTCTTTGGATTAGAAAGGATAAGATCAGCAAAGCCGCACAAGTCTAAGTTCTTCTTGTTTTGACTGTTGTACCTATTCAGTTGATCAGAAAACTTTCCCCACTTTATATCGTCAAAGTCAATATCGTCTTCGTCGGCCCCTTTACCACCTATCTTTCTACACGACCCTTTCGTGTATACTTCTTTACCTGGGACAGACTCGTAGCCTTTCCAGCACGGTGTTAGGTAGTTCGTCTTTGTCATGTTTGCTCCTCCTACGACTATGTCCCTTGCTTTGTTCTTTACACTCTCAGATACTTGTCCTCCTTTCACTCTGTCGTCTCTCCTGGCTTTTATTCTGTCCACAAATTTCCTCAGTACTTGTACGAGCTTGCCACCTTTCGCTTTCTTTCTCATAGGAAGATCAAGGTCGAATTGACTCCGTTCTTGTGGAGACCCTATTGGGTTTTCTCCAATCCTTTTATGCTTTCTTGGTTTTTTTATACTCGTGTAATCTGGAGCTCCTTCGTACTGGTTGTCACGGTCGCCAAATATGTTGTCTATCTGAAGTTCAGCTTGACTTACCACCCTATTACCCATACTCCGTTGAGCATCGTCAAAGAAACGACTACCTACATCCATGCGATCTGATGTTCTTGCCCCTGGATGGTTAAGGATTTCTGACAATCTAGGATGTCCTGAACTTTGTGCGTAGAGTTGTTCTGTGGGTGCAGCGGGGTCGCCGAACTGGGCTCGTCGTAAGTTACTGCTTACTGAACCTTCGAAAGGCAAGTAACCTTCTATCTTTCTTATTACCTCGTCAGGTAGGTCCGGTAGAGTCCCGCCTTTCATTTTTTCTTTCATGTACGCTCTTATTGCATTTGCTTGACCTTCAGTTAACTTCTTCTTAGCGAGTTCTGGATAGAACTTCAAGGTAGGCTTCTGGACTGGGTTGTCAAAGTCTTGTAAGTCGTCTCTTATGTCTCCTTCTGGCGCAGGGTTTGGTGAAGGCGATGCCTTTTTTTTTGCTGCCGCTTCCTCCTTTTTTGCTGCCGCCTGTTTTGCTTTATAGGCCTTCTGAGCTGCCTTCTTCTTTCTTTCCAGAGCCTCTTTTACAGGATCTTTTCCTGTACCAACTATGTCTTTCCTCATCCTGTATTGGTCACCTTTAATTAACGGATTTGCTCTTTCTTCTAGAGATCCTCCACCTATTTTGAAGTGCTTTTTAATGGCTTTCTTGAGGTCGTCCTTTTTCATAGTTGTGAAACCCTTTAGTCCAGGGTGGCCTTTCTTTGATCTTGCTAAATCGCGTAGTTTCTCTAAAGATAGATCGTCAAACTTCATGGTATAAATTAGAATTACAAATTAATTTTTACCATAATAACTTATCCGCGAAATACGAATTTGTCCCTTTCTTGTGTCTAGTATTTTCGTGTCTTTTCTTATACAGCTGTCTACGAGAGTCAGCTACTTTCTTACCTGAATCTTGTAAGTGAGTTGGGTAATCCTTGTAGTCCTTATGACCGACGGAAGCAACCTTCTTGTCGCCTCTGTACACGTCTATCTTTTTGTTCTTCATTGTAGAAGGCTTTACCGTCACCCCTAGCTTTTCCGCAGCATTCTTAGTATGCTCCTTAATGACGTACATTATACATGGTCATCAGATTTTTTAACTTGGTGTAATACAAATGATGCTGATTTTGCTAACGTTGTGTATATGTCTTGTTGGTCTATTTGCGTTAATGTATCGTCAGTATGTGTGGCCTGATGACTGGTAGGTAGCCTTGCCAATAGGTCGTGCTTCAGTTTTCCGTTCAAAGGAGAAGCCTCTTTTAACTTTACGTAATCGTTGTACTTCTTGACTAAGTAGTCTGACCCTTTATCAGGCCTTTCATCTCTAGATAATCGAAGAGTCTTAAATATATCAACACCTAAGTTGTAGAAGTCTTTTGACATCTTGTTCTCTAAGTCCATGGAGGCGTGGATGTTTAAGTACAACTCAATGGCACTGAGGATTGAAATGAGACAACCTAGAACAAGTATCCCCGTTTCTGCCTGTTTCTCAGTTGAGCCAAATGGACGAGAAGCTAAAGAGCTTGATAGAATACCCATTGATATAGTAGGTATACGGAACCACTTATGCCATGTAGACAAATCGTGGTACTTCCTCCTGTGTGCCTCTGCTAAACTAATGGAGTTCTGTCGTATGCGCTCAAGCAGATCCTCTGTCTCGTCTGTCCACGCCTGTTCCATTTGTATCTATATATATTGTAGGTACAAATTTATATTTACATAAATTGTTGTTCGCGTGATGAGCCCCCGTTGTCGAAGCTGAAGAATTGACCGTTACCTGAAAGAGAAACTGAACCATAAGTGTTTGCAGTCCCTGATGCCAAAAGCTTACTTCCTCCTGACCTAGATGTAAACCAGAATGGTGTACTTGAAGATGTACTATAGGATCCTACGAGAAGTTGTCCCGTAGAGTCGCACGCTAGAGTAAAAACGGACTGGTTCAGTACAGTAGGTGTTGGACCTACAGTAGTAGTTGCGAATTGCCATGTGTTCCCGTAGTCATTACTGTAGTAAATGCCACCTCCTGAATATAAGCTACCTTCTCCATAACAAACGTAAACAGTATCTCCCGCTGAACTGCAGCATGCTTTGCCCGCGCTGTAAAAAGGAGTAGAGTAAGTTAATATAGTAGTGTTCGTTGTTGTTTGTAGACCGTCTGTGCTTCTCACCATTTGTATATTCCCTCCGCTCTTTGCGTAAAACCAGTAGAAAACGGCTCCGTTATTACTCATGCACGTCGAGTTTCCATTTACTGATGTTCCGAATGCGTTGAGAGCGCCGTCATTTGACAATACACCTGCCCCTAACCCATAGTTAGGAGAAGAAAATGTGGAGCCATAGTCTGAACTGACCCTTATCTGAGATTCACCAGACCCACTGCTGTTTCCGCTTCCCCACCCGAAAACTATAACTTGCCTCTTTCCGGATGTAGACATCAGGGGAAAAGTGCCCATATAGGACGAGGTGTCAGTGTTGTTGAAATTTACAGTTGTAGACACGGTGTTACCATAGTCATTGCTGATATAACATTGGTTAGAAGACCCGCTTGTTCTTCCATGTACTGGGATCATTAAGTACTTAAAGTCACAACTCACAGCGGGTATGTCGTAATAACCATTTCCACTTATTGGTACAGTAATTCCGGTAAGTGGTATACTTGTATATGTCTTTGCTGAAGATCCACTTATGACAGAATTCGTTCCTAGTGCGACCCCAGTAGGATAGGATGTGTTATACGTTCCTCCGTAGTTTAACAATATCAGAAGAGAGTTAACACCAGACGATGCACCGTACGCCTGATAGTAACTGCTTCCTGATCCTGATGGCATTGAGTTGAACACATAGGAGTTGGCAGGATTCAATTGTCCGAAATCATTTTGTATGTTCACTAAGCTTTTCAGCATGAGTCCTATTCCTTCGTACGACGATGTACCTGCTCCGCCTCCGTCTGCTCCAGTAGCTCCTGTTTCTCCTGTTTGTCCGTCTGCTCCCGGTGGTCGGGGGGGGGGGGGGGGGGGGGGGGGGGGGGGGGGCGGG
>JAAHTG010001176.1_pt1 | contig 12761 bp, 4 predicted proteins | sample 6116081 | NCBI WGS metagenome assembly JAAHTG01 (sample SAMN13939989, study PRJNA603662) | sponge metagenome | isolation source: marine sponge | host: Mycale hentscheli | place: New Zealand | collected 2005
AATGTACTTGTACTATTAATTGTAAGAGTGTCTGTTGCAGTTACAACAGCATTGATGTCTGTACCATCTACAACAGTAAGTGTATTACCACCTTCGATAGTCTGTGAGGTCACACCATCAGTAATTGTCCAACTAGTAGTAATTCCTGAAGTTGATAATGCTGTAATATGTCCTTGTGCATCTACTGTAATTACTGGTACAGCGGTACCACTGCCAACTTGCCCAGCACTTACTCCGCTGTCTGCGTGTCCTAGTGTTAGTGTATCATTACTGATAGTTGCTTCAATTTGATCACCGTTAGTAATAGTAAGTTGGTCTGTATTGCTACTTGCTGTAGTAGTATTTGATCCGTCTGTAAATGATTTGTATGCATAGTTATCAGCAACATTAAAATCAAGTGTTCCGGTGCCAACTGATGTAACGTGTCCTTGTGCTGATATTGCAATTGCATCTACAAAGGTATTAGCAGTAGAATTGACACTTGTATTTGCTCCTGTTACATTGTGAGCAATTGTAATTTGATCTGTTGCACTTACTGTAACATTGATATCAGTTCCACTGTCAAACAACACAGTATCACCATTGTTAATATCCTGTGTTGTTACACCATCACTTGCTGTCCAAGTAGTACTTGGAGCAATTGTACTAATTGCAGTTACGTGTCCTTCTGCATCTACAGTAACTATTGGTATAGCAGTATTACCACCATATGATGCTGCTGTTACACCACTAGTAGCGTGACCTATTAATAAGTTGTCACCATGTGTGGCATCGTTGTTTGCTATTGTGACTTCAATTTGATCACCGCCACGTACTTTAAATGTATCGTTATTCGCTGTAGCTATTGCATCTGTGCCGCCGTCAGTAATAGTTCTGTAAGCATAGTTATCGCTTACGTTCCAGTCTATAGTAGCATCTAATGTTTCAAATGTCAATGTACCAGCGGCATCTGTTACTAGTACTTGGTTAGCAGTTCCGTCTGCTGTTGGAAATTTATATGCACCATTAAATTCTACTGCGCCGGTACCTAATACTTTTAATCTACTAGCAAGTACGTTTGATACTCTAGTTTGTATATCATATGTAGCATTACCTAAATTGTCAGTTGCGTTAGCAATTAAATTAACACTATCTACAAACTGTGTTGAGCCACGTGATAGACCTTGTAATTTAAATATTTCATCATTAACAGCAACCGCAGTAGGTACTGATCTAGTTCCTCTTGATCTATGAAACTGTAGGTTTGGACCATCTGTGCCTGCGTTATTTTGTGTTAGTCTAGCTACGGTTGTGTCTGCACTTATACCAGCAATTTCAAATAGTACGTTCGGCGCAGTTGTTCCTAATCCTAATCTGCCGTTAGCTGAATCTAAAAATAATATGCTTGTGTCATCTAAAACTTGATTAGCACCAACAACCATTATGTTGCCTGCATTTCCTAGTGTAGAATCTACAACACCTGGAGCAGTTATTTGTTGATTAAAATCCCATTGATTGTTTGTTGAATCATATAATATTGTAGCATTGCCATCTGATCCTAAATCTAATGTAATACCACCGAGGTTAGCAGCTGCTTTGTTTGCTGAACCGCTACCTAAAGTAATATTCTTATCATCTACATCTAGCGTAGTACTGTTAATAGTAGTTTGTGTTCCGTTGACAGTAAGGTCTCCGCCTACAATAACATTACCAGTTGTAGTAAGTGTTGTAGCGTTTCCACTACTTAAAAATGTATTGACACGAGCATCAGTATAGTACATAGTACCACTACTAATAGTAGCACTTGGATCTTCTGGTAAGTCTGAGGTATCATTTTGGCTAAGATCAATTCCGCCAGCATCAGTTAGAGCAATTGTAAGTGTGTTTGCAGTATCGTCATATGTTAGGCCAACATTAGTGCCAGCTACTATTAAAGCTGCAACTCTATCGTCTACTCTCTCATTTGTAAAATATAAATTACTGCTACCTTCACTGACAACATCCGTTGTCATATCAATTGTAACCACATCACCATTTGATTGATTTACATCTAATCCGCTACCAAGTGTAGCGATCTCAAAACCTTTACTTAACGCCATACGTATATCCTATCTGACTGCTCTATACGTATTTATGCGATTATAGACCTTTTAATCTTTCGATCTCTTGTTGCTGTAAATCTACTTTAGCTGACAGTTCTTTTACTGCTTCAATCAATAGTGCAGTTAGTTTTTCATACTTAACAGTTTTATAATCTTCACCACTTTTACTTCCTAGATATTCACCAGTTTCTTCATCTGTAAGAGCATCAAACGGAGCAGGCGCAACTAGTTCTGGCAACACTGCTTCTACTTCTTGAGCAATAACACCTACTGCTTTTTCTCCTGGTGCTGCGCCATGGAAGCCTCTTTCATGAATATCATCTGCCCAATCAAAGTGTACACCGTTTAGTTTTAAAACTTTATCTAGCGCATTATCAATATTAGTAATATTAGTTTTTAGTCTGCGATCCGAACTGTATGCGACAACATCACCAGGACTGCTAAATTGTCCATTACTAAATGTCCACTGCCAAACATTTTCATTTGACCAAGTAATAGCAGTTCCAGATGTTCTACTAGAAGTAGTTCCACTGAGTTGCATCCATCCGCTGGACTGACTCCATTCTATATGACTTGCATATCCAGTTTCGGTTACGTTTTCAGCAGGATTATGCCCCACACGAATGTTAAAGTTACCTTTACCATCGTTCCAAGTTACACAGTGAATACCACTTTCAAAATATATACCATCAGATTTTATTTCTGTTGTACCATTATATGCTTTAATATTTGCGCTTGTTTGGATTGTGTTTGCAGAAATAATTGGCTGATTAAAATTAACTTGTGTGAACGCACTATCAATAGTTAACTGGTTTGATGCGTAGCTAGAACCAATATGAGCATACTCACTATCAACTTGGTATAATTGTATATCTCTAGACTGGCTTGATCCGCCTAGTATTCTTAACTTACTATGAAACGCTCCTGAATGTGCGTTGCCGCCGATTCCAGTAGCAAATAAGAATATATCATTTTGCCCATCGGCTGTTTGCGTTGATGTTCCTAAAACAGCGTTGCCATGAATTTCAACACTACCGCCAAAATAGTTAGGTACATCATCATTTATATAAACACCATATGCATTTGTAGGAATTGTTCCTGCATAGTTACCATAGTAAAGATAGCTAGTACCAATAGCATCTGCTCGAGCAGTATTATTGTCAATTTCTGCTCTAAAAGCATAACCAGCTACATAATTATTGCCAGCTGTGGCATTGTTTAATTCAAGTTCACCATATACACCATGAGCGGCATTTACAGATCCACCGTCAGTGTATTGATAGGCTCTAAATTGCCCACCATATAGATTGCTGACACTAGAGCCTGCATTATCAATATACCCATTTCCTCTTACACCTATGGCATTCGTAATTGTAGTTCCAGTACCATTATCAGCTTCAGCATAGGCATCTATGCCAAATAAATTAGTTGTTGTACCAGATGAAAGATTACTTAACGCTCTGGTATATATACCTATAACATTATCTGCATCGCCAGATACAGCACTGTCAACATGTATTCCATATACTCTGTGTTCATCAGCAGTGTCACCACCAGTAGTAGTACTATTAAAATTAATTCTAAGCCCACCTTGTTCTCTGTCGCCGCCTGTTACACCAGCACCAGATGCATCAACATCAATATATTGTCCAAAAGCAAAGTCAGCGGATGGTTCTGTAATGTTATAATCAATGTACAAGGCTTGGCCGCCGCCAGTAGTAGATTTAGTTTGAGCAATTACTAGTTCACGCCAAGTACCTTTTGCATACTGTGTATTTTCAGTGTCGTACATAGCAGTCCAGTTAACTTGATCGCCACCATAGTAAGCAAAGCCGCCGCCATCACCTGTAAACACATCACTAAAACGTGTTTGGTCAGGGTAGAAGTTGTGGTCATAAAATAACCTAGCACCGTTGGTTTGACTTAGTGTAGTGCTAATGTTATCACTTTCGTTGTTTATAAAGTACGCACTTGAGATTCTTTCTAGTTTACCATTTGCGCCTGTACCGCCATCGGTGCCTTGGAAATCTATTATACCATCTGCTTCAATAGACATTCTAACATTTGATGTTACTCCATCAACAGCATTAGCAAATCTCAAACTATTAGCGGCTGGTTCATATCCAATACTTGCTTCAGATGTGGCGCCACTTAGGTTAATCCAACAATCACTATCTTCATCAGTTTCTAAAGTTAATTTTACATCGCCAGTACTTTTAATATGTAAGTTACTATTTGGGCTATCTGTACCAATACCAATTTGGCCTGATGCGTCTATTCGCATGGCTTCTGATCCATACGTTAAGTTTGCTGCATTGTCGGCTTGGCCAGTGCTACCTGTGTAGAATACGAGAGCCGTTGGCATAGTCGTAGCGTTAGAGAATGTGCCTTCAGACACACCAGAGATTGAGGCACTGTAGAGGATGTTGGTGTCTGTGCCATCAGTGTGATTGCCACCAAATGCCACTGTACCTAGATGCTTTCCAGAAGCCACAGCCGCACTAGTTCTGTGTCCGTCTAGTAGTAACTTACCACCGAATACCTGTGAGCCGTTTGAGTCCCACCGCTTGCCTCTAGCCTTTATGAAAGGTGAACCACCACCATTAGTACTGCTATCCTCAAGGAATATACCATCAAGAGTTCCAGTATAAACATGAAGTTTTGCACTAGGACTACTAGTACCAATACCAACTTTACCGTCTTCTTTAACTTGCATTAAAGTTACTCCATTCGATGCAACCCAAAGCGGAATGGCTTCAACACCTGCATCAGTAGCTCCGTCTAAATAAGCATCTGCATATACGCCAACAGATCTACCGAGCCCATGTGATAAAAAGTGTCCCCCAAATCCATACTGGTTTGATGAGAATGAGCTGATGTGTTCATCATACCCCATTTCAGCTTCACCTTTAACGCCATATATAGTGGTATAATTTTGTCTAGCACCTCGGACTTTACCCCAAACCCCCATTGCTTGTTGATATGCGTGAGTGCTGACCTCTCCTTTTCCAAATACACCAACCGCTTTTATTGGGTATCCTTCAAAAGTCGAATACCCATAGTTACCGACTGGAGTTAGAATTTCTGAGTGTACTCCAATTTGACCTGAATATCTTGCACCTTTTTGTTCTACTTTAACACCATATTGAAGCCCGCCAATATTTCCTAAATACTGATCTAACCCTGCTAGCAATGAAACATTATCAACAGTATCACTATCTCCTGCTACTTGAAGGTTTCCTGCTACTTGAAGATCAGCTGCTGGAGCATCAGTACCAATACCAACTTTGCCTGTTCCTTCATTTAAAATTAATGTACCACTGCCGCCGTCACCACTATTAATATATGATGTAGTATTATCTACCCACAATCTCATACTACGAGCACTGGTACTATCTAAAATACCAATACCGCTTTCATCATTATTTGCAGTTTGATTTACTTGTAATCTACCATACGCATTTGTATTTGTGCCAACACCGACTGAATTGATATTTTGCATGTCACGAGCTTTGTCAATAATTAGTGTGTCTTGTACACCAAAGCCATCATGTGCATAGAATGTACTCTCTGCTGGTTCGTTTGGTAGTGCTATACCAGTACTTGCAAAAACATATGCTGCAAGTATATAAGTTTTTTGTCCTGCACCTAGCCATACTTTAAGTATATTATTCCCAGTAACAATGTCGTCAGTTACATCAATTACATGCCAAGTATCACTATCATTAACAGCTTCGCCGCTGGCATTAACAGCATCAAGATATTCAAGTTTATATTCAGTGCCGCCATTAACAGCTAGACGTGGATCATTACCGACTTCAGCATCGTTTAATTTAACTTTTACAAACCAACGTGTGCCAGCAACTTGTGTTACTGTGAATGATTCATTCCAACTTGCTGTTGCGTAAGTTTCTGATGCGGCCAAATACCCTGGGCTACTTGTGGAAACATCATCTGTTGACCACGCAAATGCTATATCTGCGGCGGCATTAATACCACCTTTTTCATATGATCCAACACGCATACCTGGTTTAAAGTCATAACTTCCTGTGGCTGCTGGAAGTGGATCTGCTGATCTACTACCTAGTTCAAATGATGTGTGTCCACTACTACCTGGCGAAACTGTTAGTCCGCCTGTTACTCTAGATGTTCCATCAACATCTAGTTTGTATTGCGGATTGGTTGATCCAATACCAACAGCGCCGCCTTCTAAAATAGTAAAGCGTTCAGCTACATTCTCATCGGCAATCTTAAATAAAGTATTAGTTGAACTTTTTCTACCAATTAGTGTTCCGTAGCTATCAGTTCCAACATCAGTAAGTGCTACCCAAACTTCGTCGTCTCCGCTTTCTAATTTTCCTACAACATTTGTTGTTGCGTGGTATGCATGAAATCTCTGATTCGGATCAGTTGTGCCAATACCTACATCGCCATTACTTTCAAGGCGCATACGCTCTGAGCCGTTGTTATGAAACTGTAATACTTTGTTTGTGTTATCACCTAGTAAGCCTGGTCTATCAGTGCCACCTACTCCCCAAACAAGATAATGATTGGAAGCAAGTTCTATAGTCCCATTAGCGGCAATATTTAATTGTGTTCTAGCAGTTGATCCATCATGTTGTTGAAATCTCCAATTTACATATGCTCCACTACCTCTTGTTTGATAATATGTATCACCATTGCCAGCTTGATAAAACAAGTGACCCATTGTTTCAGATGTACTATAGGTATCATTACCTATAGCAAGTGCCCAAGGACTGGAGTCATCACCTTTAATAACAACAAGTGGACTAGTTGATCCATTGTCTTCTACTTTTAATCTATTAGTAGTTGTTGTACCATTTGTAGTATGTCCTGTAGCAAAGGTAGTTCCATTGCTATCAATTGAAAACTGTTCAACTCCATTATAGAAGAACTCCATACCACCAGTACCATCATAAAAGTTGATACCGTTGTTTTGTTGATTGTTACCAAAAAAGTAATCACCGCCTGATACGTTTGTTATTACCATAGCATCACTATCACCAACAAACTTGGCAATAACTGCTCCACTGCCTGGTAAACTACTAGCACCTTGACCACCACTATTAGTAAATGTTACTGTAGGCGTAGCCGCTGTACTGTTTGTAAAACTACTGTCTGCGTCTGAGGTTAAAAAGCCATTCTTGGCTATAAATCTTTTATCGTTGGCCATTATGCTTCTCCCTCTAGTTTATCTAACCGTTGTTTCATTTCCATATTTTGTTCCGTTAACTCTTTAATGGCTTCAATTAGTAGTGGTACCATTTTTTCATACTTGACTGTTTTGTAGTCTCTGACTTCATCTTGTGATATATTTTCATTTACTAATGCTGTTGTAACGACTTCAGGTAATACTGCCGCTACTTCTTCAGCGTTAACACCAACTTGCATACGATCATTTCTGTATCCAATTTCTTTTGCTAGTTCATTTTCTGTAAAGTAATATCCGCCTAAGCTATTGACTTTATCTAAAGCACCTGTTATGTTACCATGAAAGTCTTTAAGTCTTGGGTCTGAGAAGTAAGCAACTACATCACCTGTACTATGTACATCACCCTCAAACAAAAAGTCTGAGATTGGCTGATCTCCGCCAAACACCATTTGTTCGTTTGATCCAGAAACAACACTACTATCTGCGTGTTTGTATTTGATAAATCCAGTTTGACTTTGAGTAGGAAATGTATCAGTAAAGTAAATTATTGCACCATTTGTAGGATTATTTGAGGTTGACCTAATAGTTACACCAGCATCACCCTGAAGAATGGTACTACCCCATACATGTAATTTTGCTGTAGCATCAGCTGTACCAATACCAACATTACCACCTGTTTCAATTCGCATACGTTCTTGCGTTGCGTCACCAGTACTAGTAGTACTAGTATAAAAACGCATGTCGCCTTCATTGCTACCAGAAGAATACATTCTTATAGCAGATCCAATATTTCCAGTATTAGCAAAATTAATTTGTGTAGCATCATTACTTGAAGTTCTTCCGCCTTCTAGTCTTATTGCAGCAGCATCTCCGGTTTTGTCATTATGAATATGAAGTTGGGTATTACCAGCAGTTGCACTATTATATATTTCAAGTCTAGAACCTGGAGCATCAGTACCAATACCAACATTACCAGTTGATGCTTTAATAACAAATCTGTTAGTGTATGTGTCACCAGTTGCACTTGTACCTGCTACTTGTGTTCCGCTGGCAATTTCAAAACCTTGATCAACTACTTCTTGTGTGGCAATTCTCCAATTATAATGAGTTGCACTAGCTGTAGCAAAGTGGTATTCTGGACTGCCGTCAATCTGGATTACGTTACCTCTGATATCTAATTTATCTACAGGGTTAGTTGTACCAATACCTACTCTTGGTGTCGCTCCGTTCATACCGAGGAATGTTGTGCCTTGTCTGTTGATACCAGCATATATTTGGTTCTGAGCGGAACCATAACCTCTGAATAGTAATGCACCATCTCCACCGTAGACAGAAGTGCCGTCATATTCTATTGCGTAGTTTGCATCTGCAGAATTTGCATCAGTTGGTACGCCTTCCCAAAATTCTAATCTATGTTGTGCTGCTAAATTTGCTCCAAGTGCGCCAGGCGCAAATATAATTCTTGTATTATCAGCTCGTGTGTGTATAGATCCAAATGGGTTATTTGTACCAATACCAACTTCACCATCAGCATTGATTCTAACTGCTTCGCCGATAGTTTTGGTGTGTATTGCTAAACCACTATCACCATTGGCGGCATCAATAACACCAAGTTCTGCTTCGGTGTAAAATCCTAAGCGATATGTATTAGCACCACCAATTTGCAGTGCTGGGTTAGTTGCATCTCCTTCGGCCGTCGCAGTACCAATGTGTATTTGTGCGTTAGGAGCAGTTTGAGTATTTGTACCAATAAAGTCGTTTTTAAATACCATATACCTTTGTGAATTTGAGCTATCACCTATTGCTCCATATAGGTTATTAGCACTTAGTCTTAACATTTCAGCAGTACCGTTAACTAAACGGATATGTGGTCTATCACTTGCTGCAGCACTTACAGTAATACCACTATCTGATCCATGTACGTGTAATACATTACTAGGTGTTTCTGTTGCAATGCCAACATTACCAGTATTTGCAATTGTCATTTTTGTTTCAGCGGCGGCGCCAGTACCGTCACCACCAATGTTTCCTACAGTATTTGTTGCCAAGTAGTTAAACTGTAGTGCATTGGATACTGTTGGATGACTTGCTGGGGTGTGATGCATTGTCCAGTGTTTGTTATTACCACTTACTGGCGCATTAGTCAGTGTAAGATTAGTTGCCCAACTACCAGTGTCAACACCAATAATTTGTAACTGTGCTTCTGTTGCTTCTATAACTGTGGATGCATTACTACTAATAACACCATTGGGAACATTTTGAACTTCAAGCCTACTACGACCGCCTGTTACATATAGCTTGTCGTCGCCAGGATCGTTAGTTCCAATGCCAACATTAGCTGTATCTCGGTCAATGCTTAGTGCTACTGTGCCGCCTGTGCTATTGTTATGGCCTCTAAATAATAAATTATTAGTACTATTTCCATCACCTGTAATACTGAAACCGTAAATCATATCAGCATTTCCATCTACAGTTTCTGGTAGTTCTATTTTAGGAGAATGATTGGTATCTGTATTAGTTGCGGCTCCAAATCTTACTGTAGTTGTATTTGCATCACCAGTACCGCCTAATACATGTAATTGTTTTCTAGGAGTTGCTGTACCAATACCTAAGTTGCCACCTTCGTCCAAGATCATACGTTGTGTACCAGTACCAGAAAGCCCATTGGTGTACCACGCAAAATATCTATTTGTGTCGTCGTTGTCAGTATCAATATTAAACGTCATAAGTTCATATGAATTAATATGTGCACTAGCATTATCCGCTTGACCTAATGTCAATGAACCCTTGTACATAACATCACCATTTGCATATAACGCATATGCAGAACCTGTTTGACCTGTTGCACTAACTGTTTCTAATAATTGAGTACTAGCAGTATTCATATCAGCTGCGGCTGAACCTGCTCCATCCCAAGAAAAGTATGTTCTATTATACATTGCTGTGCTGGTCGAGTTTGCCAATCTAACTATTCTGTCAGTAAGTACAGGTTCACTGTTTACACCTGCAACGTGTGCCATAATGTTTCCTGCGGCAGTTCCTCTAGAATGATATGTTAGTGTTGCTCCGTTTGCAACATCATAGCTGGTATTAGCATTATAAGATGCTAATGCATCAGTATTAAACGCAGTACCGTTATTTTTTAATTCAAGTACTCGTGTATCAGGGCCAGTTGTAGCACCTTTTGATAGAACAGTAAGTAATGTATTAGGGTTATTTGTACCAATACCAACGTTGCCGTTTTCTAATATTCTAACTTTCTCAGATCCAGAAGCTGACCCTGGTGTTGCGCCTGTTGATATAGCAAGACTATTTCCGTTATTCATTATAGAAATTGCTTTACCAGCCGTTCCATTATTAAGGAATATTCTACCAGAAAGTGATGCGTTGTTAGTATCTTCATTTAGAGTAATACCATTAGCACCAGATGCTGAAATATCTAATATTGTAGCAGGAGTATCTGTTCCGATACCAACATTACCACCTGATTTAATAGTTACAAGTTTGATATTACCATATCTAAAATAAATATCTGAAGCAGCGTCTAATACACCTAGGTATAAATGATCACCTTTAGCATAAATTTCATTAGTGTCAATTCCTATGCCAGTAGTAGTGCTACCAACTAATAGAGAAGCATTAGCTATATTAGCGCCGCCAATTGTGCCGCCGCTACCACGTACTCTTACATCACCATTAACGTCTAATTTTTCACCTGGAGCATCAGTACCAATACCAACGTTACCAGTTTTGCTAATGTCCAAGATACTGACTAGATTACTAACGGCTGAACCCGGACCATGAGCAAAAAAATTATTGCCAGTAGAAGTAAATGAACGTAGTTGGAAACTGTCAGAAATTGGATCATTGATCCAAGCAAAACCTTCTATGCCGTTACGTAAGTAAACACTAGAAGCATGATCACCGCCATCTTGTCCTAATATATCGAGAGTAGCTTCTTGCCCAAATATTCTTGCGCCCTCACCATTAGCGTACAAGTGATTGTGTATTGTACCAATATAACCACTGGTTCCTAAAACGTCTAATCCTGCTACTGGGGAAGCTGTGCCAACACCAACTTTTCCTGATGTTGTAATACTTGTAAAGACTGATGCGTCAAGTCCTTGAATGCCGTTCTTGGCTATAAATTTTTTATCGTTTGCCACGGTTCACTCTCCCCTGTAGCTTTTATTTTATTATACTAACTGTGTTGTATACACATCGTATGTTGTTGCGTTTGCGCTAGCAGTCGTTGCTAGTAATCTGACGTTACCGCCACTTATATCTACATCAAAACTTGCTAAAATTCCACCTGTGTTAGCAACACCGTATTCAGTTGCTACGGCAGTGGTTCCATCGTGACATACTAGTAATTTACTAAGTTGTGTATCACCTGACGAAGTTTCTCTAACTTGTACTAACATTTCTGCTGACTTCCAACTACTGGTTGGGAATGTTTTAATTGCTGTTTGACTTGTACTTGTTGTACTACCTGATGTATGAGATATTAATACTTGTGCGTCAATGCCAATGTCTCCACGTACATCTAATTTAGTAGTTGGATTAGTTGTACCGATACCAACATTACCAGCATTTTTAATAACTAATTTAGTTTCAGTAGCACCTGTACTATCTGTAATAAAGTGAAAATCGCCGTCATTAGTTGAATTATACTTATATGCTATACGTGCATCTGCATCCTTACTCCGAAAATCTATATTTGCGTAACTACCTGCAGTATTGTTAGTATTGTATATTAATAATCCTGCTCCTTGTCCTCCTCCAGAAAGGCCGTTTCCAGTTGCCACATTAAGGTCATTGTTATTATATCTAATTTCAAGAATTTTATTAGGATCAGTTATTCCTATGCCAACACGATTGTATTGTGCATCAACTACTAGGGTAGTTGTATCAACTTTTAAACTATCAAGTTCTACAGCACCAGCAGTTACTTTGGCTAAACTAAAACTTGCATGAGAAGTGTTTATACTACTACCAGGATCTGGAGTATAACTATCAAAAAACTTAAACTCGCCATCTGTAGAATCACGGAAAATACCAGCATGTTTAACTGAACCATCATTATACTGTCCAACAAATCCTAAATCTGGGTTTGCGTTAGTTTTCGCATTTGCTAACCCACCACTTACATATGCGCCTTGCTCACTGCCTGAAACAGTAAAGGTAGTAGATGTTGCGCCAGTTATAGTTCCGTCTGTTATATTATAACCACTAGGGTTCATACCAGTGATAGTTACTGTATCACCAGTTTGATATGATTGATCTGCTACATATGTTTGTACCGAACCTGTACCAGAAGCACTAGTAATGGTTGCAGTTTTGGAAGCATTGAGGAAAATTAAGTTATCAGCAACTGATAGTTCGGTTGCGCATAGTGAAAAAGTATCACCGATACCGCTGAGATCCCCTTCAAAAGTTAAGCGACCTGTATAGATATCGCAGGGTCAGCGTTCGACGGCCGGTGCCGGGGGGCCTCAACTCCTAAG
>JAAHTG010001941.1_pt1 | contig 12753 bp, 8 predicted proteins | sample 6116081 | NCBI WGS metagenome assembly JAAHTG01 (sample SAMN13939989, study PRJNA603662) | sponge metagenome | isolation source: marine sponge | host: Mycale hentscheli | place: New Zealand | collected 2005
AGCCTGAAACGTCAACCCCAAATAATCAGATTTTCAAGGACTCGGAGTATAACATGCCTGATTGGTACGAAATAACTGATGGAAAACCACAAAGGCAGAGCTGAAGATTTTGCTTGCTAATATGACGCTTTAAGGTAAAGCGCGTATATGAACTATTTTTCTTTTCTGGCGCAAAACACTCGATGGTTATTGTGTGGTTTTTTGCTAACGTTTTTCTCGTCATTTGGGCAAACGTTTTTTATATCGCTTTCTGGTGGCGCAATTCGGGAAGAATACAACCTTTCAAATGGTGAATTTGGTTTGACCTATATGTTGGCAACATTGGGTAGCGCGCTGACTTTGCCTTTTTTGGGCAAGATTGTTGATCATGTTAGCGTTGCAAAGACGGTTCTATTTGTAATTCCTGCTCTTGCAGCTGCATGTCTCTCCATGGGTTTTTCACAAAATCTATTTATGTTGGTTTTGGTGCTCTATTGCTTGCGCTTGTTTGGTCAGGGCATGATGACTCATATTTCCTTAACCGCCATGGGTAAGTGGTATTCCATGCGGCGAGGGCAGGCCGTATCTATTGCAGTAGTCGGTCATCAGGCAGGCGAAGCTTTTCTGCCCGTTATTTATTCAGCGGCGTTAATTTGGTTTACCTGGCGGGAATCCTGGACAATATCAGCGGTTTTCTTAATGCTGGTGGCACTGCCATCAATTTACTTCCTAATGAAAGTTGAGCGTGTTCCAAGTGATTTTGAAATCACTGATGCTGAGAGTTCCAAAACCAAGAACTGGACACGAGCTCAAGTGCTGAGTGATGGATATTTTTGGGCCATGCTAATAGCAGTTCTCGCGCCTTCGTTTATTGGAACCACCTTGTTTTTCCATCAAGACTATTTGCTTGAGTTACGCGGGTGGGGTAAATTGGAGTTTTCACTTTCCTTTACCTTTATGGCCTTTCTTACATTTGTTTTTGCGCTTGTCGCAGGTCAACTCGTAGATCGCTTTTCTGCGATCTCAATGCTCCCGTTTTTTCTTCTGCCTTTAAGTGCTGCATGTGTCGCCATGTGGGCCATGGAGAGTGTTTCCGGTAGTTTTGTGTTTATGGGATTGCTTGGAGTGTCTTATGGATTTTCATCGACCCTTTTTGGTGCATTGTGGCCAGAGATTTACGGGACGAAATATCTGGGTGCCATTCGGTCTATCATCATCGCAATGATGGTATTTGGGACGGCTGTTGGCCCTGGGTTGACCGGATATTTAATTGATATTGGTGTATCCTATCCGTTACAAATTTTGACAATGGGCATTTACTGCCTTGCGGCAAGTGGCATAATGCTGTTTGTATCGCGCAAAATAGCTGCCAGAAAACTGGTTGATTCTTAATACCAAAAGGAAATGAAAACTTATGACCGTCAGAGTTCGCTTTGCACCTTCGCCAACTGGAAACATACACCTTGGTAATGCACGTCCCGCATTGATCAATTGGCTTTTTGCAATGCAAAACCAGGGTGAGTTTGTTCTTCGGTACGACGATACGGACAAGGAGCGCTCCAAGCAGGAGTTTGCTGATGGTATTGCACGTGATCTTGATTGGCTCGGTATTAAGCCTAACATTGTCGAACGTCAGTCGGATCGTGCTGAACAGCATGAAGCTGCCACGCAAAAGTTGAAAGATGCGGGATTGTTGTACCCGTGTTACGAAACGCCAGATCAATTGGATCGTCAGCGCAAGCGCTTGGCTGCAAGAGGCAAGCCTCCGATATATGATCGCTCAGCTCTAAAACAGGACGATGAACAGCGTAAAGAACTTGAAGCCGAAGGCTTGAAGCCGCATTGGCGTTTTATCTTGCCGAATTACGCTGATAGTCCTTTTGAGACCCAGCGCACTGAAAAAACCTGGGATGATGTTATTCGTGGCAGACAAACAGTCGACTTGACTTCCATGTCTGATCCTGTTCTAATTCGTGCGGATGGCTCTTGGCTTTATACATTGCCAAGTGTTGTAGGTGATATTGATTTAGGTATCACCCATATCATTCGCGGCGATGACCATGTAACCAATACAGGAGCGCAGATTGCAATCTTCAAGGCTCTCGGGGCAAAGCCGCCTATTTGCGGGCACCATAATTTGCTGACCACCGAAAGTGGCGAAGGCCTTTCCAAGCGACTAGGATCACTATCTATTCAAACATTAGCAGAAGATGGTTATGAGCCTATGGCTGTTGCATGTTTGGCAGTTTTGACAGGCACGTCAGGACCTGTGGAAGCGCTTGCCAATATGGACGAGCTGTCCAAGAAGTTTGACCCGCGGTCAGTTACCAAGTCTGCGGCCAAGTTTGATCCATCTGAGTTGGATAGCTTGAACAAGAAAATTGTTCATCAATTGGACTATGCATCAGTAAAACCACGGCTTGATGCGATGGGCGTTGGCGGCGGTGAAGATTTCTGGATTGCTGTTAAAGATAATCTTGGAAAAGTTACTGAAGCTGCAGAACTTTGGGCCCTGGTTGAGGATGCTACTCCCGTTGTCGATGCTGAAGATGCGGATTTTATTGCGGCTGCCAAGTCCGTTCTGCCAGAGGGGGATTGGTCAGTTGATACTTGGGGGCACTGGCTCAATGAAATCAAGCAGGTAACAGACCGAAAAGGAAAGGGATTGTTCATGCCATTGCGGAAAGCGCTAACTGGCATGGAGCATGGCCCTGAACTTGATAAAATGCTGCCGCTTATTGGACGGGAAAGAACGCTGGCCCGACTATCCTGATCTTGCGATTTTGAGCCAATACCTAGTTTTTTGTTTTATCCGTATTTGAGCCTGCATCGACCAAATAGGATTCTCGTTTATCAAGCAAATAGGTTTTTGCCTTTGCTAGGGTAAGGCTGCTTTGTTTTATGTCATGATCATCTGGTGACAAAGCAGGATCTTGACGAAATACCGGAGTGCCAATTCTTTTAGAAACTGGCTTATCTGATATTTCGTTTGATGCAATTTCTACGCCTTGAACCCGATTTTCAGTTGCAAAACGGCATTTTTGTTCAAGATTGACTGATTTTCTGTAAGAAAATGCAAATGGCTCGTCAGCATAAGGCACGCCAGTTCTATAGTTGACCATCTCTTCGCTGTCTTCTGTTGGCATCCTATGATGATAAAGTTCGACACTCGCACTAGGGCACATCGCTTGACACGTTGCCTGATCGTACTCAAAGCGATCTGGAACTGTTGAGAAACTGATTGGGAAATAGTACCCATCAGTTTTCCGGACGCATAATGTGCGGAAAGTTCCAAAACCGGAGTAGGTCGGGTTTATTTCATCGCTATTTTCGCGTTGTCCATTATCTCTATAAGTTTTTACACCAAAGATCTGCTCCAACAGAGTTCTACGCTTTGATTTTCTTGGTTGCTGAACAGCTGCCTGTTGAGTCTTGCCTGCATTGCAACGAATTTGATCCATTCTTCTTAGGATCTTTGCGCGTTTGCGAGAATTTCCACTCTGCTTTGGTGCAAATTTAGCACGGGTTCTTTTCAAGCTTCGAAGGTTTGCCTCCATCTTCTTTAGGCTTGAAATAATCCGTCTACACTGTGAACTTTTGCTGTTGAAGAGACCAAAACCAGTACATCTGCCCCGTTTGGCGATGCGCTTGGTTTTTGATATTTGGGTTTACTGTGACCGCGCAGCGTTGTCGTATTGGCGGTATTTTTCGAGTTTCCACCAGATGAGCCACCAGAAGATAAGGATGCGAGTTGCGCATTTAATGCACGACATTGGGCAGCACGTGATTGTGCTTCAGCTTCCTGACTTGTCGCGGAAAGCATAAAGATAGACAAGCCAAAAAGCGTAAAACAACTCAATGTTGTTTGCCTGAAAGTTGATGATTTTTCTAAATTACCCACGGAATTTACTCATGAACGCTTGTTTTCCACAAAACTCTACTATCAGAACAAGGTTAAGCATGATTTATGTGAATGGATCCTGAAGGCACAATCAAATTTTTTTTACTTTGCGTCCTCTTCGAGCTGAATTGCTTGTACTGCAGCCAGCGCTGTCATGTTGAGAACGCCACGCGATGTCACAGCTGGTGGTAATATATGTGCAGGTCTTTTAGCACCCAAGATGATCGGTCCAACGTGCAGTCCTTCATTTACTTCCTTGGCGACGTTCATTGCGATGTTTGCTGCGTCCAGATCAGGAAATACAAGAAGGTTTGCCTTGCCTTTTAAGCGGGAATTTGGATAGACCTTTTCACGAATGCCTTCATCAAGTGCACTGTCACCATGCATTTCTCCGTCAACTTCAAGATCAGGATCTGTCTCAAAAAGAATTTCTGCTACTTCGCGCATGATTTTCGATGTTTTCATTGGACGTGACCCAAAATCAGATGCTGAAAGAAGTGCAGCCTTTGGTACAATACCAAAACGCTCAATCTCTTTTGCTGCAAGCCTGGTCATTTCTACAATTTGCTGCGCATCAGGTTGTTCAGCGATGTAGGTATCCGTCATGAAAAGGGCGCGCTTTTGGTCAATTAGCAAGCTCATTGCATGTAGGGAGGTTAGACCTGGCTGGCGACCGATAATTTGATCAATGTACTGTCGATGGCGGAAAAACCGGCCTTCCAGGCCACAAATGAGCGCATCGGCATCATTGCGTATCATTGCTATGGCACCAATTGCCGTTGTGCTTGAACGAACTATGTTTTTGGCTGCATCAGGTGTAATACCGCTTCGCCCAGCAACTTCGATCAATGTGTTTACGTAATCTCGGTACCGGTCATCTCTTTGTGGGTTGATAATTTCGAAGTCTTTGCCTGGACGAATGCTAAGTCCGTAACGCTCCAGGCGGCTTTCAATAATCTCTGGCCGGCCAATCAAAATTGGCTGACAAAGCTTATCTTGCAGCGCTATTTCGGCAGCTCTTAAGACACGTTCATCCTCACCATCAGAGAAGATTACTCGTTTTTGGCTATTGGTTGCCATTTCAATGATTGGCTTCATAATCATGCCTGAGCGGAATACAAAACGGTTTAAAGTGTCATGGTATTCATCCCAATCCTTGATTGGGCGCGTGGCAACACCGCTCTTAACTGCAGCTTTAGCAACTGCTGGTGCAACGCGTAAAATCAATCTTTGATCAAATGGGGAGGGAATTAGATAATCCGGTCCAAAACGCGGGGTTTCCCCTCCATACGCCCCTGCAGCTGCTTCAGATGGTTCTTCACGGGATAAATCACCGATCGCTTCAACCGCTGCAATTTTCATCTCTTCGTTGATTGTTGTTGCACCAACATCGAGTGCGCCACGGAAGATGAAAGGGAAACATAAAACGTTGTTGACCTGGTTTGGATAATCAGAACGACCCGTACAAATCATAGCATCGGGACGTGCCTCGCGGGCAAGTTCGGGCATGATTTCTGGCGTTGGATTGGCAAGCGCCATTACGATTGGGTTTTCCTTCATTTCCTTTAGCATTTCTGTCTTGAGAACGCCGGCTGCTGAAAGACCAATGAATACATCAGCGCCTGGCATAATTTCAGCTAGCTCGCGCTTATCTGTTTTTTGAGCGTAGGCTTGCTTATAGCGATCCATACTTTCATTTCTGCCATCCCAAACCACACCTTTTGAATCTGACACCCAAATATTTTCGCGTTTGGCGCCCATGGAAACAAGAAGATTTAGACAAGCAATTGATGCTGCACCTGCACCTGATGCCACGATTTTTGCATCCGCAAGTTTCTTTTTGGCCACTTCCAGCCCGTTCCTAACTCCTGCAGCGACAATGATTGCGGTACCATGTTGATCATCATGGAAGACAGGAATTTTCATGCGCTTGCGTAGTTGTTCTTCAATCAGGAAACATTCAGGCGCACTGATATCTTCCAGGTTGATGCCGCCAAAGGTTGGCTCCAATGCTGCAACAACATCGCAAAATTTATCAACTTCAGTTTGATCAACTTCAATGTCAAAAACGTTTACATCTGCGAATTTTTTGAAGAGTACAGCTTTACCTTCCATCACTGGCTTAGAGGCAAGGGGACCAATGTTTCCAAGCCCTAGAACTGCCGTACCATTTGAGATAACTGCAACCAGATTAGCACGCCCTGTGTATTGAGCAGCCATCTCTGGGTCTACTTCAATATGAAGACATGGAGCGGCAACACCCGGTGAATAGGCAAGCGCAAGGTCGCGCTGATTGCCCAGCGGTTTAGTCGCCGTAATTTCCATTTTACCCGGTTTTGGGTTTATGTGATAGAATAGTGCGCCTTCTTCTAGTTCATTTGCAGGTTTGTAAGTTTTTTTGTTATCTGACATTATGATTCCGGATTGTTATTTAATATATTGATTTATAAGGTTTTTTTCTAGAAGGCGTTTTGATTTAGGCCGCCATCAACTAGGATGTTGCGACCTGTTATATAGCCTGCGTGCTGGGAACACAAAAATGCACAAAGTGCACCAAACTCTTCGGCCGTGCCAAATCGTTTTGCTGGAATTGCGTTGGCTTCATTTTTACTTGCCTCATCAACGCTGATGCCTCTAGCAGCAGCGGTTGCTTTTATTCCGCCCATTAGCCTGTCTGTATCCATTTTTCCTGGTAAGATTTGGTTGATGGTTATGTTTTTATCCGCCACAGATCGGCAGATTCCTGCCAAAAATGATGAAAGACCGGCTCTGGCACCTGATGAAAGATCCAAACCTTCGATTGCTGTGTAGACTGATAAGGACGTTATATTCACGATACGTCCAAAGCCGCGTTCTGCCATTCCGTCAAGGGTTGCCTGAATGAGCTCGATCGGCGTGACCATGTTTTGAGTGACACCTTCCAGCATTGCAGCCCGATCCAGTTCGCGAAAATCTTTGCGCGGCGGTCCACCGTTGTTATTAACCAGAATATCTGGAGCAGGGCAGGCTTCGAGCAATGCTGCTTGGCCTTCAGCAGTTGATACGTCGGCGAGGACAACTTTTGCTTCGTATTTTGCGTTTCTGGAAATCTCTTCTGCCGTTGCAAAAGTCACGTCATGGTTTCTGCCGTTTACAATCACTTTGCACCCTGCTTCAGCGAGATGTTTTGCACATCCCTTGCCAAGGCCTCTGCTAGAAGCACAAACGATTGCGTTGCGACCCGATATTCCTAGATCCATGGAGACGTCCTTAATCTATAAAAATGCAAGTCTCATTTCTAACGCAACTCTATTTGCTTTACCATATGCAAATATGGAAATAGTGTTTTAGCTAGCTAGTATGGTTTTGAATTAGAAAGAGTTTTTATGTCTGAATATGTTCCAACCTATGAAGATGTTTTGTCTGCCGCCCAAACACTCCAAGGCGAAGCAGTTCGCACGCCGTTGATCCGTTGTGATGCGTTGGATGCTGCTACGGGATGTAAGGTTTTTGTGAAACCGGAAAATTTACAAAGAACTGGATCTTTTAAGTTTCGTGGTGCTTTTAATGCCATTAGTAAGTTGACCGATCAAGATCGGGACAAAGGTGTGTTGGCGAGCTCTTCAGGCAACCATGCGCAGGGAGTGGGAGAGGCGTCGCGCTTGTTTGGTTGCACTTCCACCATTGTTATGCCAGCGGATGCGCCTACGATGAAAGTCAAGCGTACCAAAGCATTGGGCGCCAAAGTTGTTCACTTTGACCGAGCGTCAGAAGATCGTGATGTTGTGCTTGAGGGGATTGAGCAAGAAACCGGCGGTGTTGTGATACACCCTTTTAACAATGCAATGGTTATTGCAGGCTAGGGTACCGTTGGTTTGGAAATAGCAGAAGATATGAAAGCTGCCGAATTACAATTGGACCGAATGGTTGCATGTACAGGTGGTGGTGGATTGACCTCAGGTATCGCTTTGTCCATCAAACACCATTTTCCAGAAGCCAAAATCCATTCTGTCGAGCCTGTCGGCTTTGATGATTACAAGCGTTCACTTGATAGTGGAAAATTGGAATGCAATGCAACGACCGCGGGATCAATATGCGATGCCATAATAGCTCCAATGCCGGGTGCAATTGGTTTTGAGATTAACAAAAACCTTCTACATTCTGGCTTGGTAGTAACGGATGAAGAGGCTTTGGCCGCAATCAAGTTTGCTTATGAAGAATTGAAGCTTGTGGTGGAGCCAGGCGGAGCAGTTGCGCTAGCAGCTGTTTTAAAGCATGGCAAGGAATGGGCGGGTGAAACCATCGCAATTGTTTTGTCTGGTGGTAATATTGACCCGGATCTGTTTGTCCGGGCCATATCCTGAAAGAACTATCTAAACCTGGCTTCCCAAGCGGCCTGATGCGTGCGCGAGCATTGTATATACTTTGCCCGTATCAGAAGTCAGATAACTTTGGGTCAAGGCTTGATTTTGACCGTTTGATGTTTCTTTTCCAAGTAATTGTTCAAAATCATTTATGTAACGATCAACGGCGGTTCTGAAGTCACCATTTCTTGAGTACTTGCTTTGAATTTCATCAAAGGTCTGTTGGCCCTGAAGCGTGTACAATCTGCGAGTGAAAACACTTGTTTCACCGCGTTGGTAACGGTCCCAAAGCTCAACTGATGTTTCATGATCAATTGCGTTTGCGATATCAACGGAAAGTGAATTTAAAGATTCAACTACCTGGTTTGGAGAGCGATTGTCAGGAGTATTAACGGCAGGAGCACGTTCTTCTTCTGATGCACGCCTCAATAAATCACTTACCCAGCCAGAGCTTTTTGCTGCGGGTTGTTTTACTGGTTCTGGAGTTGCCGCTGGACGGGTACCCCTTAAGGCCATGTCTAGTCCTGGAGAAGGCTGTGCTGGTGCACTAGGAGCAGGTTGTTGTTGAACCGGCGGATAAGGGCGTGGCTGCTGCTGTATAGCCGGTTGTTGCATTGCTTGTGCTGTGTTTGCTGCAGATGCATCCAGTACTTTTCCAGACTTTTCTACAATAGCAGACAAATCGCGCAATGCAGCAATTTGGTCCGTCACTACACGGCGCATTGCTGAAGCACTTTTTTCTGTTTCATCAGGTAGTTCGAGAATGCCTTTACGCATTTGTGCTCGTGTATATTCAAGCTCTGTACGCATTGTTGTAGCTGCAGAACGCATCGCATTCACTGCATCGTCAAATCTTGAAGTTGCATCTTCAATTGCTTTTGAAATTTCCATGGAAATTTCACTGCCGACAGTTCTGGATTTGCTGCTTGCATCTTCAACAATTGTAGAAATTGTGGTGTGGAAAGACGACATGTTGTTATTGATTTGGTCACTTTGCGTTACAAGACCAACTGCAAGTTGCTGAAGAGCATCTTGCTTACTTTCCAGTGTTGTCTCAAGATTTGATTGTGCTGCGTCAATATTTTTTGTTGCATCTTGCAAGACAACGCTTTGAGCTTCAAATCTTTGAGCAATGCCGCCAATTCCAATTAACATGTCATTGGATACATTTTGCATTTTATCATTCAGGTCAGATGCAATTTCCTCAGATTGTGAAACATTATACTTCGTCGTTTCAACTGCATTAGAGAAATTTTCAATCTGGCTCGAAAGTGCATTTTGCATGAGGTTCAGGTTGTTTGAAGCATCACCAATAAGTGTTTCAAGTAAACCGCTTGATGAGCCAATGTTTGCAAACAGGCTGTTTGCCTCTTCGCCAATCATCTTGGAAAGGCTGCTGAGCTTTTCACTTGTTTCGTTGCCAGCTTTAACAATTGAACTGATGATTGGTTTTGTTTCCGTATCAATAAGACCTGAAAGCTGTGTTGTCCGAGCGGCAAGAAGATCGTTCAGTTCGTTTGTTTTCGCTTCCAGATTACGCTGAGTTTCAACAAGTGAGCTGCCCAGCTTATCGTTGATATTATCTGCGCATTCTGTAAGTAGCTCAGAAATTTTTTCTGCTTTTCCATCAATTTCTGAACCAACTTCTTCAAGAGATTTAGAAATGGCACCCAGTAAACCCTCTTTTCCTTTTGCAAGATTTTCTTCAAGGATCATGTTGCCGGCAGCAAACTGGTTTTCGATTGTATTTGAGTTTTCAGAAAGGCGGCTGTCCAACGCCCTAACGCTTGACTCCATTCTTTCAGCAGCAGCCATGGATTTTTCTTCCAGTGCCGTTGAAATCTGATGGGCACCTTGGCTTAATTTTGAAGAAAGGTTGTTCGAGCGTTCTTCAATGGCTTTGCTAAAGTTTTCTGTAGTCCCGTCAACTATGCTTGAAAAACCAACTGTCTGCGCGTTGATAGCAACTACAAATTCTGACTGCTTTGTTTCCAAGCTGCTTGCAAATTCTTCTTTGTTCGTATTGATCGCACTATTCAACTCATCGGTTGTCGAACCAATTTTTTGCGTCAATTCATCAGAAGTAGCATCAAGGGCATCTGTAAGTGTTTTTGTGGTGGTGCCGAGTTTTGCTGTTAATTGAGTGGCAGCTTTATCTATAGAGCCGGTCAGATTGGCAGATGTTGCTTCAAGAGCTTCGTTGATTTCAGCAGATTTTTCTGTTGCTGCTTGTAAGTTCTCTTCAGCTGCCTTTGAAAAGTTAATAGTGCTTGATCTAACAGCTTCTTCAACCTGCTGTGTCTTGCTGGTAATAACTTCTTCGACGGTTTTTGTGTTGTCTTGTAAGGTATTAACCTGGTCTTGCAGTTTTACAACTGTGCCATCAACCTGATCGGTAAGTACTTGGCCAAATCCTGAAAGCCTGTCACCGATAGTCTGTCCAATTGTCTCCGTGCGTTCCTGTAAAACTTTCCCAAGCGCTTCAGTGCGCATTCCCAATGCGCTAACAAGATTATTGCCACCAGTGGTTAGCGTTTCATCAATAGATGCCAGTTTGTTTTCGAGCGAAGACTGAATTGTATTTCCAGCATCAGAAACTTGCCCTGAAAATTCGCTCGCACGGATGGATAGATTATCGCCAATTTGCTGAATAATCTGATCGCCTTTTTTCTCGAAATCTTCTGCAGTAGTTTCCAATTTATCGATTGCAGAATTGCCCACTTGTGAAATTGATTGAGTAATTTCACTGCTCTGAGCAGCCAGATCTTCGTTGAGTGCTATCCGTTTTTCTTCAAACTCTTGGATTATCGAAATGTTACGGGACGCTACATCAGCAGCGCTCGCATCCATTATGTCTTTTATAGAAGCACTGGTATTTTCAACCATGCTAGTGAACTCAACAGACTGTTCGCTCATCTCACTACGGAACGCGCTGCGACCTTCTTCAATTCTTTGAATGGTGTTGTTGCTTTGCTCAGCAATTTCAGCAGTTGTTGACTTGAGCAGGCTGTTAACAGATTTGCCAGTTGCATCCATGATAGACGCAAGTTCTTCAGTTTTTTCACCGAAGCTTGCCTCGAACTGCTGCTTGTTTGCCTCAAGTTTTTCATCAATCAGAGACGTTGCCTGTTGTAGGCCAGCTGTTCTTGTTTCCAGTAAGCGTGCAACAGCTTTCCCATTTGTCGTGATGGTATTTGCCATTGATTCTGTAGTCTGGCTAACATTTAATTCCAAATCGTCTTTTACAGCGACAATTTTGGCAGTTAAAGATTCACCAGTGTTTGACAACAAATTCATGAGGCCTTCGCTTGTGTCTGAAAGCTTGCTGGTGATTGTTTCACCGCGCATTTCCAGAGTGTCACTCATGGTCATGGTTGCATTTCGCAGAGTTTCTTCAATTTTATTGCTCACAACTTCGATATCAGATGTAAGATTTGAATGGGTGCTTGAAATGGCAGTTTTCAATGTGTCAGCGTGTTGGATCATGACTTCCCGCTCGCTGCCGATTTCGTCTACCAACCTGCGGAGACGCACTTCTGAGTCATCATAAGAGCGTTCCAGGTTCATTACTTCTTTTTGAACCATGAATTCAAGTTCGCCTGCGCGTGCAATTGCTCGCTCGACACCGTCACCTATCGCAGTTACCTCGCGACGAACAGCGCGTCCTACAGTTGCTACTGAATCGCTAGCTGCACTTTCTGGCTGAAGCAATTGAATGGCAGCCTCTGTCATGGAATTTGCAGCATGGCGCATCTCTTGCGAGCGTCGTACAAGCACTGCAAAAGCCCAAAGTGGTAACAGTGGCAAAATTGTAACCGCTGCGAATGTCATTAGTTCTGGAGAACTAAAGAATGAAGCTGGCTGAAAGTTCTCCCCAATATTTGGCAAGATATTTTGGTAGCCGTAATAGGCACACAATCCCAGCCACACCAAGGTGAGGATGGAAGTCAGTAGAAATACACGGCTCGATGGTTTTTGTTGAATTGAGTACAGAAGATTTGCAAGTTCTGGATTGATTTCATCATTTGCAGCTACTGGCGGAGAGGCAGGTGGCAAAGCATCAATGTCCGAAAGCGTACTTAAGCTCTCGGGCGGAAAGTTTTCTTCAATTGGCTCCGTTTCCACAGCTTCGTTTTCTACGGTGCTCCGAATTTCGGACGCGGCGTCCTCAATTTTCGCTTCAATCGCATTGAGATCGTCTGTGTCCTCTGTAAAATCTACAGAAAGAGCTTTTTCAACCGCACTTAGTGCTGTTTCACCGGTAATGTCTTGTTTGGCTTTACTAGCCATGTTCCCACGCCTTATGCTTACTAAATTCTACTAATATTGTAACTGCACCCGTCAATCTTGTATTTTCGCACAAATTATATTGCACCACAACAATTCCAACGCGTAATTCCCTAAAAAATTAAAATAAGGTTAACAAAACTAAGTAAACTCACTTAGGTACTAGGTAGTATACGAAATTCTGGCCGTTTTGCTATACTCCGAGTCCTTGAAAATCTGATTATTTGGGGTTGACGTTTCAGG
>JAAHTG010001942.1_pt1 | contig 12753 bp, 8 predicted proteins | sample 6116081 | NCBI WGS metagenome assembly JAAHTG01 (sample SAMN13939989, study PRJNA603662) | sponge metagenome | isolation source: marine sponge | host: Mycale hentscheli | place: New Zealand | collected 2005
TAGATCCAAACGATATATTCTTTACACCCTTTGAACCCAAACAGTCAAATAGATTCCTTATGTTAGTTGATGGTGTCCCTGCGTATTTCATTAAAGCAGTAGGTGCAATTTCTTTAACACAAGGAGAAGTAGTTCTCAATCATATTAACGTATACAGAAAGGTAAAAGGCAAAACTACCTGGGGAGACGTACAATTAACACTCCACGACCCCGTAAACCCTTCTGGAACACAAACCATTATGGAATGGGTAAGATTACATCACGAATCAGTAACAGGTAGAGATGGTTACTCTGATTTTTATAAAAGAGACGTAACATTAAATATTTTAGGTCCTGTCGGTGATATTGTTTCACAATGGACATTAAAAGGATGCTTTATTAAGGATGCTAACTTTGGTGAATATAACTGGGATACTGAAAACACAGCTCAAAATATCACCATGACCCTTACCCCCGATTATTGTGTATTAAACTATTAATTAGTACAAATTCTTATTAAGAAAAGCGCACGAAAGTGCGCTTTTTTTATTTTTTTATATATTTATATCAAACAAAAAGTTATTAATAATGAGTGACGAACAAAAATTTAAATTCCCTACAGAAATTGTAGAATTACCTTCAAAAGGTTTACTTTATCCTAAGGATAATCCCCTTTCAAGCGGTACAATTGAAATGAAATATATGACCGCTAAAGAAGAAGATATTTTAACTAACCAAAATTACATTAAACAAGGCATTGTTCTTGATAAGTTGATGCAATCATTGATTGTTTCAAAAATCAATTATGATGACATTGTAGTAGGTGATAAAAACGCTATAATGGTTGCCTCTCGCATTTTAGGTTATGGTAAAGATTATAGTTTTGAATATAAGGGAGAAGAAGTAACAATTGACCTCTCAGAAATTGGTTCTAAAGAAATTAAAGAAGGGGATTTAAAAGAAGTTAATAAAAACGAATTTAACTATACCCTCCCCCATTCAGGTACTGAAATTACCTATAAAATTCTTAACAATAGGGATGAAAAAAACATTAATGCCGATTTAAAGGGATTAAAAAAGATTAACAAACAATCCTCTGCTGAACTTTCAACTCGTCTTAAATACATGATTATCTCAGTTAATGGAGATGATACCCCTAAAACTGTAAGAGATTTTGTTGATGATCATTTCTTAGCACGCGATTCAAGAGCATTTAGACAACATATTAAGGAGGTACAGCCCGATATGGATCTTACATTTGACTTCTACTCCTCAGATAGTGGAGATGTAGAAGAAGGTGTAAAGATCCCTATAGGGGTTACGTTTTTTTGGCCTGACATCTGAATATAGGTTTCATGTATTTTCTGTAATCCATGATATAGTATATCATGGGAATGGTGGGTTTGATTGGCATACAGTATATAATATGCCCATTTGGCTTAGAAAATTTACCTATAAAAAAATAGCAAATTTTGTTGAACAGCAAAATGAAGCTCAAAAGACATCTTCCCAAGGAAGTAAAAGTGGTAACACACGCCAAATAGACCTTACAGCGCCACCCCCAGATATAAAACCTGGGACACATATATAAATAGAGGCACCGCAAAAGTGGTGCCTCTTAATATTTATGTAAAAACAATACTGTATGGCTAGTGATGAACAGTTAAATAATCAACGGAGTCTTAACGAAGAGTTTGAGGCATACTCAAGAAACCTTACTGAGGCTACTGAGTTTGTAGGATTATTAACATCTCGGACTTCTGAATTAGCAGATGCTTATAAAAAAGTAGCTAAAGATAGTGGAACTTATGGAGAAAATGAAAAATCAACCTTAGGAGTTTTAACTAACATAGCTAAACAAGCTCGAAGTTTAGAAACCCCTTATAGCAATTTAAAATCTGCTAGTAAAGATCTAGAAAAATCTCTTAAAAATAGACAACAGCTTACTAATTCTCTTTCTGCAGCTTCATCAAAATTAAGCAGTAAAGAAAAAGATTCTATAAAAAAAATTCAAGCATTAAGAGAAGAAGTAAAACAAAAACAACAAACAGAAGCAGAAGCAGCTTCTAAACTTTCTGAAGGGCAAATATTAGCAGTTGATGCTTTAATAGATAAAGAGCTAGAAAGAAATGACGCCCAAGAAGAATTAACAAACCTTATAGCAACATCCGCTAGCCAAGATGAAATTGATAAAGCCCAACAAAGGTTAGATCTATCAGAACAAGAAGTTGGGGTTGCTGAAAGTGGCTTAAGCACTGCTCAAAAACAATATAGGCTAAAAAGGGATGAAACTGCCAAAAGTAGGGATACCCTAGAAAGCTCAGAAGCCCAATTGTCGGCTGAGGCTAAAAAAGTACTAGCTTTAAAAGAAGCAGAAGAAGCTAATGAAAATATTATAAAATACCAACAAGAACAAGTTGAAAAACTTAACAATGTTGAAAAAGCCCAAGCATTAGCTAATGTTACTTTTGGGGCAGCTGCTAAAATTTTAGACGCTATAGGTTTAGGATCAGTAGCAGATACCATAGGATTAAGTTCTGCTATGGAAGCAGCCTCAGAAAAAGCTAAAGAAGTTACTAAAAATGGAGAAGAAGCAGCAGGAGTTATAGGTAAAATGAAAATTTTAGCAGCAGGAGTAGGTGCTGCTTTAAAAACGGCGTTAGGACCCCTAGCTTTATTAGCGGGTATTGCTAAAGCTTTTAAAAGTGGGGAACAAGCTATTGATAGAGCTAGTACAGCAGCTGTTTCTTTTTCAAAAGAATTAGGAGTAGGTGTTGACGTAGGAAAACAAATGTACTCAACATCCCAGGATATAGCTTCTGAAATTGATGCTTTTGCTGAAAATGTGTTGGCAAATACTGCTGCCTTACAAAAACAATTAGGTACTACTAAACAATTAGGCAAAGAAACTCTTACTACTTTCAACCAACTAGTAGAAAAAGGTGGTTACTCAGTAGAAAGTGCTGCATCCTTTACTAAAATGTCTGATTTAACGGGTAAATCTTTAAAAGATAATACTGCTGAAATGATAGGGCAAATTGAAGCTATGAAGGCCCAAGAAGGAGTTGCCTTAGATACTAAAGCTACTATGGAAGCTATTGGTAGTACTAGTAAAGCTACACGTTTAACATTAGGTAATAGTGCTAAAGAATTAGCTAAAGCAGCATTTGAATCTAAAAAGTTAGGACTTGAAATAGATACTGTAAACAATGCTGGTAGTTCTTTATTAGATTTTGAACAATCCATTGCCAAAGAAATGGAAGCTGAGCTTTTACTAGGAAGAGATATAAACCTAGAAAGGGCTAGAGCAGCAGCCCTACAAGGAGACACAGCAACTGTTGCAAGCGAAATATCTAAGCAAATAGGATCTGCAGCAGAATTTGCTGAAATGAATGTCATCCAACAACAAGCTTTAGCGGATGCTGTTGGATTATCTCGTGAAGAGTTAGCAGGAGCTTTAGAACAACAAGAACTTTTAGCAGGTACTAGTTTTGATGACATGAATCAAGCCCAAGAAAGGTTTAATGAATTAATTGAACAGGGTTTATCTATAGAAGAAGCTAAAAAAGAAATTGGAAACGCAGCATTAGCGGACCAATTATCTGCTACTACTTATGCTGAAGAATTAGAACTTAGGCAAAGAAATATTCAAGATGCTTTTATGGCCGTAGCAGAAGCTTTAATGCCTTTAGTAAATACATTTAGGGATTTAGCTGTTAGATTAGCCCCAATGTTATCTAAAGTTATTACTTCTTTAACCACAGTACTAGAACCCGTACTAGATGTAGTAATGGAAATTGCTAATGGTTTTGGGGATATGGTAGGAGGAGTAACAAATGATTTAGTTCCTATTATAAAAATTGTAGGGGAAGCCCTTACTCCTATATTAAAAATAATAACTACTATAATAGGAGAAGTTGCAGGGGGTCTAATGGGGGCATTTACTGTAATAGTTGACATAATAAAAAATATTACAGTAGCACTCCAACCAGTATTCCAATCTCTAGGAGAATTAGCAAAAAGCATTCTTCCTATAATTTCAAATATTTTTGAAAAATTAAAAGGACCTATTGATACTATTGCAAAGGTTCTTAGTGAAGTTTTAGTTGCTGTAGCTGATGCTTTAGTACCCGTATTTGAAAGTATTTTTACTGTAGCAGCAAGTTTAATAGAACCTCTTAGTAAAATATTAGATGCTATTCTAGAACCTATTGTAGGAATTTTAGGGATCATTGCAGATTTGTTTAAAGGCCCTATATTAGGAGCCATAGAAAAAATAATAGGAGCATTAACCACAGTAGTAGATGCTTTAATAAAGCCCTTAGAAATTATATTAGGGGTTGTAGTAGACTTAATTAATCAACTTATAGATCCTATAACTGTATTGGTTAATATGTTTGGAGAAATTGTTGCTATTGTAGCCGATGCTTTAGTACCCGTAATCGAAGTTGTTGCTAACTTAATAACTAAATTAGTAGAACCCCTTAGTACAATATTAACTTCTCTTTTAGAACCTATAGGGGCCATTTTTGGAAAAATTGCTGATGTAGTAGGTAAAATAGCAAATCTTGTAGCTGATTATTTAACAGTTTACTTTGAAACTTTAATAGGCGTAGTTATGAGCTTGATAACAGCTCTTATGCCTATAGTAGACACAATTCTTAAAGTAATAGTAGACACCCTCCTTCCGGCATTCCAAGGATTATTAAGTGAGATAATAGGGGCAGTTACAGAACTTATTAAGGCTGCTTTACCGATTGTGGAACAAGTATTTGACATACTTGTAAAAGAACTATTACCTGTTTTGTTGGATGTACTGAAAGCATTAATCCCTGTAGCTTTACAAATAGTAGAAGCCCTTATACCTATAGTAGAAAGCGTATTTGAAGTAGCTGCACAACTGCTTCCTATTATTACTAGATTAATTAAAAGTTTAATACCTGTTGCTGTAAAAATAATAGAAGCCCTTATGCCCCTAGTTACAGCAATATTAGATGTGGTAGTTAGCCTTCTTCCAGTTATAATTCAACTTATAGATGCTATTTTACCTATAGTAATACCTATAGTAGATGCTTTTGCTTTATTAGTTGAAACTATTCTTCCTATGTTAATTCCCGTAATAGAACTATTTGCGGGTATAATAGAAAGTTTGCTACCTATATTAGATCCTTTTATTGTAGCCATTGAAAGTGTATTAGTACCTTTAATAGGAGCAGTTGCTGCCTTATTTAAAGGTGAATTTGGGGAGGCATTTGATTTTATATTAGAAGCTTTTAATGGAATAATAGAAACTATAAAATCCGCATTCTTTGCTGTAGTAGATGTTTTAAAAGGAGTATTTAAAACTATTGGTAATTTCCTTGTAAATGCCATAAACGGGGCGATAGGGGCTATAAACGGTATTGATGTCACAGTCCCAGATTGGGTTCCCATAGTAGGAGGAAAGGAATTCTCTTTAAATATCCCTGAAATCCCAGCATTAGCTACAGGCGGTATAGTAGATGAACCCACATTGGCATTAATTGGTGAAGCAGGTCCCGAAGCTGTAATACCACTAGATCAGCTATCTTCATATGCCGGTCCCGTTAAAGGTGAAGGAGGGGGTATAAATAGTACAGTAATAGCTAATATAGGAAAAGCCTTAACAAAAGGTTTTAATATTTTATCATCTTCTTTACAAAAAATAGGAGAAGTTCTTAAACAAGGGTTTTCTGCCTTCCTTCCTGCTTTAACTAACATTAGTCAAGCAATTAATGATATAAGTGTTAAATTTTCAATAGAACCTATTACTATATCATTAGATGATTATATTACCCGTCCTTCTAATATTAATTTAAATAATTATATAGTATATCCTGAGCTTATTGATTTAAATAATTATATAGTATATCCTGAGCTTATTGATTTAAATAATTATATAATTCCCCCTTCACTTATAGTAATAGATAGTTATATAATACTTCCTAATATAATTAATATTAATAATTTTATTGTTAAACCTGATATTATTGATATAAATTCCTATATTGAAATTCAAGACATATTGCTCAATGCATATATCAAGGTATCTAACATTAATATAACACCCTATATTAAGGTAAATGACATTAATCTAAACAAATATATAACAAGTCCTATAAACCTTAATGATTATATTGAAGAGAATATTGATTTAACAGGTAAATTAGCTGAAATCGACTTTACAGAAGTATTAAAGCTTAATGCCCAAGAAACATCCACTCTCAAATCCCAACTTACAGAAGCTGAAGCACAATTAGAAAACAAAAGTTACCTTGAAAAAGGTGCTTCATTAATAGCTGGAGGGGTTCGTTCCCTTACTCCATTTGCTAAAGGAGGAATAGTTACCAAACCTGTCCAAGGTCTTGTAGGAGAAGAAGGACCCGAAGCAATTATTCCTTTGCAACAATTGCCTACTATTATTAATGAATCTAATAATGACGATTTAAGACAAGAATTTAATGAAATGAAAGAATTACTAAAAGGGGTAATAGATCGCCCTGTAGTAGTTAATTCGACTATTGAATTAGATGGCAATAAAATAGGAAAGACACTAGGACAAAATTCATACAAAATGTAATATTTGTATATTTATGGTTGAATAAATTTAAAATTAATCACTATGGCAAAAAAACATTTAATTGATTCTGTAAAAGGATCTAATCTTAGTTGGGGTGGTCAACAACCCCCCGTAACTAATCCTTCTCCACTTGGTGAAAATGGTAAAAAAACTCTTGATGGGTCTATATTAGATTTTGGTGGTCAACAACCCCCCGTAACTAATCCTTCTCCACTTGGTGAAAAAGGTAAAAAATCATTAGAAGGATCTATTTTAGATAGAAATAATGGGAAAACCCCACCTTCTTATAATCCACCTCGCAACTAATAAAACTTAATGATTAAACCCCTCTCTCTACCCAGGGGTACTCTCCCCGCAGAAAGGGGTGAGTTGGATACATTTGGTAATCCTACATCCCCTAGAAAACCTAAAACCCTTATAAATTTTAAAAGCAATTTAAGAAGCTTTAAATATGGGTCAGGTCAAGGGGAGCCCTTTATTTGGACTCCCCTTCCTTCATATGGAAGTTCTGCTACTAGCGTTTATTTAGGGGAAGATTCTTTAGGGAGAACAGGAATAAGAAATGCGGCTGCCACTGATGTTATAAGACTTAATAAGTTTTTACAAAGTGGAAGAGGATTAACTTTCCAAGCTAAACAAAAGGCATTAACTACCACAAGAGTACAAACCCCTTATGCTCCCATAAGGTTATATAATGCTAATAACTTAACTTTACAAGCCGGGTTACAAGGAACAGGAGTTCGAATCAATTCTTTAGGACTAAATCCTTTTACTACTAGATATGAATCTTACGAGTACTTAACTAAAACTTTATATCAAGGGGAAAATAACAGATTAGTTCTTTTATATGATTCTAAGGTCGGGGATACTTATAGATCACTAAAAGGAACCCAAAAAGCAGTAGCTACTCTTTTCGGTATTTCTCCTATAAAAAACACTTTATTTTCCTACCCCGGAGGCCCTGGGGGATTAGCTACTATCATTACCCAGGATAAAGACCATAGGACTACTAATTATAAACCTAATGAACAAAAAGGGATTTATGTATTAACCAACAAACAGTTACATAATAAAAAGTTTAGTGGGAACAATGTAAATATCCTTACTAGTGGGCTTTTATTTGATACTACTGTAGGAGGGACCAACATCACAAACTTCATCAAAGAAGTAAACGACTCAGTCCCTTCAACATCTGCCTCTAAAAGAATACTAGGAAGAACTACAGATTATGAACAATTTAATAGACAAAAATTTGGCATAGCTGATGAAGGTAACAATGCAGATTTAGATCGTCAAGCATATGATAAAGGTAAACCTCTTATTACAAAAGGAGTTGATAAACTTAATCTTAAAAAAATATATAGTAGTGCTAATGTAGATACAACTGAAGATACTAATACTACTACAAAAGATTTAGTTAAATTTTATATAGGGGTAGTAGATAATGCTAACCCTACACAAAAAACTTATATACATTTTAGAGCATACCTAAATACCCTTTCAGATGTTTATAGCGCAGACTGGTCAGGTTTTAGATACCCAGGAAGAGGAGAAGAGCTCTACAGATATAACGGCTTTGCCAGGGATATTAGTTTTGGTTTTAAGGTTTTAGTAGGATCAAAAGCAGAATTATTCCCTACTTACCAAAAACTAAATTATTTAGCATCTATAATGGCCCCTGACTACTCAGACCCTGGATTTATGAGGGGCAATATAGTACAGTTAACTATTGGAGATTATATAAATGACCTTTATGGAGTAATACAAGGATTTACATATACTATACCAGAAGACTCTCCTTGGGATATAGCTAGAAAAGATGATGGAACCCCAGATAATTATGCAGCAGAATTGCCCCAACTTATAGATGTAAGTGGGTTTAGCTTTAAACCTATACATGATTTCGTACCTAGAACTGTTAGAAATTTTGATAATCCTGAATCAAAATTTATTAGTATGGGATCCTCTCATAAAGGATATAAATCTGAAAATCAACCTATATAAACAATGAATCGCTATCAAGGAGTTCCAACTTTATCTAATTCTTTAGTAAAACCTAAGAAAAGATTTTTTTCTTCTGTAAAATACCCTAAAATTCCTTTATCTGTAAGTGATATATATATTATAACTCAAGACAGTGATAGATTAGATTTATTAGCTAATAATTTTTATAAAAATAAATCTTTGTGGAGGAGAATTTTTGCGGGAAAACCCTCCCCCCCCCCCACCTGGCTGAAAATCCCTATAGGGGTTCAAGTTAGGATTCCTATCAATATAACACAAATTATAAGTAGTTTTAATATTTTAAATAATGTCTAATTTAGTAGGTTTACCTTTAGATCCATATGTACAAAGACAAATTAAACTTAGACAACAAATTCTAGGTAATAATCGTGTTATAGAAGATAATATAGGTTATAATGTAGCTTTAAATAATAACAAAAATGCTTGGGTTAGATTAGCATCCTCTGTCAATGTAAACCCTACTAGCACCCCTTTCGGAGAAAATTTTGCTGGGAGTAAATTAGCTGAAAATTTTCTTTTAATAGGAGGAGTAACTTCCATGTACAACCTTTCAGGGGGATTCCAAGGCGGAATATCCACAACTTCAGACTTAAAAGAAAGTTCTCAATTTCCATATGGTTTAGGAAGTGTTGCAAATTATGGTTTCACCCCAATCCCCGGTTTAGAAAATGCTAAGATCCGACATCTTAATAGAGGAGCTATTAGAAAATTTGATATTAAATTAAAAGCAAATGATAAAGATCAATTTGAGCTGTTAGAATCTTTGTACCTTAAATTAGGGTATTACATGTTGTTAGAATGGGGCCACACCAGTTATACTATATCTAATCAAGGTAGCCCCACTTTTGTAGAAAAAGCTGAATTTAGTTCTCTTCCTCTAAGTAAATTTTTTACTCCGGGGTTTATAGATTCCGATATAGAAACTGCTATAGACACCGAAAGAAGAAAAAGAGAAGGTAACTATGACGCTGCTCTTTTTAAGATTAATAATTATTCTTGGAATTTTAATCCTGGGGAAAGTTCTTATGAAATAACTATTAATGGTATATCAAAAGGAGGTCTTATAGATAGTCTTACTATAGGTTCTCCAAAAATTTTTGATGATAAACCTACTTTTCTACAAGACTATACTATAATTAACCCAGACGCAGAAACAAAAAAATTAATTTTAGAAGAATTAGGTGCTACCTTTAGTTCAGATGATGACATTTTAAAAATATATAAATCTACTATAGTAAGTAAATTAGCAAATGGTGAATATAACTTATTACAGTCTGCGGGGGCTATAAAAACTATAAACCCTTCTTCATTAACTTCCCCTACTTCTTTAGATTTAAAAAGTGCTTTTGAGGCAGAAGATGATAATAATGTTATAACTATTTTAGATCAAAATAAATCTTTATTAAATAAAATATTATTTTCATACCATTTAGCTTTAAAACAAACGGATTGGAAACAAATAGATGAAAAAGACCGTTATAAACAAACTACTATAAGAGAAAATTTATTAGGAAGTATAGATTTGTCTAATTTAAAAGAAGCAGTATCAATTAAGTTTGATAACCCTCAAAAAGAAGAAAACGCCTCAGAATACAATTATATTACTTTAGGCACTTTAATGACTATCATTAAAGACAATGTTCTTAGTACCCAAGAAACTTTAAAACTTAAAATTAGTTCGGAGTATGAGGATAATTTAATATTTACCCATTGGTTCCAGCATTCTACTGATCCTCGAGTATGTCTTATTCCTTTCCAAAACAATGAGGTTAAAGAAGGAGGAAAAACTTTATTATCAAACATCTTAGGAGAAGGGTTTAGGGTTAAAGATGAACCCTACCAGGGAAGATTAATGGCTATTCATGTTAATATTGAATATATTACTAGTACTCTAGCAAGTTCTAAAAATGAAGAAGGTGAAATTAACCTTTACTCTTTTTTAGAAAAATTAATGTACGGAATTCAAGATGCTTTAGGTAGCATAAATAATTTTATTATAAGTTATGATGAAATTAATGGTTTAAACATAAAAGATGATACTGTAATTCCTGGAGTAGTAGACGAAGAACAGCCCCACACCCCTTTAAGACTATATGGGATAAGACCTGGGATTGAAGGTTCATTTGTTCGGAATATAAGTACCCAATCCCAAATTTCAGGCAAGCTAGCTACACAAATAGCTATAGGATCTACAGCAAGTGGAACTGATCCTAACCCAAGTACCGCAGTTTTAAGTAGGTGGAATGAGGGATATGTAGATAGACTACAATTAGAAGAAAGGAAACGCCTCCCCAGCACTATCCAAGACCCTAGCCAAATATCAGAATTAAGACAAGAAATTAATTCAAAAAACAAAAAACAATTTAAGTTTATAGAGGAAAGTTATGAAAATTTTAAATATTTAGGAGATAGTACTTATGGAACTGCTGCTACTAATTTAAAAAGTTTAATTGAATATGATTTAGGGGTAAAAACTATTAATGGTAACATAGCAGGTAAAGGTATAATCCCTATAGATCTTACTTTAGAAACAGATGGCCTTTCAGGAATTATACTTTTCCAAAAACTTGTAGTAACCGATGAAATTTTACCTTCATCTTATATAAATAAAATAGATTTTATTATTCAAGCTTTAGACCACACTATAGATAATACATGGACTACAACTATAAATACTTTATCAGTGCCTCGTAAGCAAGACCTCTCCAGAAACCAGGATTCAGCAGATTTTAGTATAATAGATACACAGAAATTAGAAGAAGCTCTTAAAAATAGTTAATTATGACTTATTATCCTAAAAGCCAAATATCAACTAATTTATATACCTCTGGGAAACAACTACAAGTAAAATCTACTAAAAAAGAATACAAGGGGTATTATTGGAAAACCTCTAAAGGAGAATTTTTTACAGGTAAAACTCCTAATAGTTTAAATCCTCAATCTTTACAAGTAATTCCTATTGTACCTGCTTCTTCTTATAATATTATATCTATAGCTGAAGGTAATGAAATTTATAAAGAATTAAAAAAAGTAGATATTACTAAAGTTTTACTTCTCCCTTCATATAACAAACCCTCTCCTACTTTTCAAGACTACACAAATGGGAGTTTTATTAGATTTTTTGCTAAAAAAATTAATGAAAATTTATATATAGAAACTTCTCAAAAAACTTTTAATAAACTTAGTAAAAAAGATAAAAGTTATGATTATAAATCATATATCATATTCCCTCTTACTTGGATTTTAACAGGTAATCTTTCACACACCGCCCAAACTAATTACAACTCAGTCTTACTAATTGAACAAAGATTACAAATAAATAGTCTGGGGAAATATTTAAATAATAATTATTCAGAATTTTATAAGTAAAAGTTTTAAATATTTATAAGAAACACGTGTATGGCACAAAGATTTTTAATTGATAGAACAGACCAGGGACCTAAACCTCAAGAGGGGTTTTGTATCCCCTATGTAATTACATCTCCATCATCAAGTACTACTACGGGTCAAATTAGTTTATGGAATCTTGATAATAATCAAAATGTTACTCAAGTTCAACAAATTGCTATAGATAATATAAATCTTAGCCAAGAAAACATACAAAATTACTTAACAGGAAGTACTTCAGGTAAAATGCTTCTGTTTAGTAAGGAATCCCCTTCAAATTATGCTATTTTTTCTTATAATAGTTTTTCTTCTGAAAATCGTGGCAACCCCTCAACAGGTTTAGTTGACAACTATACTTTATTTGAAATAGGCCCTACAGATGAATACTCAGGATCATTAGCATCTTCTTCACCTTTTCCATTTACAGTTAATACCCAAGTCTGTTTAGAGCTAGATTATGATGTAGTGGGTGAAGGGGGCGGAGGTAGTGGCCCAGGAGGAACAAATGGCACCTCAGGTACAGACGGTACTTCAGGCACCAATGGTACTGATGGAACTAGTGGTACTGATGGAACTAGTGGTACATCAGATACATATTCTAATTGCACTAGCCAAAATATTTCCCTCCCCGCATCCCCGGGCAGTGGACTTAACCTAACAATATCTTCAGACCTTGCTTATACCCCTGGCCAAACTGTTATATTCTCCTTTAATAGCAGTAATTATATAGTAGCTACTGTTGACAGTTATAATTCATCTACAGG
>JAAHTG010001945.1_pt1 | contig 12733 bp, 11 predicted proteins | sample 6116081 | NCBI WGS metagenome assembly JAAHTG01 (sample SAMN13939989, study PRJNA603662) | sponge metagenome | isolation source: marine sponge | host: Mycale hentscheli | place: New Zealand | collected 2005
AGTTCAATCAATACGTCCCACAGAAAGGAGACAAGTTTGATTTTTCTGATTTTGATATCGTAAAAGGAGCTAAAAACCTCCCACTTATGGAAAAGTTTATTCAACTAAGTAAGTCTGGGGGTAATAATCGTGTTTTTATTTTAACCTCAAGAGCTATATGGGAGCCTGTTTCTCGATACTTAAAAAGTATAGGGGCTAATCCTTCTGGGATAACGGTAAAAGCTATAGCATCTTCAGACCCTAAAGATAAAGCAGATTGGATTGAAAGTAAAGTAGATAACTATGGGTATGATAGTGTTTTTTTTGCTGATGATTCTATTGGTAATGTTAATGCAGTTAGAGAGATGTTAGATAGGAGTAATATTAAAGGTGAAGTAATACATATAAAATGATTGCATTTATAAAAAATTATTGGTATATTATAGTAATAGTGATTTCTTTAACAGGAAATTACTTTTTCTTATTTGGGGAAGAAGATGGTTATATTAAAGAACATGGATACAGAATAAATCAGTTAGAGAGTAATATTGATTCTATAACTGTAAAAAATAAAAGTTTAAAAAAAGAGATTATATTTCTGGAACTTAAGTCTGATTCATTAAACATTGAGATTTCACATATTGAACAAAAAAGAATAGACATAATAAAATCATATGAATACTACATTAAAGATATTATTGACCTTGACGATACTGAACTGGAGCGTTGGTTTCTCTCAAGATACTCGGATTCAACTGGAAGTAAAAATAGCGAAACTAGTAGCAACTGATCTGATTGAAGGAGATAGTGCTAAGGAGCAACTTCATCTCATCACAAAAGAAGCAGAGCTATTAAAATACAAAATACAAGTTAAAGATAGTATCATCTATAAAAAAGATGAAACAATCAAAAACTTTAAAGAAATGCTAGTTACCAGAGATCAACAGTTGAAGACCTCAAAAGAGCTATCAAAAAAGTTAAATATAGATTTAAAAAAACAAAAAGCAAAAGCTAAGATGTTTAAATTAGGCTCTGGGGCTCTTACTTTAGTTGCATTAGCACTCGTATTATAATGGCTGTAAAAGTAAAAGAATATAAGAAAGTAATGAAATCGGAGCTGCTTAAGTGTAAGTCAGATCCTGTTTACTTTTTTAAAAAATACTGTTACATAGCCCATCCTCAAAAAGGAAAGATTCATTTTAATACCTACCCTTTTCAAGATAAGGTACTAAAAGTAATAAGCAAAAATCCATATTCTATTATTCTTAAGTCAAGACAGTTAGGGATATCTACTCTTTCTGCAGGGTATGCATTATGGCTTATGACTTTCCATGAGAATAAAAATGTACTTGCCCTTGCAACCACACAGGCCACAGCTCGTAACCTTGTAGATAAAGTTCAATTTATGTATGATGGTTTACCTTCTTGGATGAAGATAGATTCCGTAGAATACAATAAATTATCTTTAATATTGAGGAACGGATCAGGGATCAAGGCCAAGTCATCTTCACCAGATGCAGCACGATCGGAGGCAGTATCACTTCTTATTATTGATGAGGCAGCGTTTATTGATAACATTGAAGAGACGTGGGCATCAGCACAACAGACCTTAGCAACTGGGGGTGGAGCTATTGTACTTTCAACACCAAATGGTATAGGTAACTGGTTCCACCAGATGTGGGCTAAATCAGAATCCGCAGAGAATGATTTTATTCCTATTAGATTACCTTGGGACTTACACCCAGAAAGAGATAAAACTTGGAGAAAGAAGCAAGATGAGCTTTTAGGACAAAGAATGGCAGCACAGGAATGTGACTGTAATTTTAATTCATCAGGTACTACAGTATTTATGCCTGAGAGCCTTGAGTATATTGAGAAAATTCAAATACAAGAACCTCTCGAAAGACGAGGAATCGATGCAAACTATTGGATATTTGAACATCCGGATTACACAAAAGATTATATTGTCGTAGCTGACGTAGCTCGTGGCGATGGTAAGGATTATTCTGCTTTTCATATTTTTGATTTAGAGAATAACGTTCAAGTTGCTGAGTATAAAGGGCAGTTACCTACTAAAGATTACGGATATCTACTTGTTGAGGCAGCCACTTACTATAATAAAGCATTATTAGTTGTTGAGAATGCTTCTATTGGATGGAGTACTCTACAAACTATACAAGAAATAGGATATCAGAATTTATATTATACTCCAAAAGGAGAAGCTTCTATTGATAGTTATTACGATCCGTACGGAGATCAATCAGCTTCAACAGTAGGATTTACAATATCATCAAGGAATAGACCTATGATAGTATCCAAACTAGCCGAATACGTCGATGAGAAGGCCGTCACGGTCCGTTCTAAGCGTACTTTATCAGAACTACGAGTATTTACATGGAATAAAGGAAAAGCGGAAGCACAGAGAGGATATAACGATGACTTAGTTATTTCTATGGGTATTGGAATGTATATTCGAGATACAGCCCTTAGATACCGTCAAAGAGGTATTGATATAACTAAAAACGCACTTGGTAGTATGCAAGTAAATAGAACAGCATATCAAGGAGGATATAATGCAGGTTCTAATCAAATAAAAAACCCATACGAAATAGATTTAGGAGATGGGAATAGTGAAAACATTAACTGGTTACTTTAGTATGGGGCTATTAACAATAAAACATGGAATTACATTTAAAAGATATTTATAATTATGGCAGATACTAGATTATTTAGTAGACTTAAGAGATTATTCTCAACGGACGTTATTATCCGTAACGTAGGGGGTAGGGAAATTGAAGTAATGGATACAAATCAGATTCAAACATCTGGTGAGTTTTCCACTAACTCTCTTATGGACAGGTACGGTAGATTGTATACCGGAAACCCTTCTTCTTTATACGGGCAACAGTTCAATCAGAACTACCAGTATTTAAGAACACAACTATACAGTGAGTATGATGTAATGGACCAAGATGCTATTATTGCATCTGCATTAGATATTATTGCTGATGAGTCTACTCTAAAGAATGATATGGGAGAGGTTCTACAGATTAGATCTTCTAATGAAGACATCCAAAAGATTTTGTATAACCTTTTTTACGATGTGTTAAACATAGAGTTTAACTTATGGAGTTGGGTTCGTCAAATGTGTAAGTACGGAGATTTCTTCTTAAGACTTGAGATATCTGAAAAGTTTGGAGTTTACAACGTAATACCTTACACAGCTTTCACAATAGCCAGAAAAGAAAACTTCAATCCTGAGAATCCTTCTGAGGTAAGATTTGAGTATAACCCTGATGGGTTTATTGGAGGAGACAGTGGGTACTACACAGCACCTTCACAAACACCCTCCCCAAACACTATACAGTTTGACAACTATGAGATGGCCCACTTTAGACTTATATCAGATGTAAATTATTTACCATATGGTAGAGCATATATTGAGCCAGGACGTAAGTTATATAAGCAATATGCTCTTATGGAGGATGCAATGCTTGTACATAGAATAGTAAGAGCTCCTGAAAAGAGAAGCTTTTTCATTAATGTAGGATCTATCCCTCCAAATGAGATTGATGCATTTATGCAGAAAACCATCTCATCTTTGAAGCGTACTCCCTATGTAGACCCTCAAACAGGAAACTACAACTTAAAGTATAACATGCAAAACATGCTAGAGGATTTCTACATTCCTGTACGAGGTAATGATGCTGCAACAAGAATAGAAACTACCCCTGGATTAGCATATGATGGTATTGCAGATGTAGAATACTTAAGAGACAAGCTATTTGCAGCTTTAAAGATTCCAAAAGCATTCTTAGGATATGAAGCAGACCTTGAAGGTAAAGCTACATTAGCAGCAGAAGATATTAGATTTGCTCGTACTATTGATAGAGTACAACGTATTTTATTATCTGAGTTAAATAAGATAGCTTTAGTGCATTTGTATTCTCAAGGATACGATAATGAGTCATTAACTAATTTTACATTAGAAATGACAACTCCTTCGATTATATACGATCAGGAAAAGATTGAACTTCTTAAATCTAAAGCAGAGTTAGCACAAAGTCTAATGGATCAAAAGTTGATGTCTACTGATTGGATATATGACAACGTATTCCATTTAAGTGAGGATCAGTATGATGAGCAAAGAGACTTAATCAGAGAAGATACGAAGAGAGCTTTCCGAATGAATCAGATAGAGGAAGAGGGGAACGATCCTTTAGAGACAGGTAAATCTTACGGAACTCCTCATGATCTAGCATATCTTTATGGTAAAGGGAGATCTTACACAAACGATGACCACGTACCTTCAGGATATGGTGAAGATGATAAAGCTGTGATAGGGAGACCTAAAGATAGTATCACAAACAGAAATAAACAAGACAGTAACTTTGGTAGAGATAGATTAGGAAATAATGCTAACAAAAGTAAAGCTGATTTAGGTTCAAAGTCTGAGTTTAAAGGGGGTCCTTTAGCTTTAGAATCTGCAGAAATAACTCTATTAAAGAACAGAACTCTTTTAGAAAACCTAGATAAAAAAGTATTATCGGTAGGTAAAAATAATGGAGAAGACCTATTAGATGAATCTCAGCTAAAAGATTAATATTTATATATAAACATTTGTTTGATGAAGTTAAAACACAGTAAGTATCGTAATACAGGCATTTTATTTGAGTTGCTTGTTAGACAGATTACTGCGGACACTCTCAAAGGCGGGGAATCTCCCGCTTTACCGCTATTGAAAAAGTATTTCTCTCAGAGCCAGTTAGGCAGAGAGTATAAGTTGTATGAGACATTAATGAAGTCGGATGTCATTAGCGAAGTTAAAGCTAATATATTGATTTCCACTGTTTTAGAGTCTTCCTCAAAGATAAACAGGACGCAACTTAAAAGAGAGAAGTATAATCTGATAAAAGAGATTAATGAGTCATATGACAGCTCTACTTTCTTTTCATCAAAGCTTCCCACTTATAAGAGGTTAGCTTCAGTGTACACTCTTATGGAGGCTTATAATACACATGATCAAATAGACACTGATCAACTTGTGGATAATAAAGTTACTCTTTTAGAGTATCTAACTAAGGAGGAAGTGAAAGCTAAAGAGGTTGAGAGTGACATCTTAAAAGAGTTTAAAAAACAATCTCCAGAGATGCGTTCATTAGCTTATAAGATATTACTAGAAAAGTTTAATGAGAAATACTCAGAACTTAGTATAGATCAAAAAAGAGTTTTAAAGGAATTTATTGAGAGTGAAAACTCTGGAGTAAAGTTAAGAGAGTTTTACAATTCAAAGATTAATGAGTTGAGGGACATTCTAAAAGAAGAGATTTCAAAAATAGATAATGACGTTATCAAGATAAAACTTGATGAAGTTAAGAAGTATCTTGTTGAGATTAAAAAAACAGATAAGGTATCTAATGATAATATTGTTGACCTATTAGAGTACTTTGAACTTATAAAAGAAATAAAAAATAGCCATGGCAACTAAGAAAGACTTAAAAAAGATAGTTAGTAACTACATTTTAGAAAACTATAAAAAAGAAGTAGATCTAAAAGAAGAGAATATCGACGGAGATGGTATTGAGGATATTTCCCCAGAGGAAGTAGATGATTTAGCTGGTGTTAGGTCCGTACAAGCCATAAAAAATCTTTTAGATAAAACAGACACAAGGATTAGTACAGAGCTTAGAGATATCACTAGAGCATCTACTAAACTTTCTATACTAGATTCTGTTGTTGATTATATATTAGGAGGGTTTAATACTACTGCAGATTTACCTAATGCTACTTTACGAAATCATTTTATTCAAAAATTTGGAGGATCTTCTGATAACGGTACAGACTTAGACGAAATGTCAACTACAGCAGGATCACCAGCACCAGCAACAAAATACGCTTATAAAAAAAAAGTAGATGAAGGAATCGTCAAATCACCTAAGGGTGCAGGCAATCTTCCAAAATATGTAGCTTCTAAAGTAAAGCTAGGACATCTAAAAACAAACGATAAAGGGCTTGAAAACCCTAGTCAATATCTAGATATAGGATACAAGAAAGTAGACAGAAAAAAACAAGCAAAAGAAAGTAAAGGTGTTGATTATGTAGATTTACATAACAGTGCTTACAAATAATATATTTATAATAAAAAAGAAATGACTTTACAAGAGCAGTATAATCTTATCAACGAGGGAAAAGGCAACAAAGGTGCTTTCTTAAAAGAAGCTAAGCGAAATCATTCTGATTCGATTAGCAACATAAATACCTACGACCAAGCTGTTGGTATCTTAAAGAGCAAGCAAATCATCAACGAAAACACTTATTACGCTGATTTACAACCTATTACACAGTTTCAACCAACTAATCTTCAAGATTTTGAAAAGAAGTTTTCGGAGTTTTTGGTAAACGAAGCTAAGAAGAAGGAAGAAGATGAGGCTGTAAAAGTAGAGGAAAAGAAAGCGTCTAAGCACGTAGAGGAAGTAGCAGATCACAATTACAACTACGAAGACCCTAAAAACGTCAATAATCAGATAGGACAAGAAGTGCTTAACGGTATTTACCTGGAAGTTCAAAAGAACCCAAAGATTACTCAGGAAGCTGCAATGAAAGAAGTAATGAAGAATCTTTCAAAAGATAAACTTTATTATGTTAAAGAAGGTCAGTTCGGAATAGAAGGTCTTGGCTATGCGGAAATGAAATCGGAAGAAGCTTCAGGAGATTATAAAGCATCTGGATACTCAGACAAACTTAAGGAAACTATAAAAGAATCTATTTCAGATTACTCTAAATTAGGAGGAGTTGTTACTTCTGGTCATAAGGATTCAGTAGCTTCTAAATCTAATGACATCATCATGCAAATGATGAATGAGATGGAAGGGAAGATAATGGGTCTTGATAAAGACTATGAGTATAATGACAGTGAGATCGCAAGAGCAGATAGTGAAGTAGATATGGATTACATTCCTGGACTAGATGACGGAGAAGCCCCTGAAAATGATTATGCTGAGAAGGAGTCGGATGATATGCGTACAATGGAAGAAGAAGCTAGTGCAGACGAAACTCTTTCAGATGAGCTTTCAGTTGGTATAGAAGAGGAAGCGATTGTAGCAGACGAGGAAGCTGTAGTAAAGATTCCTAAGAAGAAAAATCAAAAAATGACTCTCCAAAAGAGAATGTCTGAGATTGAAAAGTTAGGTACAGCCTTAGCTTTAGAAGCTAAGATGGAAGCTATTGACGAGGAGATCAATGAAAGAAATGATCAGATTTCAATGCTTGATGAGAACGAGACAATGAAGAAGTTAATGGATCCAAAGAAAATGAAGGATCTTAAAAGAGAGATAAAGTTACTTGAAAAGAAGCGTGTACAGTATGAAAAGATGCACACAAGAGCTTCAAAAGACTCAAAAAAGAATAATGAGTAAGAACCTACTTATAGAAACTAGAACCTTTTCTCCTGTAAAATCGAGATTATTAGAGGTTAAAAAACAAGGATCTCAAACTTTTGTTGAGGGTATTTTAGCCACAGCAGAGGTAAAGAATGGAAATGGGCGTTTCTACTCAAAGGATATCTGGGAAAGGGAAATGGATAAATACCAGGACCTAATCAAAAATAACAGAGCTATTGGTGAGTTAGATCACCCTGAAACAGGGATTATCAACTTACAAAACGTATCTCATAATATTAAGAGTGCTAGATGGGAAGGCGATCATGTAGTTGGAACTATAGAGATTCTACCAACCCCCTCAGGAAATATCCTAAAAGCTCTTATTGAGAATGGAATATCAGTAGGAGTCTCCTCTAGAGGTGAGGGTTCAGTAAAACAAATGGGTGAAACTCTTGAGGTACAGGATGATTTCAACTTAATATGTTGGGATTTCGTTTCAACACCATCAAATCCGGGAAGCTACATGAGTCCTGCTATGTTAAATGAGGCTTTATCAGCGGCTAATGACTTTAACAAGTATTCAAAAGTAGATAAGTTAATAAAAGAAATACTTTGTGGCAAGGGTAACTGCCCTATTTTTTAGTTATATGTATATATTTATAACTGAAATACAACGTTTATATACGTTGTTTTAATAAATATTAACTCACACATTACGCTATTATTCAATAAGCGTATTTCCAAAAACAAATTTTTAGGATATGGCAAACAGAACATTGCTAAACGAAGCAATTGCTGAAGCAGAATCTATTCGTGACGCTGCCCTAGCAAATGCTAAAGTCGCTCTAGAGGAGTCTTTTGCCCCTCATATCAAAGAAATGTTTTCAAAGAAGGTTCAGGAAATGGAATCTAAAGAAGACGAAAAAATCAAAGAAATGAAGGAAAAAGACGACAAAAAAGAAGAGCTAGACGAAATGGATGCGGTATCATTCCGCAGAAAAAACTCTCCATCACATAATATGGACGGAGAAGGAGGACCTGTCAATCCCCAACCTCACAAAGTAGGTAAATCTACTGTACAGGAGGAAGAGGAGATTGAATTAGATGCACTACTTTCTCAACTTGACGAGGAAATGGATTCAGACGAAGACAAAATCGAAGAAGCTAAAGAAGAGAAATCAGAAGAAGCTATCGATGAATCTGTGGAAGAATCAGAAGAAATCGTTAAAGAAGAAGAGGTAGAAGTAGAAGAAGAGGGAGAAGAAGATCTGGATGATCCTGAGGTTGATTTAGAAGAAATGACTGAAGATCAACTTATGGACCTTATTCGTGACGTTATTGATGAGTTAGAAGATAAAGGAGAAATCGAAGCTGATGGTGGAGACGCTGAAGCAGAAGAGATAGACACTGATTCTGAGGATATCGAAATCGAAATGGAAGAGGAGCCAGTAATGGAATCAAGCGAAGTAGAAGAAGATCTTACTGAAGAGAAAAAAGAGGATGATGATGATGAAGCAATGGCGGAAGCTCTAGCTGAAATCAACAAACTTAAAGTTGATCTTCAAGAAGTAAACCTTCTTAACGCTAAACTTCTTTATTCTAATAAAATCTTCCGTAGCAAAAACTTATCAGAGGTTAAGAAAATAAAAGTTCTTGAGTCTTTTGATAAAGCTAACACTACTAAAGAAGCTAAATTAATCTTTGACACTTTAAATGAAGGCATTCAGACTACTGAAAGAAAAAGACCAACACGAGAAGTAAAAGGATTAGCTTCAAGAGCTACAAAGGTTATCAAAGAAAATAAACAACCTATTGTCGAATCAAATGATATGGTAGCTAGATTTCAAAAGCTAGCTGGTATCAATTAATTTTAAATTAAAATGAGTTTAAACACACTATTAGAAAGTGCTAACCCTTACCAGTCTCAAATGTCTGATGCAGGTAGATTAGCAAAGAAATGGGAACGCACAGGACTTTTAGAAGGTCTTGGAGCATCTCACAAGAGCAACATGAGTATGTTGTTAGAAAATCAAGCTAAACAGCTTGTAGTTGAAACATCACAAACTGGTGGTGGAACAGCTTCACAAGGTACATTTACCGCTGGTGTAGGTGAGCAGTGGGCTGGTGTAGCTCTTCCTCTAGTAAGAAAGGTATTTGGTCAAATCGCTGCTAAAGAATTTGTTTCTGTACAGCCAATGAACTTACCTTCTGGACTAGTATTTTATCTAGATTTCCAATACGGAACTACTAAAACTCCTTTTACTGCTGGAAACTCAGTATACGGAGATCGAGGTGGAAATGAGCCATTTGGAAACACTAACACTGGAGGTTTTTACGGTGCTGGTAGATTCGGATATTCTATCAACAACACTCAATCTGTTGCTGGAGCAACTTCAACTGTATCTACTGCATCTTGGGCTGACTTGAACTTTAACAGTGACTTTTCTGCTTCTGCTGCTGCTGGTGATTACGGTACTATCGCAGTATCAAAAGCATCTCTTCCTAACTTAGATGAAGAAGGAGTAAGAGGATTTAGAATCGCTTCTGGAGACGGAGTTTTAACTGCGGCTAAAAACTTACCTGAATTTGTATCTATAGACAACACAAACGTAACATTTGTTGCTTTATTGGCTGACGTAGGGGATGTAGCAACTGCTGCTGTAGCAACTTACCAACTACAACCAACTGATCAGTATAGAGGAGATTTCGAAGACGGAAACAACGCAATCAACGAGAATAACACTCCTATCGCTATTCCTGAAATCAACGTACAGATGAAATCATCTGCTATTGTTGCTAAAACAAGAAAGTTGAAAGCTGTATGGACTCCTGAGTTCGCACAAGATTTGAACGCTTACCATGCACTAGATGCTGAGGCAGAACTTACTGGAATCCTTTCTGAGCACATCTCTTTAGAGATCGACTTAGAGATTCTTGATATGTTGATGACTTCTGCTGGTGCAGGAACTGAGTTCTGGAGTGCTGAGAACAACAAAGGAATCAATAATGCTGGATCTGGATTTACTGTAGATCTAGGATTCTATAACAGTCAAGGACAATGGTTCCAAACTTTAGGAACTAAAATCCAGAAACTATCTAACATCATCCACCAGAAAACTCTACGTGGAGGAGCAAACTTCTTAGTATGTTCTCCAACAGTAGGAACTATCTTGGAAAGTATCCCAGGATTTGCAGCTGACGGTAACGGAGATGTAGAAGCAGCGACTTATGCGTTTGGTGTACAAAAAGTAGGAGCTCTTAACGGACGCTACAAAGTATACAAAAACCCATACATGACTGAGAATACAGTATTACTTGGATACAGAGGAACACAATTCTTGGAATCTGGGGCAGTTTTTGCGCCTTATATTCCTCTAATTATGACTCCATTAGTATATGATCCAGATACCTTTACACCTAGAAAAGGTCTCTTGACTCGATATGCTAAGAAGATCGTACGTCCTGAGTATTATGGAACTATCGAAATTGCAGGCCTAAACACGCTATAATCGCAATAGAATAGACGATTTATTGTAAATATCGCAATAATGATTAAGAACCCCTCTTTATGAGGGGTTTTTTTATGGTATGAATACTATAAGTAATAGCTAATATATCGTAAGATAAAGAGAGGACTTCGGGTCTCTTTTTTAGTTACACAAACACGCATTACATTTAGTTGATTTACATTTTATATATAAGGTATAAACTGTATATTTATTATTATACTATAGTAGAAGAAGGATATGGTCAGAAAGACATTAAACTTGGTTTGGACAGATTTTCTGAAAGAACCAAATATTTTAGAGTTACAGTTACACGAGCAGCAACACTTATATAGAAAGCTTACTGATGTAAATCATCAGATACCTTGGTATATATTTTCTGATCTACCTCATATTAAAGAGCTATCCTTATATGAGCAATCTAGTCGTTATAAGGTATATTTAGATGAGTTAGATAAAATAAGACAAGAACAGTTCTTGATTTTAGAGAGATACAAACAGTTTGATCAGTCTCAAGAACAGCTTAGCAATATAGATTGGTTAAATAACTACCAATCAGGACAAGGTAGAGGCCCTATTAGAGATTTAGGAGAAGACAAACCTCCTCACATTTTATTAGAGAGTGGTTTTGATGTCCTATTAGAAAGTTTAGGATTAATATTATTAGAGGACGCATAGCATGGCATTTTTAGATAAAAAAATAACAGATTTAGAATTCATATCTACTCCTGGAGATAATGATAGAGTAGCTATTGTAAATCTAGGCGTAACTAAACAAACTTCTGTAGCTAAACTTCTACAAAAAGTAGTTGCAGATACGGGTTCTTTTGTGGAAAATGCTACAGTTAGTGGAAATGTGATGACTTTTACAAGAGCAGATTCTACTACATTTATAGCAACTATAGATTCATCCTCGTACGCAGTTACCGCTTCATATGCTTTGAATGCAGAGAGTAGCTATAGAGAGGACCTATCAGGTGCTTCTACCTATACTGTTACTCATAATCTTAATGAGCAATATCCAATAGTTCAAACCTATGACACATCAAACAATAGAATGTTAATACCGGATCAAGTAGAGTCCTTAGGGGTAAATAGCCTACAAATATCATACGACACAATTTTTACAGGAATAATTATAGTCCAAAAATAACCTAGAATGGGAAATAATAAAAAAATATCAGAGTTATTAAAAGTAACATCAACAAACCCTACAGACGAGCTCGTAATGAGACGAGGATCTGGTAATGTTAGTATTCAAGCTCAAAACTTATCCAGTGATACGGGAAGTTTAGTTGCAACATCCTCTATATCAGGAACGACTATTACTTTTACAAAAGGAGATGGTTCAACTTATACAAATGAGATTGTATCTGCATCCTATGCATCATTAGCTCTTACCGCTTCTTATTCATTTTCAGCATCTGTAGAGATTACAAAAGAGCTTTCCTCTTCTTTCGCAGACACAGCATCCCACGCTATAACAGCTTCATATGCCCTCACATCCGCTCCGGCTGCTTCTACTGAAGGATCTCTAACAAATGATGCTACCATAGATGATTTTGTTTTTAATGGAGCTACGGACGTTACAATGTCTATTAGCACGTACTCTGCATCTGCAGCAACTGCATTAACTAGTATTTCTGCATCGCTTACTGCCGCAGACCAAGTAATAAGTAGTTCAGTAGCAGCTTTATCCAGCTCAGCCTCAGATGCAAGAAACACATTAGGTGGTGATTTAGACGCAGTATCTGCATCATTCAGCACATCTCAAACAGCACTAAGTGCCTCAGTTTCTACTGACTTGACAGCATTAAGTTCATCTGCTTCAACAGCACGTGATGTAGCAGCATCTCAAGTAACTGGATC
>JAAHTG010001027.1_pt3 | contig 12732 bp, 7 predicted proteins | sample 6116081 | NCBI WGS metagenome assembly JAAHTG01 (sample SAMN13939989, study PRJNA603662) | sponge metagenome | isolation source: marine sponge | host: Mycale hentscheli | place: New Zealand | collected 2005
TCAACATCAGTAGCAATTTTAATCATTGCTTTAACGACATTCTTGACAGTCCTTAATACTTGCTTCTTTTCTCTAGTTTTAGCTTTTTTGGAGAGTTTATTTAAATCAGATACATTTTGTTTTTTAATGGATGTTCCTTCGGGAGCAGCCTCACCTTTTAGTCTGGCTATTTGATTGTTGATTTTCTCAAGATTCTCTTCATACGTTTGTGCAAACGCCCCTGAATATTCATCCCTGACTCTCTCTACCTCTTTTTCTAATTCTTTCTTTCGTTCTTCTAATTCAGCTAATGGGTCTTCTTCTATTTCCTTTATCCTTTTTGTGTTATATTCTATACTAAATTCATCATTTGATTTTTTAGCTTCTTCTAACTTTTTTTTATGGTAGTTAAGTGTCCACCCCATAAAATCATCAAAAAGATCAGAATCTACTTCTTCTTCAGCAGTTACTTCTTCTTGTACTTCTTCCGTAACTTCTTCCGCTTTTCTTTCTTCGACCACTCTTTTGCCATCTGTGGTTCGTTCGCCCACATCCACTTTCTTTGATTCTCGCTTTTGAACGGCATCTCTTTTAGGTTTTTGTTTTATTACTTCTTCAGTAGTAGTGACTTCTTTCTCTACTTCTTGTATTACTTCTTCTAATATTGTTTCTTCGATTGGCCCTAGTGCATTTTCTTTTTGGACAACAGCTTCATCTAAAGCAAAATCTTGGTCTTTTACAGTTACTTGATTGCCTGACTTATCTGATAATGTGACACTAACTGGATTGCCAGACTTGTCATAGTTGACTGTTGGCTTACCCGAATCCCCTACTATTGACTTCTCGCCACTAGGATATTCAACAACAAAATATTCCTTACCATCTGGAGTAGATTCTTTTTTAAGTACTCCATTACCCCCAACTTCATCGCCACTTTTTCCAATGAAAGACACTTTTTTGCCTAAAGCTTTATCTAGGCTGGATGGTATTATTTTGTCTCTTTTTGTTTTTTCTCCAACCTTTTTAGCACCTCTAACTGTTTCTTTTTGGATAGTTGTGCTAGTCTTAGTTTCTGTTTCAAATTCATAGTCTTCTATATTAGTTATTTCACTTTCTATTTTTGACTTAATTGCACTTTTAGCTTCTTCTGAGATGTCTGTTCTCTTATCAACTTCGTCAAGCATCTCATATAACTCATCAGTAGCCTCTGTTAGTTCATTTTCATTGATAAGTTCCTTTTTACTCATCTTTTCTGATACAGCAGAAGACTTACCTTCTTCAAGTGATAAAACATTCGCTTTTTCAGCGATATAATTTTTCACTTCTTGATTAATTACTTCTATTTTTTTCTGATCTTCATCTACCTCTTCAACAACCTCTTGATCTGCTATTTCAACATAATCTTGACTAGGAGTTTCTAACTCTGTTTCTACATCTAATTCTGCCCCTCTTTCTGAAGTTCCTATTAAGTTTGAGAATTCTTGTAATTCAGATTTAACTTCATCGCTTACTTTCTCGTCTGCTAAAACACCTTCAATATCTTTCTGAACTCTAGTTGCTTGGGTTTCTGATAATTTACCATCAACCATGCCTAATATCTCTCCAGCTTCTGCTATTGATTCAGGTAACTCAAGTTCTCCACTCTCAACTGCCGCAATCGTAGCTTTCGCTTGAAATCCTGGCATTGTGACATCTCGTGTGTCACCAAGTGAATATCCAGTTATATCTTCAAACCCACCTTTGACTGAATTTTTCCAATCACCAAAAGCATTTTTCTCATTCTTTATTTGCTCCTTAATTTCATTGATTAACTCATTCTCCCCCTTATAACCTAGCAACTCCCTTTCCATGTCAGTCTTAGTGTCCAATGGAACGGCTAATCCAAATGCCCCAGACATGATATAAGTGATGGCTAGTTTCTCAAGTGGATCTTCACCTATGGTCTGGGCGAAAGCCTCATATGGAGAACCCTCTCTTGATAGAGCATCCACAAATTCACCAGTATATTCACCCACAGTCATACCTGTAGCTTGGAATAATTTACCGGACAATACTCTTAGCCACTTTGGCCCAGGAGAATTTCTTACGAATTTATCCCAAGCACTCTCTCCTAAACTTTCCCCCACACCAGTTGAAAAGTTTTGCCCTGCCAAATCAAATTTAATACCTGAGTATGTATGCTTATTAGCTAGTAAATCAATTGTCAAATTACCCACCTTAGTATTGCCAAGTAATTTTTTAAGACGAGCAGCATTAGCTATAAATCCTCCATACCCAGCAGTTCCAGCAGTTGCCGCTTCCATCATCATGAAATCAATAGCAATCTTAGCAGTTGTTCCAAGACCACTAGCTAACTTTTCTCCAAAGTTTTGTTTTGCCTTCTCTATCTGGTCTTCTGTCAATAATCCACTACTCTCTAATCCAGAGGCATAATTACTTAAAAGTTCACGATCAGTGGTGCTTAAATCTGCCGTTACTCTATCGCTAGGGGATACGAATGATTTAGCAAATGAATTCCCAAAAACTATTAAGCCATTAGCTATGCCCTTATTAATACTTGCAGGGTCTTCGTTTAAAGCTATCTCTTTACTTATAGCATAAAACTCTGCCCATTTTTGCAGGTACTCATCTCTTGCTCTAGTGTTTTGTTGTTCGGATACACCTCCTTTAGCAAATGTTCCTTTTCTTGTTCTACCTCCTCCGGCTAAAGAGCTGATACCGAAATAAGTGTCATCTCTATCTGTGTACTTACCTCCATACAGTTCGTCTTTAATGAAGTTCATTTCTTCATATAGTTCATCCCTTCTTTTCAGTAAGGAACCTAAGTCACTCCCCTTATAAGAGACAACAAATTCATCTACCAATGGTCTGATGGATGGAGGTATCTTTTCGTTTTCTTTTTGACCTTTTATTTTGCCTGACTGGTCAAGCAAGGACTCTCTTACCAGACTGTTTAAGTCTCCTTTATAGATTGCTTCAATTCCTCTAAGGGAGTAGAATTCATCATCAAATCTAAGTTTGTTTATTTGCTTTTCCAGTTCTTCATACCCCTCTTTATCATTAGGGTCTAGTTCTGCTTGTTGCTTGACTAATTCCCTTACCTTCTTCTCATCGTCAGTCAGATATTCATCCAACATATTATCCACATTTTTTTGGATGTCACCCTTATACTTTGAAGTTACTTTTACGTAATCATCAAAACCCATAAGTCCCCCAGTCTTAGTGAATTCTAGTCTTTCTCCGTAAGCATCCTCTCCTTCTTTGGCAATCTTTTCAATTTCAGCTTTATCTTTTACTGGGTCAAGACCTTTTATTTTTTCTTTCAAATTATCAATGTAACCATCAAAAGCTGCTTTTGTTTGAACATACTCAGGGTAGTCTTTTCTTTTAACCCCAAGGTCTTGAATTGTTTTGTTGATTTTTTTGTTCTGCTCTATCTGTCTATTTACTTTTAAGTAGTGGTCATACGCTTGAGATGCTAAGTCTTGATTTTCTTTTGCATCTTCATCTAACCCTAAATTTAAAGAAGTCCAATCCCCTTCTGCGAAGGCAATATCTTTACCGAATTCATACAGTACATCTTTTTCTTTTTTGAGTTCTTCAGTTGGAAGTGAGACCTCTCCTGAGATGTTTTTGTATTCTTGTATCTTGTCTTTTAATGTGTTTTTAGCAGCGACAACATCTGGAGTTGCATCACTATCATTTAAGTTCTTTAATACATCCTCTGTCTTTTTTATTGCTGATTTGTAATCACCAAGTTTTTCTGACTCTTCAATGGGTTTTAAAAAATCTTCGGACAACGTGCTTTTTAGCTGTTCACTTGTGGCTCTTCTATCTAAGTCTTCTGGTAAGTAAGCTAGTCCTTTTCTTTTAGCTTCGCTTGTCTCAAAATCTTTTACATATTTTTTTAAAGCCTTTACTTTTTCGGGGGTTTCTGTTCCTTCTAGGTATCCCGATTCTAACCCTGGCTTTATTTTTAAAACCCTAATGCTTTTCTCTATTCTTTCCCTTTTTTTAGGGTCTGTCTCTGCAATTAACTTTTGCTCTAACCTAGCTTTTTCATCTTTATATTTCTGCCCCTTATATAAAAGATCTAAATCTGATTTAGCTATTTTTTTAAATCTTTCAGCTCTTTCCTCTTGAGACATACCTGTTGCTATGTCTGGATCAGCCGTTATCGACTCTCCATCTTTAAAGTCGTAGGAACCTACTCCTACTTCATAGGGCGTTGCTTGAGTTTCTTGTGGATTATACCCATCAGTCCTTAATGATGCCGATTCTGTATCTCCCGATACGGATGTAGATTCCCCAGGAGTTGGATAATTTTGATACGCATCTGCTGTAGACCTTTTTGATAAATCTTCCAAAACTCCCCTTTCTGGAGTTTCGATTTCTTTTTGTTGAGGCTTTTTTTTTACATCAGAAACAACCCCTTTAGTTTCTCCCCAAGCAGAATTAAAAACATCTGGAGTGGTTGCAGAACTTATAACTTTGTTTTTAACACCAAGGTCGTACAAGCTTTTTTTAATGCCTTCATCTGCATTAGCAAACTGCTCAAAAGTAGTCTTACTGCTTAGTAGACTATTTTTAATGTACGACTCGTATAATAGTTTTAACTTTTCATCCATTGCATTATTGTTCTAGGGAGTTACCAAAAGGATCGGTTGTTGGAGCAGCATTCCCTTGTACTTTTCTCACATAATTCGTTTGCATTATACTTTCTCTCTCATCTTCTAGTTCTGCTATTTTCGTTGCTCCAAGATGTGTAACAACACCTATCTTTATAGTTCCATCGGGTGCTTTAATTGGGAAAATGAGATCTCCTGGAGAATACTCTTGCGTACTCATTAAGGCTTTTCTTATTTGAGCAAACTGGGGGGTGAGTTTTTGTATTTTATAATCTCTAAACTCAGGAAAATTAGCTTGTACTAGCGAGGTCATTTGCACTACTGGCTGCGTTCCATCTGTTGGAGTCGTATACACTATATTACCATTAACATCCCTTTTCGGGACTACAAATTTCTGTTTTAGGTGCTCTGACTCATCATCTCCTACGGATTCATAGTCCCCAGGATTTAAAGTGAGATTTTCTTTTGCCCAATTTTCACTTCTTATGCGTTGATTTAATTTCTCTATTTCAGATTGACTTGTTTGACCTGGACTTGCATGGACAGTTTGTTCCGTAGTCCATGTTTTTACAAAATTTAAATGGTCGTCTCTATCCTTTAAAATTGCTTCTTCCATTTGAACTTCAGAAATTCCTGGGTTTTCTTTTCTTATTTTATGTTTCAACCCCTTAATAAATGAAGAGTTTTCATAAAGACGTTTTGTAATTTTTTCAGCTTTAACCGGATCTATTGGTTTTCCTGTTTTTTTGTTACTTTCTGCTTTTGTTTGAATTAATGCCCAATCTTTGTAGGTTGTTCTAATGTGTTCATCCCTAAAGTCATCAATATTAATCTTTTCACCTATTCCAGATATATCTGATCCTGGTGTATTAATTTCTTTTTCAAAATTTTCAAGATCTTCAGGATAATATGGCCCAACGTAATTATCTGGGTCGTTTTTCCATTTATTATATTCTGGCATCATTTCTTGAGCCTTTACCTTATCTTCTACCGTCTTTTGACTTTTAGAACTTGCCCCTGTTTTTTTCTTGTTCCATTCCAATATGGTGTCTACATCTCCCTTAAATACCTTTTCAGCAACTCCTGGTTGTTGTAAAAATTCTGAGGCAGATTGAATTATTTCAGGGATAAGAGTTTTGCCATCCCTAGCGTAAAATATCTTAGCCTCTGTATTGTACACCTTACCGAGTTCACCTCTAATATAGGTTTGCCTTTCTTGTTCATCCTTCTCATTTTTCAAGGCAGCCTTCTCCCTTTTAGCCTCCAGTTTCTCTTTGTCTTGCCTTTGTTGTTGCAGTAAATCTTTTAACGCATCGTAAGCTAAAGTACCGGTATAAACCTGTGCTCCTCCTGTTCCTATTCCTGATGATAATGGTGCTGCCATGTTTAAAATTTTATGTACTGTACCAAGGACTCGTCTGTTGAGTTTTGGCGAATTCTTTATACTTGGCTTGTTCCTCTGGAGTCATTTGGCTCCATTTATTGTAATCCATTGGTTCTCCACTTTTATCAAAAGAACCTGCTGCCGTTGTAGCTATAGCTAACCCTTGATCCATAGCTGCTGCACCCTGTTGTTTAGCAGCACCAAGCATTGCTTGTCCAGATGCAACTTTCTGATCATAATATTTCGATAATTGCTCATACTTTCTTTCATCCATCCCTGCCCTTGTTTGTGCAGTTCTATCTTTAGCTTGTTGTCTAGCTTGTGCATCTTTAGATATTAAATCTGAATAAGCACCTGTTGATGCTTTTATCATTCCGGGGATTGCTGCTAAACCTAAATTACCTAGTTTAGCGATTTCCCCAGCTTGAGCAGTCGATTGGTCTATAGCCTCTTTCTCTCGTTGATAAGATGTTTCAGGTAATCCTTCTTTTTCTGCGGCTATAGATGCTGCGAGGTTTCTTTTGTACTCTTCAGTTTCTGTGGTAGGGAGAGTCATTTTACCCAACTCCTCTTCTGCTTTTTTCTGATCTTGTCTTGCTTTGATTGCTCTATATCCCTGAAGACCTAATTGAGCAGCAGACAATGCTAAACCTATTGCCATATACTTTGGTTTTTAATATCGTAATTACTTCACGCCTTAATTGACGTAAAAATACTAAATTTTAATCACTTACCTTATTTGTTGGTAAGCATACTAACATCAAACCTAACCCCCACTGCAAATACCTTTTGAGGTGTAGAAACATCACTGCTTAAATTTATCAACATAGATGGGCCTCTCATGGTGTCTCCATTAAGTAATGGATAGAGTTCATTTGGTGTATTTTTATCTCTTAATATGGATGCGTAATAAACGCCTTCTCTGAATTCAAAATCAGTAGTTGCTAACTCAGTTAGCTGCCCAGATTGAGTACTAGCAGTCATAGAGAATGGCTCCGTTGATTCTGTGAATATTCCCTTATAAGCCTTGGTGTCTGATGGTGCTTTATTGGAAGAGAAACTCAAATTCATAGGGTACTGAATTCCGTAGAAATTATTTCTGGAGGAGGATGTTGTTGGGTGCATATAGAATTCCCCATTCTTAAAGGTAACTAATCTAACCATAGAAGAGCACATATAGTCAGGTAGAAAGCTGTAAAGATGTGTCCATCTTTTCTTTGTGTCTGAATAAGCTATTGTTTCTCCTGGGAGTCCTTTTCCTATTACTTGAGTTTCAAATGAAAGAATATACTCCTCATTGTAGATGTCGTATCCACCAAAAGCATTGAATTTTGGGTTAATAAGTAGCAGTTCACTCATCTTTTGAATGAAGAACCCTTGCATTGCAGTTTCTGAAATTGGAGTTATACCCTCAAGACCGAGCCTTAATACTGCCCCTCTTTCTGCATCAATAAAATACTTTCTGTTTCCGTATACTGCAAAACTCTCTGCGTTGTTTCCTATACCGTATTCTCCGGCATAATAATTCATGTCATTCAATACGGTGTTCTGTTGACCAACAACACCTGTGGGTGTTCCATCATTAGAATATAACGTGCTTTCGTTTATTAATAGCTGACCTACTTTCAGTTCTTGGAAAACCAGCAGGTTAGACTCTTGCTTATAAATTTTCCTTATTGCTCCATAAGAAGACTCATAGTCCTTAAATGATGTGCCGTAAAATGTACTTAATCCATTAAAGTCTGACCCTTCTACTTTTGGCTGACCGTAATATATCCGGGTGTCATTTCTTCTTTGGGAGAATGTTAAATCTTCGAAATTTGCTCTACCCTTGTCCCACACTTTTGAGTCATATTGATCATTGTAATTTTCGTCTTCTACATAAAACTTGTTTAAAGTTGGTGCTGAGTCGTATGTGAATTCTCTTAATTTAAAATATACATCTCCAGTATCGTACAAGTTTATTATGCATGGAGTTGATGGGTATGCTTGGTCTTGGTCAAACTCCAATGTGTCAGGGTTGTAAAAGGAAAAATCTCCAGTATAGTCAGGTAGCTGGAAACCATTAGTCCCATGTGATCTGCTACTTGTTCCTGGGTTTAATATTGGGTAACATTTTCCTATCTCGTAATATAAAGTCTCATCCGGTGACTTCCTTGAATATATCTCTATTAATTCAGCATCTGTTATGACACTTCCACCAAAGGAGTCTGATTGATATTCAAATGTTAATTCTTGTGTACCTGAATCATAATCAACAACCTGAACATCTAAACCTATCAGGTCGGGGGCAACCGGAGAGCCAGTTACACTTAAAACCCTCATTCTATCTCCCTTAACAAAACTATAGTTTAATATCCCCTTTATTTTGTCATTATAGTCTGTTAAAGATGTGATTGTCCCAACAAGTCTATCTCCACCAGCGGCAACTATTCCACTTATTTTACATTGTATGAACCTTGAAATGGTTGATCTTCCGGGGTATGCGATTTGCCATTTTGTTGCCCAAATAGGTGGTCGGTGATTAATCTTTAGGGTTACCCCATATGTTCCAACCTCTCTTGTTGGTTGTGAAGATTGAGTGAAAGAACTTTCAAACTTTAAATTGTCATCAGTTTGAACCAAGCCACTTCTGTTAGCTGTGTCATAATAAATTACCCCCAACGAATGCCCATCTCCTTTCTTGAATATCTTGGTGGGTTTATCCGGTTTTTTAACAGACATTACAAAAGTAAACTTGTATGGTAATATGTTTTGTGGATTAGAAACAACATTAGAAAACTTTTTCCAGTTTCCTGGCCCACCAAGTTGTATTTGATCTCCGGCTGCATTGTACCTAAAAAGTGGGTTGCTAATCCCAGATTCTTGATACATATAATGATTGCTTGTTACCTCTATTCTAAACTCATTATATCCACTGCCAGGGATCAGTCTTGTACTGTAGTTTATTGCGTTCTTGTCATTAAAATAATAATCAATGTATGGTGAAGCAAAGGTGGGGTCTATTATGCTCCATTGAGCATTAGTCATGTCATCAGGAGTTATGAACTGATCAGAGTATATGGCATCGTTTCCTTCTGCTGAAAATGTTTTGGTCACAGGAGAAGGGTTAAGTCCTGGGGATGATAAAACCAAGGATTGAAGTGCAGATATTATGTCTGGAATCGTGTCTCCTATTTGAACTTCATAATTTATTGCTGATCCATAATATCCAGTAACTCCATATGGTGCTCCAGGCGTAGCACCACTATTTTGTATTCTTATGCTAATATTTAGAGTGACAATTTGACCCGGAGAGGGAGATCCAGTTAAAAATACGCCCGGACTGTATAAAACTCCAGATGTTCGTGATGGATTCGATGTGACTCTAGTATCGTACATCCCACTAGGGCCAGATAGGTCATTTACAAGGAAATTACCATAATTATCACCCCAAGGTTGTGATGTCGGAGGAGATGTTGTGAATCCTAATGTAGACCCTTCTGGAATTTGATAAAAGAAAAGACCAGATACATTTGCATCTATATCCAGGTTGTCATATCCTTCTAATACGTTTCCATACAGTAGTCTATTTTCATCAGTTATTTCTTGAGTCTCAGCAATCAGAGGAATGTAATCATATAGCCTTGTGGAATCTAAACTCCTAAGGGGAGTTCTGTTTTCCTTGTTATTAAAATTATATTCAATAATTAAATCATCTTTAATCCCCTCTTCTTTATTTTCAAATGTTTTAATTTTATAATATACCCACGGAAAAAGTTAGTCTGTCATTTCTCTAACTGCTATTTTTATTTTAGAAACCAAATAAGAGCCTGTCTCCACACTTACCTTTATAGCATTATCCGAAAAATAATCAGCGGCACTTTGGGGGAAATAAAGCCATTCTGTTTGGGGTATTGGAACAATAGATGTTGGACTCCATGCCGATTCCTCTCCATCAATATAAACCCATTTGTAATTAAACTGAAACATTTTAGTTTGCAGCATATTTAATTGGTTGGTCGTGTCAGTTACATACTCAACTTCAGGAGGGCAATTCGGTGCATATTTTATTAGCGAAATAGATTGCTCTGTCAGTGGAGAATAGAACCCAGCTTTTGCTCTTTCAATGTTTATTTCTCTGGGAGGATTGTTTCCATCAGTCCACAGTAAAAGATCTTCTAACCTATCTATATGGTTAATTAAATAATCTAAGCTAAAGTTTAATAAAGAACCCGAAAGAACCTGACTTATCGTGCTGGTGTTTGAATCGTATTCTAGTATCTGATGGTCGTTTAAACTATTATAAATAAAGTAATAAACTAGGTCGTTTAATTTATCGTCAAATGCACCTATTACTTTATTGTCACCCAAAGGCATCTTTCGATCCACCTTTACGTTGCTAGGAATGTTTTCTACTACACCTGTAATGTTCCCTCTCCCATTAAGAAGATTTAAGTAGTCTCCATTTTGTGTTAACCTCTCTTCCGAGTCTTTATCAAGTCCACCAGAAAATAATTTTTTATCCAACATATCTTATATACCTGGTGCTGCACCATATCCTTTTCGATTAGCAGAAACGATTTCTTGCAATGTCATTGCATTTCTTCGCTTTCTAGCCTTTTTCTTTTCTTTCGAATATGCAAGTCCAGCTAATTGTTTGTCTTGCCCTGCGTAACTTCTAAGTCTTTCTATAGACTTCCAATACATCCAGGCTTTTATTGCTTCTGTTTCATATGGGTGAACTAATATGTTGCCGGATTCATCCTTAGACAAAAGTGATCTATACTCCATTATCAAGGAATCTCTATTAATTATCTGGCTCTCTACATATATGTACCCTTGGTTTTCATCTATTTGAAATGTGCCGTACATTGGTGCTCCACCACGAACACCAAATTCACGACCAACAAATTGTCCATTTTTACTGTATGAGTCCCACTCATTTGAGTAGTCAATGGAATTGAATGTTCCGTTAAGTGTCTTTGCTTGTATCTGACCACAGTCATCTGTATTGAATGATATTGGACATGGGTTCTTATTCTCAGCTAAAGCGAGTATTTGATTCCCATAACAAATTCCAATTCTGTAGTAATCAATAAAATCAGAAGGTAGAGATGCTGTATTATTTTCTCTTAAAGTCAACTTTGCATAAGACTTTTTCCACCCAACATCGCTATGTATCTCTCTCATTCCAGAAACACCGATCTGATAAAACCTAGCATATCTGTTGTCCACTTGGTTAGCACCAAATGACTCAATTAGGAATTCTCTTACGACTTGGTCTAATGTCAGATTCATACAATATCATTTTGGTCGTTTATCTCATCTTGTGGTCTATACATACCATAAACTTCTAACACTTTAGCAAGTATTTCAAGTTCCATGTCTGCTGGTATCTCAAGATCTTCTCCTTCAATGGATTCAGCCGGAGCAACTAATCGAATATATAAGTTACTAGGTTTGTCTTCTGCACCTAAGTTTGGGAAATATAACCTATCATTTTCTTGATAATACCAAACTTTATTTGGTATGTTGTTTGACTCTAGTTCACAAGACATTGAATCAAAACCATTAGGCATTCGATAAAAGCCACATTTATGTCCCTTGGGAGGAGCAACCAATTTAATACCCATACCATACGGCAAGTCAATAACACGAGAAGGCAAAACTGAGTAGTATTGGTTCATATCCTCGTCTAGAGATATTTTAATATTTTTAAATCCAACGATTAAACTTTCAGGTATTTCAATAAAGTCTTGGTTCTTAGATTCAAAGACTCGCATTCTAACAATGTAGGACATCGTTTGGCGAACATTTAACTCTACCTCTCTTCTATCGATATCGGCATCAGCATCTCGCCTACCTAATATTCGTTGTGCTTGTTCTGCTATTTTAGTTACGCTTGACATACTATACTCCTACAGCTTTTGCTTGTTCACTATAACCGATTAATTCTTGCTCTCTAATGTGTATCCCGATATAACTCAGATGCATCATTGCAATTTCATTTAAATCTTCTTCAGGGGCATCTAGATTCGTACTTGTTGTCGGATCGTAAACTTCCCTGCTATTAACTATCGTGAATCCCCATACTGGTTTGTGTGGAATTCTTAAATAGGTTAATTCAATCCTATCAATAATTTCTGGATATATCTTAACATTACTACCAGCAATATTTGCAAATGGATAGTCTAATGTTGGGGATATAATTGAACTACTAAGTATGTCATCAACTTCTTTGTCTTTCATCATTGTGAAGCCAGTAGTTGTCTTCTTAGCAGTTGTCCCATTTTGAGTGACCTTATAGTAGTAAAGCCTACTTAAATGAAGATAGGATGGTGCTATTGAACCAACGGCATCATTTGTTAATCCATCAGGCAATAAAAAAGAGCCATCAACCACATTAAATGGTCTGTCTTCTTTTAGATGCCTAAGATCATCTATTACTTTTTGAGATGCTTCATACCCTACAATTGGAACAGGTCTGCCAGGAGAGTACTGATGAACATTCCCGAAACGCTTCATCGTGAACTCCATATTGGCACGTTCAGCGTTTAAGTTGAATTCGGGAGTAGACTCGTATGCTCCTTTACCATTTTTGTTAGCTATGAACTTAACAAACCTTCTGTATTTGTCTATGTCAATCATATTAAGCTACTGCTATTGATATTGCTCCGGCATCGTCTACTTTCATTCTCCATCTTGTTGCATCGGGAGATTTAACAATATACCCACTTCCGTTTTGAATTACCTCTACAT
>JAAHTG010001946.1_pt1 | contig 12732 bp, 12 predicted proteins | sample 6116081 | NCBI WGS metagenome assembly JAAHTG01 (sample SAMN13939989, study PRJNA603662) | sponge metagenome | isolation source: marine sponge | host: Mycale hentscheli | place: New Zealand | collected 2005
TTCAGGTACCTCAGGTGCTACAGGAGGTACAGGTGCTGCAGGCTCATCAGGTACATCAGGATCAAGTGGTACTTCAGGAAGTAGCGGAACTTCAGGAACTGCAACAATAACTAACTTAGGTAATAATAGAATATTAACTTCAACAGGAGTACAAGGAGAGGCAAACGCAGAGGCTAATTTAACCTTTAGTTCTAATGTATTAACTGTTAGTGGAGATATAGACACTACTACAGGTGAAATAAAAACAACCACATCTAATGGGAATGTTATTATCACTCCAGATGGGACAGGATTTCTTGAAATCAAAGGTAACCAAGCAAGTGGAGCAGACAATCCAGGAGCAATTCGTTTAAATTGTGCAGCTAATTCTCATGGAGTCACTATTAAATCTCCGCCCCATTCATCAGCAGCTACTTATACTTTAACATTACCAAATGGCGATGGAACTAATGGACAGGCACTTATAACAAATGGCAGTGGAGTTCTATCTTTTACAGATGTAAGTAATAATGCTGGAACTGTAACTCAAGTTAGGATTAATGGAGGTACGGGAATTACGACTACTGGTGATACTACCATTACAACAGCAGGAACCGCGACTGTAAATCTTGACGATACAGCTGTTACTGCAGGAAGTTATACGAGTGCAGATATCACAGTTGATGCACAAGGAAGAATTACAGCGGCAGCGAATGGATCAGGTGGTGGAGGTGGTGGTGGTGTAACCTCAGTAACAGGTACAACTCCAATTGCATCTACTGGAGGTAGTACACCTGCTATATCAATATCAGCAGCTACAGTAAGTGCAGCAGGTTCTATGAGTGCTGCAGATAAAACCAAGTTAGACAATATTACAAGTAATTATGAAGAGGATGAATTAAAAACAGGGCAAAACATCCTGATGAACTCAAGTGTATCTGTTGCATCCAATAAAATTGTAGATGTCATGGGTGATGCTTTAGCAGATAAAAGTAATGCTAATAGTAAAAAACTTATAGGATTCCACCAAGGTAGTGGAGTTGTTGTTTTACAAGGAATGGTAGATGCAGGTAATAGCATTTCAGGAGCAACAGCAGGAGGTCCTTTATGGCTAGGAGCATCAGGTGCATTTAGTGCAACAGCACCTACAACAGCAAGCGAATATTCAAGAATTGTAGGTTATTATGTAGGAGGGGGACAAGGTGGTGAACAATTATGTTACTTTGATCCAAGTAAAGATTGGATCCAAATAGATTAATTATGGGAGAAATTTCAGGAATATCAACATCAGATTTAAATAATGTAGATGGATTTTTCACTACGCAAGGTGGTGGAGGTACAGCATCTACAACTCCTACTATATCTGTAAGTGGGGGAACTTTTGGAGCTATTTCTGCTACAATAACTAACCATAATTCTTATACTAACCCCAATTATTCTGCAGAAGCTAAAGTGGGATCCACAGTTACTGTATTAGATAGTGCCATTACCCGACAATTAGACTCATCAGGTAACCATATTGGGGACTTATTAACCTTTGTAGATTCAAACACTTCTACTGGACAAAGAACATTAACTGTAAAAGCCCAAGAATTTGGGGATTTTATTCAAAGCACAGGTGCTACTGCAACCTACACTCCTTCTAATGTCCAAAATAGATATCTTAGAATTCGGGGAGTTACTTCAGCGGGAGCTGATACTTCTGCTCGTTTAGCTATAGAAGACCTTAGATTTTGGAAAGAACCCGGAGGAACCGGAACAAAATACCCAACCACCAACCTTACATCAGACACAAGTGAAACGGGTATTGTTGTAAGTGCGGGTCACAGCTATAGTCAGACTTATGCCCCATGGAAAGCATGTGATAGCTCTGCCTCTAGTATGTGGTGGGCCTTAGGTACGAATGCAGCAAATAATTGGTGGCAGATTCAATGGGAGTCAGGAACATATCCTACAATACCTATTATAAAGAGTATGGTTATTAGGTTTGACGGACAAACTGATGCTTCTTATTTTAGCTTAAAGGGCAGCAACACAGGGGCATTCTCAGGGGAAGAAACTGATTATGGAATTTTTCAAATATTAGAAAATACCACTCAAACTTTTGGATAATGGAATACACACAAGAACAAATAGATGCAATAGTTATCGTTACGGGAGCCGAATTATTTATTAATCATGTACTTGGAATATATTCCGAAGCAGTTAATACCGGAATGAAATTGAGTCATGATTCTAATGGGCAATTAACTTCCCAAGACATTACAACTATTCAGGACCTTATGTAATAATTTATTTTTCTAAATCAAATTATTTAATTTTTTATCATATTTATAACAAAACAACATGCCCAATACTCCCATCTGGCCCGGATCATCATCATTCTTCCCAGGAGAAACTCCTTTTGGATTTTATGATAATGATATTGAATTCCAAACTGATGCCGATAAAGTAGCTGTATTTTGTGCTCGTCGTTTAGGGTATCCTTTAACAGATGTTGAATTACAAGATATTAGTTTTTATGCCGCGTTTGAAGAAGCAGTAACCACGTATGGTAATGAAGTATATGCTTTTCAAGCAAGTGAAAATTATCTTTCACTGGAGGGGTCATCAACAGGTTCACTTTTAAATTATAAACTACAACAACCTAACTTAGCAGGAGTTGTTCGTTTATCTGAACAATATGGTGAAGAAGCAGGTGTTGGTGGAACAGTAAGTTGGAGAGAAGGATCTTTACCTTTAGTAAAAGGAACCCAAGAATACGACATGACAGCTTGGGCAACAGGTTCAGGTATAGAAGCAGGAGATTTAGAAATTAAACAAGTATTTTATGAATCAACTCCTGCAATTACAAGATATTTTGACCCCTATGCAGGTGTAGGTAGTTCTGATGTAGGAGGATTATTGGACCAATTCGGATTTGGAGGTTTTTCTCCTGGTATCAATTTCATGATGATGCCTATCAATTATGATTTGCAAATCCTTCAAGCTATTGAATTTAATGATACTATTAGAAAATCTAATTTTAGCTTTGAATTAGTAAATAATCAATTAAGAATATTCCCTATCCCTACTAAAACAGGAGATAAATTATTTTTTAAATACATTTTAAAATCAGATAGAAATGATCCTATAGTATCAGGTAGTATGGGAGTAGGTGTAGTAACAGATGTTTCAACCGTACCTTATACTAATCCTACTTATTCATATATTAATTCTATTGGACGACAATGGATATTTGAATACACCCTAGCTCTATCTAAAGAAATGTTAGGATATGTAAGAGGAAAATACACAACAGTACCAATCCCAGGAGCTGAAGTTACTCTTAATCAATCAGATTTAATAGCATCGGCCAATGAGGGTAAAGTTGCTTTAATTGAAAGATTAAGAGCATACTTAGAAGAAACATCAAGAAATAGGTTATTAGAAAAGAAAGCAGCAAATGCCGAGTTTATACAAAAAGATCTTAGTGCAGCACCCTGGACAATCTTTATAGGCTAATGGCATTTTTCGGAAGACAAAGAGATATAAACTTATTTACAACTGTTAATAGAGAGTTGTTGGGTGACATTGTTACTCAAGAGTGTGCATTCTACAAATACAGACTAGATCAAACCACTATAAACATTTATGGTGAATCTGCTGAAGACAAGTATTATGATGGTCCTACATTATTCAATTGTTTAATTGAAAGACAAAACCAAACTAACCCAATTGATGATATGGGTCTTCCTGATTTTGAATGGCCTATTACTTTTAAATTTCTACGTGAAGATTTACAAGATGCTAGTGTAGTACCTGAAGTAGGAGATATAATTTTATATTATGGAGGGTATTATGAAATAGATAATACTAATGCCAACCAATTTGTTGTAGGTAAAGATCCAGATTTCCCTTATAACGTTAACCCACTCAACCCAGGATTAGAAATATTTGGATCTAATTTCTCTATAATCTGTGAAACACATTATGTTCCTGGAGATAAACCGGGTATTAAAAGAGTAAGATTATAATGGCTACTAAAGGAAGAATACCAACACCAAAAACTCAAGCAGAAATTGCTAATGGGTTAATTGAACCTTTTGATACAACAAGGGGCAACCCCAACCAATCACAGGAGCTTAATAGGGGAAACAAGAATTCTCTTAGAGACGATACTTCAAAACCATTTTCAGTAGGCATTAAAGATATAGATGAGTCTATAATGTATTACTTTGTAAATGTAATTAAACCTTTTGTAGTACAAAATGGACAACGAATAGAAGTCCCCCTTGTTTATGGTTCTCCTGAAAGATGGAAAACTGTACAACGTGATGGGTATATGAGAGATCAAAGAGGTAAACTTATGTCTCCTGTTATAATGTTTAAGCGTAATACTTTAACTCCCATAAAGGGTTTATATAATAAATTGGATGCTAATCATCCTGTTAATGTAGCTTATACTCAAACTTCATATAATAGGCAAAACGCTTACGATAAATTTAATATTTTAAATAATAGAGTTCCTGTTAAAGAATTTAACACTGTAGTAGTACCTAATTATGTAAACATTACTTATAGTTGTATAGCTTACACTTACTATGTAGAGCAATTAAATAAAATTGTTGAAGCTATGAATTATGCTGCTAACTCATATTGGGGAAATCCTGAAAGATTTAAGTTTAAAGCAGATATAGATTCGTTTACTACTATAACCGAAGTTAGTGCTGGTAAAGAACGTACTGTTAGAGCATCATTTGATATAAACTTAAAAGGATATATTATACCAGATATCCCACAAAAGGATCTTACAGTAGATAAGAAACGCTTTAGCTATTCTCAGGTTGTTATCCAACAAGAAACCACAGCTAATTTAAATGATCTTAATGAAGCTCAAATAAATAAACCTATTGATACTCGAAATCCTCAAAATACTGACACAAATATTTTCATCTAATGTTTTTTTAGAAAAAAGTTGATATTTATAGCAAATAGTTACAACCTAAAATTTAAATATTTATTAAAAATGAGTGAACAAATTAAGTTATCCCAAGAAGAATTAGATTCTATCAAACAGTTACAAAACCAACAACAGACTCTTATTGGCCAATTTGGTCAAATAGAATACCAAGTACAGTTGTTGGAGTTACAGAAAGACCAATTAGTGGAAACTATGGGTGAGTTGCAAAAAGAAGAAACAAAAACTGGACAAGAACTAACACAAAAATATGGAAACGGAACGGTTGATTTAGAATCGGGAACGTTTACAAAAACGGAATAAAATATTTTAACAATATATCAAAATGGCAGAACAAATAGTATCACCTGGAGTATTTACAAGAGAAAACGACCAGTCATTCATAACCCAACAACCTGTAGAAGTAGGAGCCGCAATTGTAGGTCCTGCTGTTAAAGGTCCTGTTGAAATCCCTACTTTATGCACTTCTTATAGTGAATATGTGGGTAAATTTGGTTCTACTTTTGTAAGTGGAGGTCAAGTTTACTCTTACTTAACAGGTAACTCAGCATATAATTACTTTCAGAATGGAGGTAATACTTTATTAGTAACAAGAGTTACAACAGGTTCATTTACATCTGCTACTGCTTCTATTGCTAATGGAACTACTGTTGGTGATATAAGCACAATAAACTCACTTTCATCATCACTTGCAGGAATTAATAATGACTATAATGCTGGCACTTTAACTGCCATTTCACCCTCCTCTACAGATGGATCAGGTGTTAATGCTACTTTTAATTTTACCTTTGCAGGCGGAGCAGGCGCTTCTGGAGTTACAGCAGCTACTGCTGCAGCAGGAGGAAGTGGTTTTGCTATTGGAGATACAATTACTTTTACAGCTGCTGATTTAAATACTGCTATTGGATCTGGTACAGGTACTGGAAACTTAGTATTAACTTTAGTTGCAGCCGACATTGCTGATAATCCTCCAAGTACCCAAGCTTTTAAATTAAAAACTATTTCTGAAGGTACTATTATGAATAGTAATGGTACTTTAGGGAGTGATGGCCAATTATCAACAGGTACTGATGATAATGTTAGATGGGAAATCTCATTTGCAGATACAGGATCAGGCACATTTAATCTCTTAATTAGACAAGGTGATGACCTAACTAATGATAAAATTGTATTAGAAACATATGCAGGTGTATCACTTGATCCTTTCCAAGATAACTACATTGCTAAAGTAATAGGTGATATGAAACAAACCCTTGTTTCAGACGCTGACGGAAACAAGTATCTTGAAGTAACGGGTTCATATGCTAATAAGAGTAATTATGTTTATGTAGATGAAGTATTATCTCCAACCCCTAATTTCTTTAACAATGTAGGTAATGCTGCTAGTGATGCATTTAAAGAATCCATCCCAGTTGTAGCAAGTGGCTCATTTGCAGGTGCTACAGGAGCACTCACAGGATCAGAAGCAGCTTTATTTAATGAAAAGATTAATACTAACACTCAAGGATTAAGAGCTGAAGATTATAGTGATGCGTTTAGTTTGTTAACTAACAACGATGAATATCAATACAACGTAATCACCGCTCCTGGATTGATCCACGGTGTATCAGCACATACTGGCGTATTAAACACATTAATAACAAACACTCAAAATAGAGGTGATGCAATTGCCGTAGTTGATCTTTCAAGATATGGATCTACTATAACTAATACTACTAACCAAGCATCAGCTATTAATTCAAGCTATGCATCTGCATACTGGCCTTGGTGTCAAGTTATTAATCCTGACACAGGAAAACAAAATTGGGTACCAGCTTCAACATTAATCCCAGGTGTATTTGCCTTTACAGATAATGCAGCTGAACCATGGTTCGCACCTGCAGGTATTAATAGAGGTGGATTAGATACAGTAATTAGACCAGAAAGAAAATTACAAAGATCTCAACGAGATACTTTATATGAAAGTAATGTTAACCCAATTGCTAATTTCCCGGCAACAGGAACAGTAGTATTTGGTCAAAAGACACTACAAAAGAAAGCATCAGCACTTGATCGTGTAAATGTTAGAAGGTTATTAATTGCACTTAAGAGCTACATTGGACAAGTTGCTAACAACTTAGTATTTGAACAAAATACAGCAGCAACAAGAAACAATTTCTTAGCCCAAGTAAACCCATACATGGAAAGTGTACAACAAAGACAAGGTGTTTACGCCTTTAAGGTAGTAATGGACGCTTCAAACAACACTCCTGATGTAATTGACAGAAATCAGATGGTAGGCCAGATTTTCTTACAGCCAACTAGAACAGCAGAATTCATAATTCTCGATTTCAACGTATTGCCAACAGGAGCTGAATTTCCAGCATAATAAGAATTAGAAATTGTAATATTTATAATAAAACACGACAATGGCAGTATTAGATCCCAACGAAATATTTTTCACCCCGTTTGAACCAAAACAACAAAATAGGTTTGTTTTGTATGTAGATGGATTCCCCGCTTACCTTATCAAAGGATTAGGAGCAGTAACAGTTTCACAAGGTACAGTTCCTTTGAACCATATTAATGTTCAAAGATTTGTAAAAGGTAAAACTACCTGGGGCACTATATCAATGACATTATTTGATGCGATTACTCCTTCTGGAGCTCAATCAGTAATGGAATGGGTGAGATTACACCACGAATCAGTAACAGGTCGAGATGGTTATTCTGATTTCTATAAAAAGGATATGACAGTAAATGTCTTGGGTCCTGTAGGTGATGTAGTTTCAGAATGGATTATCAAAGGTGCTTTGATTACTGAAGCATCATTTGGTGAATACAATTATGATAATGAGGGTGCTGTTGAAATTTCAATGACAGTACAACCTGATTATTGTGTGTTGAATTTCTAATACAAGTCAAAATACATAAAGAAAGACGTACTTCGGTACGTCTTTTTTGTTCTATTATATATTTATATCAAACAAATAAAGTTATTAATAAATGAGTGAATTAAAATTTCCAACCGAAATGGTTGAATTGCCTTCAAAAGGCTTAGTTTACCCTGAGGAAAATCCTCTTTCAAGTGGTAAAATAGAAATGAAATATATGACGGCTAAGGAAGAAGATATTCTTACTAACCAAAATTATATTAACAATGGAACTGTAATTGATGAATTGTTAAAATCATTAATTATAACCAAAATTAATTATAATGATCTAATCGTGGGAGATAAAAATGCTATTATGGTAGCAGCTCGTGTTTTAGGTTATGGTAAAGATTATAGTTTTACATATAATAATGAAGAACACATAGTCGACCTTTCCCAATTAGATAGTAAAGAGGTTAATGAAAAAGATTTTACCAAAGGAAAAAATGAATTTTCTTTTACTCTTCCTACATCTGAAACTTTAATTACTTATAAATTATTAACTCATGGAGATGATAAAAAAGTAAATAACGAAATTAAGGGTTTAAAAAAATTAAACAAATTAGCCTCCCCTGAATTATCAACTAGACTAAAACATATGATTTTATCTGTAAACGGTGATACAGAAAAAAAATCGGTAAGAGAATTTGTTGATAATTATTTCTTAGCTAAAGATTCTAGAGCATTTAGGGAACATATCAAAGCTACCCAACCAGACGTAAATTTAAAATTCGAAATTGAGGGACCAGATGGTGATGTCAAGGATATTGACATTCCTATCGGCATCACGTTTTTTTGGCCTGACGTCTGAATATAGAAAACAATTATTTTCTCATATCCATGAAATAGTATTTTATGGTAAAGGAGGATATGACTACTACACTGTATACAATATGCCTGTATGGTTAAGAAATTTTACTTTCCAAAAAATTAATGAGCATTACCAAAAGGAACAAGAAGCTTATGATAAATCTAATAAAAAAGGTAATACTGTAATAGATAGAAGTGGTATTGTAAAAGACCCATCAGTTATGGGTAAATCTTCTAAACCTAAACGGGCAACATATTAAAATTAAAGGGGATACAATTTCGTATCCCCTTAATATTTATTAGCATGAGTTTAGCCGACGAAGCAAGAGAAGCAAGGAAAGCAGCAGAAGAACTAAATGGTGTCTTTGGTAGTATGAGAGAAACTCTTCGTGCTAATGCTAAAGAATTAGGGGCTTTTACATCTAATGCAAAAGAAGCAAAAGGATTATATACTCAATTAGATGGACAATTAAGAAAACTTCAATCTCAAGAAGAAGGAATAACTAGATTAACAGACAAACAACTCCAAGATATTAGGGCTAAATCCCAAGAACAAGTAAGTGAAATTAAACAACGTGCTCTTTCTTTAGCCCAAGAAAGAGGACTCTCTCAACTTTCGGGAGAACAATTAATAAAAGCAGCCCAAAGATTAGAGCTTTCAGGTGCAATTAGTGAAGCAGAGTCATCCTTACTTCAAGCAAAGGCTGCTAATTTTGATATCGAAGAAGAATCTCTAAATTTAATAGAAGATGAACTTAAATTACGTGAAGAATCTAATAGAGTTTTAGGAGTCACAGGGAATATATTAAAAGGGCTTAAAGCCTTAGGCCCATTTGCTGATGCTTTTAAATTAGATAAAGTTGCTGACGATATGGCTAGAACAGCTGATGAAGCTGCTCGAGCTAATAAAAGTTTCGGTAAACTTAGAGTTTTAGGAACAGGTATTAAATCAGCATTTGGGGGTCTAGCAGATACATTAACAGACCCTGCAGTTATTATAGGAGGTATTGTTAAAAGTTTTGGAGAATTTACTAAAGCAAATAAAGAAGTTAGGCAACTAACAGGCCAAACTGCTGATAATTTTGATCAATTCAACACATCAGCTACTTCAGCGATTGACCAAGTCAAAACTATAGGATCTTTATCTAAAGAAATTGGTATTAATGTAAATGCTGCTTTTAGTTCTGATACTATTTTAGCTGCTACTGAACTTACAGAATTATTAGGACTAGGAGCTGCTGAAACTGCTAACATGGCTTTACGAGCAGAAGTATTTGGGGATGATTTGGGTCAAGCTGGAAAACAAGCTGAGGGTATAGTACAAGATTTTGCAAATCAAGGTAAAGGCGCTTTAAATTTAAAACAAGTTATGGACACTGCAGGTAAAGCTTCAAATGCTTTATCTATGAGTATAAAAGGGGGCCAAAAAGGATTATTGGAGGCAGCCGCAAATGCTCAAAAATTAGGTATTAATCTACAACAAGCTGAAGCTATTGCTGATAGTTTATTAGATTTTCAATCTTCTATTGAAGCTGAAATGCAAGCCGAACTTTTAACAGGTAAACAAATTAATTTAGAAAGAGCTCGAATGGCTGCTCTAAATAATGATATGGTTACCCTAACAGAAGAGATAGCTAATAATACTGAAATTCAAGCAGCATTCTCTTCAGGAAATAGAATCCAACAAGATGCAATTGCTAAATCTTTAGGCATGTCTAAAGATGAAGTTGCTAAAATGATTTTGTTAAGTGAAAAAAATCAAAACTTAACAGAGAAACAACGAGCAGACGCCGCAGGTATTACCATAGAAGAAGCAAAAAGACTTACAGCACAAGAATCTATTACTAAGTCTATTGAAAAAATGACAGCGGCTTTTGCACCTTTTTTAGAAGGTGTAACAAGTATATTAGCTTCAAAAGGAGGAATGATAGCTCTTCAAACTTTTATGGCTGCCCTAGTAGCAGGTAAAGCAATAAAAGGTTTAGCAGGTATAAGTAAATCCTTTAAGGGTATAAAAGGTGATCTTGCTGATACTGCTAAGCTTGTAGGAGGTAAAAGAGGTAAAGCCCTAGCTGAAAGACTTACGGGTCAAACTGAAAAAGCAGCATCTGCTACTAAAGGAGGAAGCGCCAAACAAGGTAAAGGAACAAAAGGATTTTTAAAAGGACTAGGAGATGGCTTAGCCTCTATAGGTAAACAAGCGGCAAATGTAATAAAAGGTGGTTTAGCATTAGGTATTGTAGGTGTTATTTTAGGGGGCTCATTTGCTTTAGCTATGAAAATGGTTGAAAATGTAGACCCCGTACAAATGATAGCATTTTCTGCTGCACTAGCTATATTTGGTACTACTGCTGCTTTAATTGGGAAATTAGGCTCTCAAGTAATGCAAGGTGCAGCTGCTTTATTAGTAATGGGATTAGCTTTAGTTCCCGCTGCATTTGCTTTCAGTTTATTAGAAGGATTAGACACAGATGCTCTTATAGCATTTTCAATAGCATTACCTTTACTATCATTAGCAGCAGCTGGGTTAGGATTAATTGCTCCTTTTATAATAGCAGGAGCCGCAGCAATTGGTGTATTAGGATTAGCTATGCTACCTTTAGCAGCATCTTTTCAAATGTTAAATGGGGTTGATTCTACAGGAGTAGTAACTAGTTTAGCTACATTTGCTGGATTAGCCCCTGGATTAATGTTAGTTGCTACCTCTTTATTTTCAATTGCAGGAGGATTAGGAGCTATGGCGGTAGCAGGATTAGCAGCCCTCCCTGTAATGGCTGGTTTAATGGGTTTAGGAACAGTTGCCACTGGTATATCTTCAATTTTTGGAGGAGATGAAGAAGGAGGTGAAGGAGCCACTCCTAAAAGCAGTGATAATGCTATCTTAGCAGAAAAATTAGATCAAATGAATGCTACACTAAATGCTATTTTAACTAAAGAAGGCACGGTTATGTTAGACAGCACAAAAGTAGGAACCGCTCTATCAGTAGGATCTTATAAATTACAATAATTTTTAATATTTATAACAAAATAACAACTATGTCAATTTTAAATTCTTTCACTGCCAACGGATCCATTCTCTCAAATTTGAATGGTCAACAAGGCCCCCAACCAGATTTTGCACAATCTAAACTACACGATGAGTATTCTATAAATGGTGACCCATTTGTAAAACAACAACCATCACCTTCTACACTAAGCCTTAAAGGTATTACCCCTCCAGGCGCTTACAAAGATAATGCTCCTGAAGGTCGATCATTCTAATAGATGCCTTTAGTAGACCTCAAAACTAATCTAAAATCCCTAAAATATGGGAATGATAGGTTAGGTAATGGAAGTAGTAGAGAACCCTTTATTACTGAACCTATACCTGAAGGGGATACCCCTGGGGCTTCTACAGATTTTCTCCTTAGACAAGGAGCTATTAGGAATAGTGGTAAAGATGCTTCAAGATTAACACAACTCCTTTTTTCAACCACTAGAGGTTTATTATTTACCACGGGTAACCAACTTCTTTCTAGAACATCAGTAAAAACAGAAGCTACATTAGGACCGGCATATGCCGGAGGTGCTATTAACCAAGGGGTTTATTTGCCCACTTCTACAATAGCCCAATCATTAGCTGGTTTTTCTGGTACCCATCTAAATTTATTAGGAATCAATCCATCTTCACCAACAGCAGGAATTATTGAAGGAGGAGGAAGTGTTAATTTATTCCCTGACGGAGGTCTTATTAGATACAGTAATGCTGTAAAACTAAATGAAAGTATCAACGAAAATCGATTAGTAGAATTATTTGATAGTAAAATTTTAGGAGGTAGACCTTCTGTAGTTTCTTTAGTTTCTCAAGATCCTTTAGAAATACTGTCATATGGAGGGGGTCCTGGATCAGTATTAGGTATAGGTAAAACTATAATTAAAAGAGCAACTAATACTACGGGTATTAATGAATATGGGTCTACTGTTAAGGACTTTTTACAAACATCTTTTACTAGAGTAGCTAATGCTAAAACAAACTTCAGTGATACTAACCCCTCAGCATCTTTAAGTACTGTTACATATGGCGTTGCTAGT
>JAAHTG010000650.1_pt2 | contig 12725 bp, 22 predicted proteins | sample 6116081 | NCBI WGS metagenome assembly JAAHTG01 (sample SAMN13939989, study PRJNA603662) | sponge metagenome | isolation source: marine sponge | host: Mycale hentscheli | place: New Zealand | collected 2005
TAGTAGGAATAAAATGGTTAGAGTTGTACACTACGTTGGTATGACTGAAGAAAAGTATCAACGTGCACGTAGGGTCTTTGGAGGTCCTGCGTATTTTCACCGTAGAATGGACGACAGAGTATATTCTGAAGTTGGTCCAGAAGACATGGTGATTTTTGATGATGAGAGACGTTGTCCTTATGTATGGGATGCGTCTGCAGTTCCGAGGAGATATACAGAATGAGTATGCATATGATACGTGGAGTTCAAGTCCATGGCAAAATGAAAAAGAAACTAACACCAAAAGATCGTTTGGCTGCAATCGAGCACGAAAAGTTCCTTAAGAAAATGGGTGTTGGTAAAACTAAAGCTCGGAATACAAACACTATTCCAGATTACGCATCTAAAAATAAAGTACCGCTCAGCAACAAAATTGCTGGGCACGGTCCTGTAAAAGAAAGCACTCAATATACTGGTGATTACATTATCGGTATTGGTCAGATGCATAAAAGTAATGGTGTACCTATTACACGTAAAGAAGATGCTGTTGCTATAGCAAACATGAGGAGATAATATGAAAACAACTTGGGTAGATCCACCTAAAGGATGGCAATATGGTTTTCCAAAATCATTACCAAATCCGTTACCAGAACCTTGGAGTTTAAATCTATGGCTGATGTCAGAAGGTTATCCAATGGCAGAGTTTGCTAAATTTGGTGATAACTTCAATGATTACGTGAGGGTATGGTATACATATGACTGGCAAGAATGATAAACTAAACTTTGATAACGTAACACGTGTTGAAGTAATTGATAATAAAGGAAGGTCATACGCCAAACATAATGTTGAACGCGTATGGCTTTCTATGCAAGATAATAACCAAACTTTAAAAGTAATGGTCACATATGAAGACGAAGAGGAAATCTGTATAGATTGATAAATAGCTCTATTACTATGGAGTTATTATATGTGGCACTACAAAGGTGAGGAATTCACCTCTGAAATGATTGGTGATTATATTGGATTTGTTTATATAATCACTGATGGTTCAAACGATAAAAAATATATCGGCAAAAAGATTTTCAAATCAAAAAGAAAACTCAAACCACTAAAGGGTATGAAACGACGACGAACTAAAATAGTTGAGTCAGATTGGCAAAAATACTATGGTTCATCCGAGGAAGTCAAACTTATGGTTGAGGAAAAAGGCACAGGTAACTTTTACCGAGAGATAATCCACCTTTGTGATAAAAAGGGTGAAATGGGTTACCTCGAACTTTACGAGCAAATAACACGCCATGCTCTATTAGATGATTCATACTACAATGGCATATGCCAAGCAAAAATCCACCGCAGCCACGTTAAGGGATTAAAATGGCTAATGGACGATAATAATGGTTGACATTTCATAATACTTGGTTTATATTAGTATTAACAAAAGAATCAAACCATGGAGCAGATTATGATCATCAAACGTTCATCAGCATATAGCGGCAAAGTCCGTCAAAAGAATATCCCTGTAGATCCACAAGATTGGGCAATGTACCAAGGTGGTTACGCCTCTATTCACGAGGTTATGCCTTATCTTACAACTGAGGATCAGGAGTTTATTTTGTCAGGTATGGTACCTTCTGAATGGAAAGAAGCATGCGCTGAAATTAACGCAATCGTTGAAGATACATTCGCATGATAGTTTTATTTAACGGTCCTCCTCAGTCAGGTAAAGATGCTGCAGCCGATTACTTTAAAGCCAAAGGTTGGAAACATCTTTCGTTTAAATACCAACTATATAAAGAAACGTGCAAATACTTTGGATGTGATTACAAATGGTTTATGGAAAGATATGATGATCGTTCTGTTAAAGAAGTACCTCATATGGATCTTGGGCATATGTCTTGTCGTGAAGCAATGATATATGTATCAGAAGAAATAGTAAAACCTAAACGTGGTTTAGATTACTTTGGAAAACAAGTTGCTAATGAAATTGATTTGAATAAAAATTACGCAATTTCTGACGGTGGTTTCGTTGACGAACTTATACCAATTATAAATAAAATTGGAGATAACAATTTCGTACTTGTTCAACTTACACGAGATGGCTGTGATTATTCTACTGACTCTCGAAGATATTTTGATGGCGATGTCCAACAGGAATACATAAATTCCCATCGTACAGAAATAAACAAAAAGTATGTGTTACCTCATAAGTTTAACGTAAAGACTTACAGGATTCACAACAACTCTACTATTGAATCATTTCATTCAGTGTTAGAACAGATACATAAGAAGGAATTTTATGGAAGAGGAGCGAAATGCAAAGCAGCCTAAACCAAAGCCATCTCTTAAGCCGATATTTTACGAGAACCCTTACGATATTGAGACATTTTTTGAAGGTATGAATATCGCAATAGAGCATGGAAAAGAGTTTCAGTATGTTGATAGATTTATTACTCATATGAGAATAGATCCACTGCAAGACACAGCAGATATATCTTTTAAGGTTTTAAGCCAAGATTTAAAATTATTAGATTACTCTAGCTAAGTATAAATAAAATAGTTGACAATGAAAAGGAATACATTATGGAAATCAACAAAGAACAAGTAATCGCACAATTAGCCACAGGACCATGTGACATTGTATTTACAAAAAAGAACGGTGACAAGCGCGAAATGCGTTGTACACTCGAAGCTTCAATGCTTCCTCCTCAGCTTCCACTTGAAGAAGGTCAGGAAAAACAACAACGTACAGTTAACCCAGATGTCCTAGCAGTGTTTGATCTCGAAGCACAAGGCTGGCGTTCATTCCGATGGGATAGCCTACAATCAATCAATACATAATTTGGAGCTAACATATGAGTATGATTCATAAAGGTCATATTATCGAGTCAGAACTGTCTAAAAACTCAAAAGGCGGAACTGAAATGATGCGCAAACGCGTACTCGACAATGTTGATTTTGACTTGCTATCAAACGCAGCAATTCATTTTTCACGTCCGAGGGAAATCCCTAATGACGTTAAACTAAATATTTTGTACTGCCACGATCTTGCTGAAGATCCAGAAAACAATATCTTAAAAGATGGTGGTTGGAATAAATTCGACCATTTTGTTTTCGTATCACAATGGCAGCGAGACCAGTACATTACATATTATGGATTACCATATGCAAAATGTACAGTAATTCCAAATGCGGTAGAGAAAGAATTCTCTGCTCCAGAGGATATGAGTCACAAAGGTAAAGTACGATTTGTTTACCACACGACTCCTCATCGTGGATTAGAATTACTATATCCAATCTTTGATGAACTCAGTAAACATCACGACAACATCCATCTCGATGTCTATTCATCATTTGCAATTTATGGTTGGGTACAACGTGATGATCCATATGTTGGATTATTTACACAAATTCATAACCACCCAAATATGACATACCATGGATCAGTTCCAAACTCGGATATCATATCAGCATTAGAACAAGCTGATGTATTCTTATATCCAAACATTTGGAAAGAAACATCGTGTATTGCTCTTATTGAAGCAATTAAATGTGGTGTGTTATGTATTCATCCAAACTATGGTGCTTTAACAGAAGTATCGGGTGGTCAGACATTAATGTATGATTATAGTGAGGATAACAATACGAATGCAAATGCTGCTTATAGTATTGCTGACCAAGTGTTAAACACACAAAAGGAAGATAATGAATTCCTTAAACGGTTTACTACAACAGATAGAGCATTCTTATCAAAAAACAGCATCCCTATTTTTGCAAATAGTTGGAACAAACTATTAAAGGAACTTAATGGCTGATATCATCGATTTTCCAAAAGACAAACAAAATGGTCCACCTCAATCTAAAGAAGAAGTTGCTGAAAAGCTGCTTGAATTTAAATTGGGTCATGCAGACCAAATTGCTGAAGTCCTTTGGCAGTATGTATTAACAGAGCTTATCAGGGCTGGATGTATATTTGGCGTAGACGAAGCAGCGGAGCAAAATAAACACTTCCCTGCAATGGTCTTGGTCTTAGAGGCAATTAAATCACTTCATTTGTCAACATATGGGATACACCATCCCTTACAAGATTTTGCAGGGGATTCAATCAATATTGAAGAATATGCACAAGAACAAGAAATAACTATTGACATTGATGAAGATCTAGAGTAGAATAGAACTCTAAATTAAATTATAACATGAGAAAATAAAATGGCTATATTAGTAGACTACAATCAGGTTATCTTAGCCTCGCTGTTCGCGAGTATCGGTAACCACCACAACATTGACATTGACGAGAATATCATTCGTCACATGTTTTTAAATTCAATACGACACAACCGTAAAAAGTTTCATAAAGACTTTGGTGAAATCGTAATATGTGCCGATGGTAAAAATACATGGCGCAGAGAAGCATATCCTTATTATAAAGGTAACCGTAAAAAATCACGCGATGAGTCTGATTTGGATTGGAATAACCTTTTTAGTATTATGAATACTATTCGTGATGAACTCAAAGAACACTTTCCTTATAAAGTAATTCATATTGACCATTGTGAAGCCGATGATATTATCGGTACTATTATTCATGACAATGGAACAGAATTGAACATGGGGTCAGAACCTTACTTAATTCTATCAGCTGATAAAGATTTCATTCAGCTTCAGTCATATGCTAACGTTCAGCAATTTGATCCAATTCGCAAACGTTGGATTAAAAACGATAACCCATCCACGTACCTTGAAGAACATATTCTAAAAGGTGATACTGGCGATGGTGTACCAAATATCTTATCTCCAGATAATTGTTTGGCAATTGGTCAACGGCAAAAGCCAATGACTCAAAAACGTCTTGCTCAATTCAAAGGTAATCCAGAAGAAATGGATGAGGAAACTCTACGTCGTTTTCATAGAAACAAAATGATGATTGACCTTACACAAATTCCCCATAAATACCAAGAGCAAATTCGTACAGAATATAACCAAGAAAAAGAAGTTGGGCGGTCTCAACTATTTAACTTCTTTGTTCAGAAAAAACTTAAAAACTTAGTTTCAGACATACAGGATTTCTAATGGCAATACGTAGATCAATTTCCGAAATAGTTAATCATTGCTCTACTATTAAAAGTAAGAGCGACAAAGTTGCGTGGCTGCAGGAAAATACTTCCCAGCCATTGCAAGTTGTGTTAAAGAATATATATGATAGTAGGGTAGAATTTTTAGTACCTGATACACCTCCACCTTGGACTTATAACGAGTTTGAGGATGAGGCAAAATCATTACTATATAGAGAAGCCCGTCGACTTAATATTTTTGTTAAAGGTGGAGGATACGACGAATTAAATCAAATTAAACGAGAGTCACTGTTTATCAGTTTACTTGAGGATTTAGATAACAATGATGCTGATTTAATAGCAAATCATATGATTTCTAAAAAACCAATTAAAGGTTTAACTAAAGCAGTTATTAATGAAGCATTTCCAAATTTAATAGAAGAATAAGGTCTATGGCAAAAACATTTAAAAAATTCCGTGAAGATTACGACGAGTGGGACGAGGTAGGCGACGACGATGTATCGTTGAAAGAACAACGCCTTAAAAATCGCAGAGATCGTAAGCGAAATAAAAGAGAAGAAAAAAATAAAACTTTTGATGAAAAAGTTGATATGAAACGAAAATAACTATTGACATTTGAGTTCTAATAGTGTATATTGATTCTATAAGGTAAACAAAAAGGAATCAATACTATGGGTACTTCATCAATGATCGGTTATATTAAAGAAGACGGTACAGTTGCTACTACATATTGTCACTATGATGGCTATGTAGAGTACAATGGCCGTCTTCTTTTAGATTCATTTAACACTCCAGAAAAGGCAAAAGAAGTTGCCGAAACAGGTTACCTTTCTGGTCTAAAAGCTGACTTAGAGGTTTCTAAATCAGAAGCTGTTCATAAAGAAGAACCTTCAGTATATCTTTCACCAAAATTATTCATAGATAATGGCGACATAACACATGGCGCTCAGTACCTTTACCTTTATGATGGTGAAGATTGGTTGATTACTTCAACTGAAAATCTTGAAAACCGTAAGTGGTCATTAGTAGAAGATAAATTAAATTAAATGAAATTAACTATTGACATTCTCAATAGAATCAGTTATATTGTATATATCAAATGAAAACAAATAGGAAAAATAAAATGACAAAGACAATCACAAAATTCGACAAGCCAACACTTCGCAATCTTCGTGTTGAAATGCAAGCATTGCTTGAGGCATATGGAGTTGAAACTAATTTGGAAATCTCTGTAGGAAACATGAGTTTCTCAGATGCTGAAGTCAATATTAAAGTCCAAGCAAAAGTAAAAGGTGCGGTTACTATGACTGACCGAATTCTTCAAATGGAAGTTGAACGTCTTGGTCTAAAAATGGTAAACTTTGCAGGTGATAAACTTGTAGAGTATAAAACACGAGCTCAAAAATACTCATTCGTATATGAGTCTAACGGAAAATTGTATAAGACTGACGAGCGTGGTGTAAAAGCACGTTTCGCAGCTTAAGTTAAGAAAGAATATAATATGAAATTAAACGAAAAACTAATACTCGTTGATTGTGATGGGGTACTGCTTGATTGGCAGTACTCCTTCTATAAATGGATGGCTGAACGCGGCCATCATCCAGTTGCTGATGGTGTTTACGACATGGGTAAAGTCTTTGACATGTCATACGACGAAGCCAAAAAAATGTGTGAATATTTTAATTGTTCAGCTGCCATTGGTTGGTTAACACCTTTCCGAGATGCAGTGAAATATGTACGAAAGTTACATGAAGATCATGGCTTCGTATTTCATTGTATCACATCTTTGTCTACAGATAAATATGCTGGTAAACTACGGACTAAAAACCTCGAAGCAATCTTTGGTAAAAAAGTTTTTGAGGAAGTGATTTGCTTAGAATGTGGCGGTGACAAAGATGATGCGTTAGAACCATACCGTGATAGCGGATGTTTTTGGATCGAAGATAAGGAAGAAAATGCCGATCTTGGTCTAGAACTAGGTTTAAACTCTGTATTAATCCAACACGAACATAATAAAGATTATCGCGGAAATGCAATTAAAGTTGCAAATTGGCGTGAAATTTACGAACTGATATTATAAATAGAACCATGGAAGGAAGTTAATTGCCCAGTTATACTTTTAAGAATATTGAAACAGATGAAATTTTTGACTCGATCATGTCTATGGCCGAGAGGGAAACTTTCCTTACAGACAATCCAAACATAACACAATTAGTTGGAAGGCCACCGGCAATCGGTGACCCTATTCGTTTAGGCATTAAAAAGCCAGATGACGGATTTCGTGATGTACTAAGAAATGTTCAACATCATCACAAAAAGGATAATATCAACACTTGGTAATATCCACTAGGAGGTTTCATGGCAAAACAGCGAAGACTATCCCGCAAGGAAAAACGCAGAATAGAACGAGATCAAGATCATATGATGGGTATTTTAAACACTAAGTTTTCAATGCGCAAAATAAGACCACTCACGCCCTCACAGGCAGATTTATTCGAGTCGTATCAGGAAGGATATAATTTAGCGGCCATCGGAACAGCAGGTACAGGAAAAACAATGTGTGCTACATACTTAGCACTCAATGATGTACTACAGAAAGGAGAGTATGAAAAAGTCGTCATAATTAGATCTGCAGTTCAGACTAGGGAGCAAGGTTTTATGCCGGGCACTCAGGCACAAAAAGAAGCGGTATTTGAAGCACCATATTTAGATATCGTAAACGATCTATTCGATAGAAAAGATGCATATAATCTAATGAAGTCAAAAGGAATGATTGAGTTTAAAACTTCATCATTTGTCAGAGGATTAACTTTTGATAACGCAATCATAATCGTAGACGAATGTCAGTCAATGACTTATCACGAACTTGATAGTATTATCACAAGGGTCGGAGAATCATCAAAAATTGTATTTTGTGGAGACACAAAGCAAGATGATTTGGCAACATCTAGAAATCGCGCAGACATCACAGGACTACACGATTTCCTAAAAGTCTTATACGCAATACCATCGTTTGACGTAGTAAGATTTGGGATTAATGACATTGTTCGCTCCGGATTAGTAAAGGAGTACATTATGGCGAAAGAACAAATACTCGAAGATGTGGCATAAGTATGTATAAATAAACTAAATAGAATGCCTTGGATTAGTTCTGAGGCATTTTTAGTAAAAGGATAACATAATGCCATTGGTCACAACAGATGCTTATACGCATATTGGACATGCTTGTAACGGTCCACCACCGGGACACCCAAAACCTTTTCATAAAACAAATTATGTCGCTTCACAAAATAAAGCTACTTGTGGAGGAAGTCCGGTAATACGTCAAGGTGATGCAACACGTTGTGGAGATCCTGTGGCTGCCTTTTCAAGTAAAGTTAAAGTTGCTGGTAAAGGTGTACATCGTTTAGGTGATGCAACTTCTGGGCATGCATGTCATTTCGTGGCCAACGCATCTGCAGGTGGGCATCCTAAAGTAAACGCGGGATAAGGCTATGATTAACGGTAAAGTATCTGGCTTCGTAAATTTTACGAGATCAAACCCGGATTACTTAGCACTATTAACAGCATTGGCTGCCGAAACTGACCCTATACTTAGGGCAGAAATTGAAGCTAAAATCGTATTTACATCTCCTTTATCCAGAGATGAACAAGAATTATTTGAATATGCATATTTTGATTACATAGAAGATAACCCAGGATACGTAAGTGCAGAAGCAGCTTTACCTTACGTTGCAGTGAACTATGTAGCAAATGGATATATTAGTAGTACAGCACTAGCTGCTGCAGTACCATATGTTTTAGAGAATTACGTGATAGACGGTTATATAAATATAGAGAACAACGGAGTTAGTATATCTAATGAAAGCGGTTGGACTGCTTACGTAGGTGAATACTACAGTCAAGACGGGGAAATAACATAATGGCAATTACTAAACGTAGCGATAAGGGTAGTGCTTTAACATATAACGAAATGGACGATAACTTTGATGCTATCGCTCCACGTACAAGCGAAACTGGTGCAATTCAAATTCCCGCTGGTACAACCGGTGAAAGACCAACAGGTCAAGCAGGTCATTTACGTTTTAACACTGCATCCCAACAATTTGAAGGATTTCAAGGAACTACTTGGTCAAGCATTGGCGGTGCAGGTGGCGGTGGCGGAAGCCCAGGTATCCAAGGTGTTCAAGGTACTGATGGTAATGCTGGTTCTCAAGGTAATCCCGGTGTTCAAGGCTCAACCGGTGACCCAGGACTTATAGGTAACCCAGGACCACAAGGTACATCTGGTTCAACAGGCGGTGAAGGTGCTCAAGGTGACCCAGGGATCCAAGGTCCAGCTGGTTCTGTTCAAGGCTTTCAAGGTACTGATGGTATTCAAGGTACAACGGGTTTAGGTATTCAAGGTACAACTGGTTCAGGTGCTGATGGAGACGATGGCGCCCAAGGTATACAGGGTGCAGCCGGATCTACACAAGGTGTTCAAGGTTTAAGAGGTCCAGATGGTTCTGATGGATTTGGAGCTCAAGGTATTACAGGCGCACAAGGTCCTGCGGGATCTATTCAAGGTTTACAAGGTACGACTGGTCCAGCAGGATTTGGCGCACAAGGTACTCAAGGTGCCCAAGGTATTGAAGGCGAAGTAGGCGAAGATGGACCTGCAGGTTTGCAAGGTGCTGATGGAGCAGGTGCTCAAGGTACTGACGGTTTCCAAGGCTTCCAAGGTACTGACGGATTTCAAGGTAATGACGGTTTTGGTGCTCAAGGTTTACAAGGTCAACTTGGTAATGACGGACCACAAGGTGTGCAAGGCGATTTAGGTGCTCAAGGTACAACTGGTGTAGGTGCCGATGGTGTACAAGGGGAACGTGGTATACAGGGTCTCCCAGGAGATGTGCAAGGTGTGCAAGGTTCAACTGGCGCAGGACAACAAGGTACACAAGGTATTCTTGGTCCTATTGGTCTACAAGGAAACTTTGGTCCATCGCTTCAAGGTATTCAAGGTCAAGCTGGTTCAACACAAGGTTTTACAGGAACAATAGGTCCTGATGGTATTCAAGGATCGCAAGGTACTCAAGGTATATCATTACAAGGTGAGCAAGGTTTGCAGGGTCAACCCGGAACTGATGCAGCCGGTTTCCAAGGTACACAAGGTCTATTAGGTAACCAAGGTACGCAAGGTTCTCAAGGACCAACTGCATTTCAAGGTATTCAAGGATTTGGCGGACCGGGTGCTGTTGGTGTACAAGGTATCCAAGGTATGCAAGGTTTTGTTGGTGAACAAGGTGACGATGGTGGTGCAGGACCTACAGGAATACAAGGTGTCCAAGGTGTAAGAGGACCAATCGGTGATACTGGTGATGCAGGTTCAGATGGTGCAGGTGGTTTCCAAGGTATAGTTGGTACACAAGGTATCCAAGGTTTACAGTCTATCCAAGGTTTGCAAGGTACAACGGGTCCAAGTCCACTGTTTGCTGCTAATGAAGATACTCCTACTGCTCAACCTGTAGCAACAGGTTCAAATGCAATTGCGCTAGGCGACTCATCAGATGCTTCGGGTGCTGACTCACTTTCGTTTGGCAGAGATTCAACAGCAAGTGGAGCCGACTCAATTGCTCTTGGCGTAAATGCAACCGCAAGTGGACCATATTCAATCGCGATTGGTTGGAACGGCGCCGCAGGAAATAGATGTACTGTGATTGGTGGACTAGGTTCAAATGCTGGCGATAATAGTATTATTCTAGGTTCTTGGTCGAGTGATATAGACGGTGCATATTCTACTGCAATTGGTGGTGGAGAAGCACATGATTATGGTACTCGAAATCGTTGGATGTATGGTCTTTATTCTGGCGGGCTTGGTGTTGGTAAATCTCAATCAGGTAAAATTGTTTTAGCAAAATCTACAACAGACGCCACACAAACAAATCTCCAAAGCCACTCAGGTGCTGCAAGTACAAATAACCAATTATTACTTGGAGCTGATAACCTAACTTGGACAGTTAGAGGAAACATAATTGGTAAATCAGGCGCAGATGTTCGTGCTTGGGAAGTTAAAGCTGTAGCAAGCAGAGCAACAGGCGTTGCGTCAGTTACTCTAGATATGCTAAGTATTAGCAACCTTTACCAAACCGCAGGATCAAGTGCATGGGATGCTACAATAACAGTCAACACGTCTTCCGCAAGTTTGGAAGTAAAAGTAACAGGTGTCGCTGCAACTACCATTAAATGGGTTGCCGATATAGACACAACAGAAATAGGATTTTAAACATGGCGTTAACTTTTGATTATCAATCATCTCAAATTAGCTCAAGCAGCAATAACAATGTTTCCATTACCGGAGATGGAAAACGTGCTGACAATGAAAAACTTATCCTTGGTAATGATAATAATTTAGAAATTTACCACGATCCGTTTATTGCAATGAATTTTATGGTCTCGAGTTCACGATTTGTTCTAAATTCAACAGGTAATGTATGGCTTGGTGGGCCCAACGTTGTAATAGGAAACGGCGGTGCAAGTGAGTATTATGTAGAGTGTATAGAGAATGGTGAGGTAAAACTTTACTATGACAACGGAATAAAACTTGCAACAACATCAACAGGAATTAATGTGACAGGGGATGTTGCAGCTACTAATGTTAATGCTACTAATGTTAATGCTACTACTGTAGACCTAGGTGATTGGACAATTACTGAATCATCTGGTTCCTTACTCTTTGCAAATCAAGATGTAACCAAAATGAAACTGGATTCAATGGGTAACCTAGATGTTGTTGGCGCTATTACTCCTAGTGCTTACATATACTCGGCAGCTGCATTAATTGTTAATGGAAAAAATCCAGAATTAGCATTTGATTTTGTTAATAGTTATTACAGAAATAGTGGAGTTGATAGTACATTTGCTAATAGTATAAATCATTCTCGTGCATCATCAGCCATAATGATGAACAGCTCTGGTGTTATGGTATCAGTGGGCAGTAACGTACCAAGAACAGGTCACCACGTCTGGAACGGTTCAGCTTGGGTAAACGAAGGCTTGCTCCACGAGAGTGAAGCTCGGACTAATTTGATACCACATAGTGAAGACTTTTCTACAACAACAAACTTCTGGGGGGATGCAAATAGATTATCAACCATTGCCATCCAACCGACTGTTACAGACCCAGCTGGCACGAACAACGCTTATCTACTCACTCCGCAAAATGGAGCTCTTGGGAGATCAGATAACTTCGAAACAACATCAAGTATGCCAGCTGGATATATATACACCCTCTCAGCATATTTCAAGAAGCCAAGTTCTAATGCTTTAAATCACGCCGTCCTTGAATTTACCAACAGGGCTGGGTACATGGCCACAGCAGTCTTCAACTTAACTAGTATATCTGTAGATACTACTGGTTCCCACCCAAACGCCGCAACTGTCCTTGATACTAATATCACAGATGCAGGTAACGGTTGGTATAGATGTTCTTTTACAATAGATCACTTAGCAGGATTGTATTCAGTTTCTGTCGCTGGTTCTACAGTTCCAGGGTATAACGCATATAATAGTTCAACCGCTGGAGATGGAACATCTGGTATACTTATTTTTGGTGCACAACTAGAAGCTGGATCAACCCCATCAAGCTACATCCCAACATCTGGATCAGCAGTAACGCGGGCGGCCGAAATATTAAC
>JAAHTG010001950.1_pt1 | contig 12706 bp, 10 predicted proteins | sample 6116081 | NCBI WGS metagenome assembly JAAHTG01 (sample SAMN13939989, study PRJNA603662) | sponge metagenome | isolation source: marine sponge | host: Mycale hentscheli | place: New Zealand | collected 2005
TTCGTATCATATCACACCAAAACATTCGGGTTTTGGAGTAGGATGGGTATAACGTCATCTCCCTAATTGTCAGCGAAAAGAATCTGCTAATGCTACATTAAAAATTGTTAGTAGCTCATAAATTGCCAAATTACAGAAAACCAAATCTAAAAAGCTTGCTTTGTTGGCCAGTTAAAACAAAGAAGGTACGCGCAGCAAAACGCGTATCAGCTGCGCTGATTTTGACGTCGACAATTCTGACCAGATCCAATTTAGCACTGGCAAGCGATTTTTCTATGAATTTGGGTACAACACCCAATTGGCCTTCCGGCTCGGGAGGTCCTGTCACATTTACCCTCACAGATGAGTTCGGATTTCAAATTGATGGAACGGCTCAGGTTGTCAGGTCTGGCGGTATTGCAGTGCCAGGAAACCCGATCAACGAGGTGGGATTTTTTGGCACTGCGACATCGGTTGGTTTGATCTGGGATTCCAATGCGGGCAATAGCGGGATCGGTGAAGCACCAAATACTGCTACGCTTTCGTTTTCGAGTGGGGGTGTTGCGGTACCAACTGATGGTATTTCTTTCGTTATCAGTGATATCGATTCCGTTGACAATAATACTCTCACTGACAGATGTGACTTCATTCAGGCAACAGGTGATGCGGGTAATCCAACCCTTACTCTTGTTAATCCAGCAACTGCAGCAACTTCGGTCATAATTGGCCCTGCAGCGGGCTCTGGTGCAACGGGTGCATTGGCTGCCAATGAAGCCCAATGTATTTATAACACCGGTCCAACCGGTTCACCCAATTCGGTGGGCGATGATAATGGCTCTGTACTGGCAACCTGGCCTGCAGGTACATCATCCGCGACAGTTGCCTATAATGAATCTATCGAGAATGTTTTAGGTTTAACCAATTTGAACTCTGCTGCTCGCGGTGTTGGCATCTGGGCGAGCTCGGTTATTTCTGTTGATCAAGAAATTAGCCTGGCAAAGAGTGCAAATGTTAGTACCTATGTGGGTGCGGGCGAAACGATTACCTATACTTATGTGGTTACAAATGATGGGCCTTTGCCGATCAATACTGGTCAAAACATTCAGATCAGTGATGATCAGATTGGGATCATTAACTGTCCGGCAATTGGGAGTGCAATAGCAGTTGGAGGCACGCATACCTGTACAGGCACCTATAACACGACAGTGGGGGATGCTTCTGCTGCCAGTGTTGTTAACGTTGCAACAGCAGGTATCGGAACAGGTGCTCAATCTTTTGCAACGCGATTGCAATCCAATTCAGATACTGAAACCGTTATCAGGGAAATTCCAGCAATAACGCTTTCGAAGTCTTCTGGCACTCCCACTATTGCTGCAGGAGCTGTTCCTACCCTTAGCGATGCGGGTGACACAATTATCTACTCGTATACAGTTAACAATACCGGCAATGTGCCTGTCGAGAATGTTGTCATTACTGATCCTGGTCCTACCTTTAATGGCAATGCTGGCACGGGAACACTTTCTGCTTTTTCACCGGTATCAGCTAACATTCCTGTGAGCGGTTCACAGGTGTTTACCGCGACTTATACGCTTAGCCAACTTGATGTTGATAACTCTGTTGGCATTACGAACGGTGTGTCCAACACTGCAAGCTCATCAGGTGCATCCGCAGGTGGTGTGGCCGCCAATTCGAACAATTCGACAGCACAAACAACCATAACAGGCGGTCCAGACATTACAGTGACAAAAGTTGCTTCACCGGATGCAGATGTGCCCGCGGGCGTTACGGTCACTTATACCTATGTTGTAACCAATACAGGCAATCAGACGGTAAGTAATATCGATTTAGTTGACTCCCATGGTGGGTCTGGCTCACCCCCACTTCCTTCAAATGAAACCCTGACCACCGATGCGGGAACACCTGGAGATTCAACCGATAGCGGGACCAATGGCATTTGGGAGACCTTGGCGCCGGGTGACGCGGTAACCTTTACAGCTACTTATGTCGTTACCCAGCAAGATGTGGATACTTTACAGTGAAACCAGTTGGTTAGGCACCAGCGGCCATTACCTCTGAACGATAAGTCTTGCGAATTTCATCGATCTGTACAAGTTTCTTGCCTTCGATTGTGTGCCAGAACGTCCAACCATTACAGGCATCCAGCCCCTGAACCTTTGCACCCATCCGGTGAATGGAAGCTGTTTCACCGGCATGCTCCAAAGAACCATCGATGCGTACTTTTGCTTTCCAGCGTTTCTTTGTATCTGTCAGGACAGTTCCGGGCTTTAACAAGCCTGATTCAAGCAATGCACCAAATGCTACACGTGGTTCGGCGCGTTTTCCTGTCGTAACAACAAGTTGCGGAGCCTTAACAACTTCAACTGCATCAATGCGCTTTAAAGCTGCATCAATATATTTGTCTTCGCGGTCAATGCCGACAAAGTTACGCCCAAGGCGCTTTGCGACTGCACCGGTTGTTCCTGATCCGAAAAATGGATCGAGAATGATATCACCCGGCTTGGAAGACGACATGATAACGCGATGTAAAAGCGCTTCAGGCTTCTGCGTTGGGTGAACCTTGTCGCCGTTTTCATCTTTGAGACGTTCACCACCATTACAAATTGGAAACAACCAATCCGAGCGCATTTGCACCTCATCATTGGCCATTTTCATTGCATCATAGTTAAACGTATAGCCCTTCGCACCCTGCGTTGGGGAAGCCCATATCATCGTTTCATGGGCATTGGTGAAGCGGCGGCCTCGGAAATTGGGCATCGGGTTGGTTTTGCGCCAAATAACATCGTTCAAAATCCAGAAACCCATGTCTTGCAAGACAGTGCCGACACGGAAAATATTGTGATAAGAGCCAATTACCCAGATTGTACCTTCCGGTTTTAACACGCGGCGTGCAGCTAGAAGCCAAGCCCGAGTAAACGCATCATAGGCTTCAAATGTCGAAAATTGATCCCAATGATCATCAACCGCATCAACCTTCGACTGATCTGGGCGATGAAGATCGCCATCCAATTGCAGATTATAAGGTGGGTCTGCAAAAATTACATCGACAGAATTTTCCGGCAGTTTTTCAAGGGCTGCAACACAGTCACCTTTGATAATGGAATTTAACCAGGATGGATTCTTCGAATTTACAGATTTTAAATCTGCAAGCTTAACTACGCTCATACTTACTGACCCTACGCAAAACAAATTGGGACTAAAACTGGTGCCCATAGTTACTGAATAGGGTAAATAATGTTCTAACGATTCGAATAAAGATTTAACGAGAGTTCCGATGACTGAAATTCAGCTTGTAATTTTTGACTGCGATGGTGTTTTGATGGATTCAGAGATCGTTGCAGCGGCCGCCGAAATGGAGATTTATTCCGAATTTGGCATAGAGATGGAGCCAAAGGAATTTGCGCAGACATTTGCAGGTCAAAACAGCGCTCTCATATTGCAGGAAATGGAAAAAGAATTGGGCCGCAAACTGCCTGAAGACACACTGAAGAAAATTCAAGCAAATGTAAGCGAAAAATGCGTCGCAGAGGCCAAGATGTCAGGGATGCTGACACAATTTTGGATCAATTGGATCAAGCCAGATGTATCTGTTCAAATGGCCCCCAAAACAAGATGCAAAAAATGCTCGGCCGGGTTGGTTTATACGATAAATTTCGCCCGTATATTTTTTCAGCAAAGGATTTTGATCCACCAAGGCACAAACCAGAACCTGATATCATATACAAGGCTTTGAAAGAGTTTGAAATGCAGCCACAGCAAGCGATTGTTGTGGAAGACAGTGTTCATGGAATAGGCGCAGCTAGAGCTGCTGGTACACGGATTGTTGGATTTACCGGCGCTACTCACACCTATGATACACACGCTGATGAATTGATTGACGCTGGTGCAGAGACGGTTATTAGCCGACTTTCAGAATTACCAGCAATTATCGAAGCATTTTCTTCCTGGGATGGAATAAACTAGCAACCTATTGTTCAGGTGGACCTTCATCAAAGCCTACGTAAACAACCAGATTGTTTTTATCTGGTACCGGAATGTTTATATCACCGTCCACAAAACTGAACAGTGCATTCGAGCCACCTTCTGGTATCGTAACTGGTACCTGGTGCAATTGTGAATAAATTACTTCATTGGCAGTATTAGCCACTGCAACTCTCAGAGGAACATTCAACGTACCTGTAAGGCCGGTTGGGCCATTTATTACGCGCCCCTTGACGCCAACCCGCATATTGAAATTGCCTGGTGTATAATTACATTCGCGTGCAACATCTGTAATGGTTGATTGAAATTGTAGTGAGTTCAGGGCACTAGGATCACCCTTTTTCACACCACCTTCAAAGGTGCGATACGTTTCCGTTCCGGCACGAAGAATTGTTCTTGGACAAAAAGCTCGCAAGTTTGTCGCTGGATCGATTGTTTGAACTTCTGCAGTTTCAGTTTGTTCGGGCTGATCTGATATACCCAAAGTATCTTCTGTTTGATTTTTGGTAGCTGTATTACAAGCCGCCAACAATACTGCAAATGCACTCAAAGATAGCATCTTTAAGGCTTTATTATTTTCCCACGCCAGTTTCATTTTACCCACTCATCCCATGACTACCCAAAACTTTTAGTAATGGCTTACTTAATAATTATTGCCAGTAGCTCTTATAAGGGGCTAAAAGACGGCAATCAAATATTCCTGTGTGAAATTTATAAGAAAATCAAGGTTGGACTTAAAGTGAAATATGTCAGTACACGCGGTGAAGCACCAGAATTAGGCTTTCAAGACGCACTTTTAGCTGGTTTGGCGCGCGATGGCGGCCTTTATGTACCAAAAACATGGCCAACTTTAAGCGTGGAAGAAATTCGCGCTATGGCAGGCAAGCCCTATGCTGAAACTGCAAAAAAAGTTTTAGCGCCCTTTGTTGAGGGCGAAATACCAACTGCAGATTTTCATAAGATGGTCGATGAAGCCTATGCAAGTTTTCATCATCCGGCAGTAGCCCCTTTGGTTCAGATTGGTGATAATCACTGGGTGATGGAACTTTTTCATGGCCCGACACTTGCATTCAAAGATGTGGCCATGCAGCTGCTTGCGCGATTAATGGATTATGTACTTGCAGAGCGGGGTCAAAAAGCAACCATCGTTGGCGCTACTTCTGGTGATACTGGTGGTGCGGCAATTGAGGCATTTCGCGGCCGGGAAAACACAGATATTTTCATTTTGTTCCCGAAAGGAAAAGTTTCCCCAGTACAACAACGTCAAATGACAACCGTTTCGGATGCTAATGTGCATTGTTTGGCTATCGAAGGTGATTTTGATGATTGTCAGGCCTTGGTGAAGGAGATGTTCAATCACCTGGATTTCCGCGACCGCTTACAGCTATCTGGCGTGAACTCAATTAACTGGGGCCGCATTATGGCTCAAGTAGTCTATTATTTCACCACAGCAACTGCTCTTGGAGCACCGGAGCGGGAAATTTCTTACACGGTTCCAACTGGTAACTTTGGTGACATTTTTTCCGGCTATGTAGCAAAAAGAATGGGGTTGCCAATCAAGGATCTGATCATTGCAACAAACCAGAATGATATTTTAGCTCGCACTCTTGCAACATCACGTTATGAAACTTCTGGTACATCTCCATCAATCTCACCTTCGATGGATATTCAGGTTTCATCCAATTTTGAACGCTTGTTGTTTGATGCTTCTGATAGAGATGCGGCACTGATCAGCAATCAAATGGCAGGGTTGAAACAGTCTGGTTCTTTTGAGGTTCCAGAAAGCACAATGCAAAACATTTCTGCAGAATTTGCAGCCGGCGCTTGCGGAGAAAAAGAAACTTCCAGTCAAATTAGGAAAACTCTTTCGGAGTGCTCCTACCTTGCCGATCCACACACAGCTGTTGGGCTGCATGTTGCTGAAAAACATCTTTCTGCACAAACACCAATGGTGACACTTTCAACTGCGCATCCAGCCAAGTTCCCGGATGCCGTTAAGGCTGCCAGCGATGTTTATCCTGATTTGCCAGCTCGAATGGGTGATATGATGAGCCGTGAAGAACGCATGTCTGTTTTACCCAATGATGCTGGTAAACTGGAAGCGTTTATAGAAGAGCATTCACGCGCTGCAAAAGTAGCCTAAATGTGTTCGTGACATTTGGCGGACAGAGTAATATGTTATTTTGATGACAGTAAATATTTCAAAATTAGACAATGGACTAACCGTTGTAACAGACTCCATGCCACATCTTGAAAGCGCTGCACTTGGCGTTTGGATTAAGTCGGGCTCTCGCAATGAAACCAAAGACCAGCACGGTATCGCACACCTCTTGGAGCATATGGCTTTTAAGGGAACAAAAAAGCGAACTGCCTTACAGATTGCTGAAGAAATCGAGAATGTGGGCGGCGAATTAAATGCCGCAACCAGCACAGAAACAACTGCGTATTATGCTCGAGTTTTAAAGCCAGAAGTTGGTCATGCAGCAGATATTCTCTACGATATTTTAGCCAATTCGACATTTGATGATCAGGAACTGTCACGGGAGAAACATGTTATCCTTCAAGAAATCGGCGCATCGCTGGATTCTCCGGATGATCTTGTATTCGACAATTTTCAATCTACCGCATATGCAGGGCATCAACCGATTGGGCGCCCTATCTTAGGAACACCCAGCACCGTCGAAAGCTTTTCCACAGACCAAATTCGAGAGTACCTCAATGATCACTACCATGGACCCAATATGGTTCTTTCTGCATCCGGTGCAGTTGATCATGATGCATTGGTAAGGCAAGCAGAGACAACCTATTCAAGCTTTAAAAATTCAAGCATCGAAGAAGCTAGTCCTGCTACCTATATTGGCGGTGAAAGTATTATTGAGGATGACTTCCAAGAAGCCCAAATGGTTCTTGGATTTGAAGGCCGCGCCTATCATGTGAAAGACTTTTACTCTTCGCAGTTATTGGCAACCATTTTGGGCGGAGGTATGTCATCACGGCTATTTCAGGAAGTTCGCGAAAAGCACGGCCTTTGTTATTCCATTTCTTCATTCCATTGGGGGTTTTCTGACAGTGGCATCTTTGGAATTCATGCTGCAACGGGCCCGGAAGATCTAAAAGAACTGGTCACGCTAATTCTCCAGGAGCTACAACGCACCAGCGAAGACATTATCCAGAAAGAACTTGATCGCGCTCGTGCGCAAATTCGATCTGGACTGTTGATGGCCATGGAAAGCCCAGCGGCTCGTGCAGGCCAAATTGCCAGGCAGATTTTATTGTTTGGCCGGCAAATACCAAATGATGAATTGATGGAACGCCTGGATGCTCTTTCGGTTGAGCGGGTTCGCGATTTGGCCGGGCGCATATTTCACGAAAGCACCCCAACACTTTCTGCAGTGGGTCCGGTTCAAAACATACCGCGCCTGGATGAGATTAAAGATCGACTGGGTATAAAACAGTCACAAGCAGCAGAATAATCCATGCAGTTACGTTTGCTCTCAAGATTTTTGAACCAGGAAATCGATGTTGCAGATGGCAGTCTTTATTTAAGAGCGCCGACCCATGCTGATTATAACCAATAGGTTCAACTGCGACGCGAGAGCAAATCCTTCTTAAAACCCTGGGAACTTTTATGGCCTGAAGATGATCTGAGCGTTATTGGCTATCGTCGCAGAATGAAATCTTATGCACAACAAAGGCATAATGGCACTTCAAGAACCTATTTCCTGTTTACCCGAGGCGATAACAAGCTGGTGGGCGGAATTAGTCTCACGCGTATAACCTACGGCATTACCAGGTCTGCTATGCTAGGGTACTGGATGGGGGTGCATCACGCGGGCAAGGGCCATATGCTAAAAGCTGTTCCAGCGGTACTGGACTTTGCATTCCATGACTTAAAACTCAAACGCGTGGAAGCAGCCCGTTTACCGCGAAATATCACCTCGATAAATCTGCTGAAGAAAAGTGGCTTTGGTGAAGAGGGATATGCTAGAGAATATCTGGAAATAAACAACGTTCGTGAAGACCACATTCTTTTTGCCATTTTAGGCTCTGAGTAGTACGCCCAACAAAACACTTAAAAGGCTGTTTTGACTGGAAATATCACTTTCTGTGTGGTGTAAGTAAACAATGTTTGTATCGCTAAACAGGTATTAGCGCAGGCCTATCGGGGTGATGGCTTTGATGCGGGAATGTAATTTGAAGCTGATTAAGAATAACACTAGAAGCATGTTCAGTTTTGCGCTGAGTATTTTTACTTGGCTAATGGTCAGTTTTTCTGCCCATGCATTGGAACCTGTTAGTGTTTCTATTGATGATATTGCACTTGATATTACAAGCGCCATTGATGCCTACAAGCGCCAGGATGGCACATTGAAAATTTCCACCGCACCGGATGCCGAAGGCATCGTTCGAAGAATTGAAGTTCGTTCGAAAAAAGAAGATGGCATATCTCATTGGGCGGTTTTTTCACTTGCAAATACCAGTGACGAACAAATCGACCGCCTGATTGTCGCTCCCCATTACAGAATGGTGAACTCGGGCATCATCTGGCCAGACCTTGATACAAATAGAATTGTTGCCATTACCCCTAGTGAAGGGTTTGCTCTTGATCGTCAGAATGATACTGAAGCGGATGTTTTTTTCCTGACACTTGACCCGGGCGCAGTGATCACACTGATTGCTGAACAAAGAACCGCCAAGCTGCCAAAACTGTATTTATGGGAACCTTCTGCCTATAAGGACACAGCTAACAGTTACACGCTTTATTACGGAATTGTCTTGGGGATTTCTGGCTTGCTGGCAGTTTTTCTAACCATACTTTTCGTTGTAAAAGGGTCGGCCATGTTCCCTGCAACCGCAGGTATTGCTTGGGGTGTATTGGCGTATATCTGCGTGGATTTTGGTTTTTGGAACAAGGTAATTGGAACGCAGGTTTCCAATGAGCCGTTTTGGCGAGTAAGCACTGAAGTCTTCCTTGCGACCAGTTTGATTATTTTTATTTACGCCTACCTCAGCCTTGGCAGATGGAACAAGAAACTTTCTATCGCGGTAATTGCCTGGGTATTGGCTTTGGTAATATTGATGGGTGTTGCGCTATTCCAGCCACAAATTGCAGCAGGCATTGCCAGAATTTCAATTGCATTGACCATGATCCTGGGTGTTGCCTTACTGATGTACCAAAGCTTCAACAAGTTTGACCGCGCGGTAATGCTGATACCAACCTGGATATTGCTGATAGCATGGCTTGCGGGAGCTGGCATGACTGTTTCTGGCCGGATCGCCAATGATGTGATCCAGCCGGCTTTGGGCGGTGGATTGGTACTTGTCGTCTTGTTATTGTGTTTCACCGTTATGCAACACGCATTTACTGGCGGTGCATTTGCACAAGGCCTTGTTAGTGATTCAGAGCGTTCTGCGCTAGCACTGACGGGTGCTGGAGACATCTTGTGGGATTGGGATGTAAAAAGAGACAAAATATCTGCGGACTACAAAATTTCCACGCTACTCAAGCAAGATAACAAGCTCTTTAATACAAGCTCGACTAACTGGCAGAAATTACTCCACCCAAATGATCGTGACCGTTTTACATCAACTCTCAGTGCTATTGTGGAACATAAACGAGGCCGAATTTCGCAAGGATTCAGAATGCGGGATGGGGATGGTCATTACCAATGGTTTCAGCTCCGCGCTCGACCGATGCTTGATACATCCGGTGAAGTATCACGTTGTATCGGTACACTGACTGATATTACGGATCAGAAAAAATCCGAAGAACGCCTATTACAAGATTCAGTTCGAGACCATCTAACTGGCCTGGAAAATCGCGGCCTGTTTACCAGCAGGCTCGAAACGCTAATTCAGCTGGCAAATCAAAAAGACGATATACGTCCTACCGTATTTTTCATCGACATTGACGGATTTAATGAGATTAATACGAGCCTTGGTTTTGCAGTTGGCGATACAATTCTATTAACTCTGGCACGCCGATTGAGCCGACTTTTAAAAAATGGAGACAGCATGGCGCGCCTTTCTGGTGATCAATTTGCCATCCTGTTGTTATCAGAAACTGCGCCGAAGAAAATTGCCTCTTTTGCAGATGCCATGCGTAGAACGATTAAGGCTCCAATCGATTATTCAGAAAAAGAAATTATCCTGTCTTCTTCCATTGGTCTGGCCAGTTGGAGTCCCGAACATACATTGGCAGAGCAACTCATGCGGGACGCTGAACTTGCAAAAGACCAGGCAAAGCGGGATGGCGGTGACAGGACTGAACCTTTCCGTCCAGCCTTCAGAAAATCGAAAGACGATTCAATTATCTTACTTGATGATTTGGGCCGTGCCATGCAGCTTGGACAATTACAGGTTTTTTATCAGCCTATTGTGAGCCTGGGTGATCGAAAGACAAAGGGGTTTGAGGCGCTATTGCGATGGAACCATCCCAAGCTTGGGATGTTGATGCCACCAGATTTTGTTCCGATTGCCGAACAATCTGGCCTAATAAACGATCTGGGATTATTTGCTCTCAATACAGCTACCGCAGACATTGCTTCCCTAAATCAGAAAGTTGATAGCAATTGTTTCGTCAGTGTAAATGTTTCCAGTCGCGAGCTCCTGCGCAATGATATTCTCCCAGATATTGATTATGCACTGGAAGTCAGTGGCCTTGCGCCAGAAAAACTGAGAATGGAACTGACCGAAAGCATGGTGATGGAAAACCCTGAGCATTCCACACAAATCATGGCTCGAATAAAGGCGCTGGGTGTGGGTATTTCACTGGATGATTTTGGCACTGGTTATTCAAGTCTGGCCTATCTCCTGAAGGTTCCGTTTGATGTGATCAAAATCGATAAGTCTTTCGTTCAGGCACGCCAGCAACATGAGCGCTTGATCATTTTACGATCAATAATTGCCTTGGGGCATGGCTTGAACCAATCAATCATCGCTGAAGGTGTTGAATATGAGTCTGATGCAACGGACTTGATGCAATTGGGGTGTGAATTTGCTCAAGGGTATTTGTTTGGAGAACCAATGAATATTGATGCGGCATGCCAGATGGTTGAAAACGAGCAAAAATAGATTTTTAGGCGTGGCCAGAGCTGCTGGATAAAAGTGCTTCATCAACACCCAGTATTTTCAGGCTTCTGGCATATTTTGATTCATTGTTCTTATCGTAGATAATACTCTCATCAGCGTCTGCAGCTAACCAGCCATTGGAAGCAATCTCGTCTTCCAATTGCCCTGCCGACCAGCCAGAATATCCCAAGGCCAGCATACAAGATTTAGGACCACTACCAGTTGCAATCGCGCGCAGTATTTCCAGGGTAGCTGTTAAACGCACGTCGCCGTGTACCTCAACTGTTGAATCACTATTAAAATCGGGGGAATGCAAAACAAAACCCCGCCCAGGTTCTACTGGTCCGCCAGAGTGCATGTTTTTTCTCACAGCATCTTGGCGTATGTTGTGACGTTCTTCTTCTGAAATGATTTCTAGCTGACATAAAAAATCGGGCACTTTGGGACTGTCCAGCACCTGATTAATGATAAATCCCATTGCGCCTTCTTCGGAATGCGCACAAATATAAATAACGGTCTTGTCAAACCGCACATCACCCATGCTAGGCATGGCAATAAGAAATTTTCCACATAGTGATGGAAATGGTTCCTTGATCATATTTCACAATACTCCGGGGCTACCGCATTCACCTCGTTCGCCGCTTTTCATCACCGTTATATCACCTAAATATGATAAATACGTAGATATTGTAAGTCGATTTATTTCGTTTTCTCCATTATGTCTTAAGAATGTTGGAAAATACAAATAAAATCCGAGCCGAGTTTATCCAAAATGCGCTAAAGCTATGCGCATTTTTTGCCATTTTTTATGGCATTCTAGGTTCTGCAACCCATGCCGCATCAAGCAATTGGCAGGATTTGGGCGGCGGGAAAGCACGGTTATCTGCCAATCTTGACCCTGCTACCAACAAGGTATCCGGTGTCATTGAAGTTCAACTCTAGGATGGCTGGTCAACTTATTGGCGCTATCCAGGTAGCTCAGGCATCCCTCCCCAGTTTGACTTTTCAAGATCGGTTGCTTTTTCAGCCGGGGAAGTAAAATTTCCCGCGCCCCAACTGATTACTCAAAAGTATGACTTATACGCAGGTTATAAGAAAAAGGTGATGTTTCCCTTTGAAGGTGAATTGCTCACAACGGGAAATGCGGAGATTAATCTCAATCTTCTAATCGGTGTTTGTTCAGAAGTTTGTATACCGGCAACAGCAAACATATCCATCAAAAGTGATGATTTATTCCAAAGCGATCCCATGACTGTTCAAGCAGTTACCTTTGCAAATATTGCTGTTCCATCAAAACGAAATGCCCAGAATATTTTTTTGGGCCGGGAGCAAATTGACAAAAACACGCTCTATGTAAAAATGAAACACAAGAAGAGCTTCGGTGTTCCTTCACTGTTTGTTGAGGGCCTTTACGATTGGTATTTGGTACCTGCAGAATTGATGTCTCAAGACGAGAGTGCTGCGGTATTTAAGCTTGATATTTCCCGTGCCCCAAAAGGAACTGATATTATGGCCCAGGAACTTCGATACACGATTGTAACGGGAACATCTAGTATCGAATTTCAACATTGAAGTTCAATCAAAAAGTCCTATATATTTTGCTATATACCCATCCTACTCCAAAACCCGAATGTTTTGGTGTGATATGATACGAAAG
>JAAHTG010001122.1_pt3 | contig 12703 bp, 27 predicted proteins | sample 6116081 | NCBI WGS metagenome assembly JAAHTG01 (sample SAMN13939989, study PRJNA603662) | sponge metagenome | isolation source: marine sponge | host: Mycale hentscheli | place: New Zealand | collected 2005
GTCCGATATGCGCGGGCCGAATGGGACTATAAACTGGAGGGCTTGACAAGGCTTTCTGATTATACGATAATCATTGCAGAACAAATAATAGAAGGGAAATTATTATGAGCTGGACAACAACTGAAGAATACCTAGACGGCCACGAGGCTTTAGCAGATCGGGTGGAGTGTGGGTACTGTGGACACGAGGTCCCAAACCACATGGACTGGCACTATGAGGGGATGTGCTATGGGTGTCGCAATCAAGGGATACTCCATGATTGGGAGGAAGAATTAGACGACTAGATTATTGCAGTCATGCGGCGGTTTAATCTCAGGATTAAATCGCTCAATGACTCCAACAATTGGAGTTAAGAAAAGTCATAGAAGGGAAATCACAATGACTAAACAAAAAACGCAGGAAGAAAAACAGCGCGACTTATTTGAGGTGAAGGGGTTGGTCAAGCAGCGAGAACCAGAGTTATTTCAACTTCTTGCCGATGTTGACAATGGGCGCGGGGGATTTAACCGCTCACTTCACGAAACATGCACGCCAACTAGAAAAGCAGATTCGGCTCGGGGATTCAACTCTTTCGGAAGATTCTCATCGATAGATGAAAAGATTTTGGGATTGATCGAGAGCGGGAACTTTACCGACGTCCACGAAATGGACTTCGGGAGACGCAACCAAATGGGGCGCGTGGTCTTCATTACCGTCGGCGGGATATTGAACGAAATGAGCAGAGACTTTAAGCCACTGATTCCTCAGCTAAAGAAAGAGCTAGTGAAAATCCAAGAAGCTAGAGACGCTTTCGAGCACTCGGAACTCAAGGCTTCTCGATGGACGGTGATAACGGGTGAAACTGAAGCCCGTTTTAACTGGTCGCTCGGTCGGTTCGTAGATAACTGGATCAGAAGCATGGTCGCTCGGAACACTGTTGATACAGTTGAGGTGGAAGCAGCGCTCAAGCGCATTTCCGTTGCAAGGAAACTCACCAAAAAAATCGACGCACAAAGGGATGCCAGCGTAATAAGTACGACCCTTAGCAGTGTGCAGGACATTTTGTTCTGGAAAAGCCAGATCGAGAGCGATGTTTTCGAGATGCACAACATATCAGCAGAAGGGATGTAAGCAATTGGAGGTTTTAATACTGGCGCCCCTAGTTTTAGGGGCGCTTATACACCTAACTCACGAGGCAATAACAGGAGGATTGACAATGGCAGTTTGTGGAGATTGTGACCAGCTGGAAAGCTACTGTAAATGTAACGATGAATACATGGCTTACTGCCCAGAGTGTGATGAGTTATATAACACTCAACTAAGCTGCGACACATGCGCCGAGAGAGCTAACTGGACTGACAATCAGGCAGTAGCGGAACATAACTTTGAACAAGCACAGGAGGAAAATTAAATGGATGAGAAAATAGAAAAAATAATAGCTGATTTAGAAAACATTAAGTCAGAGATTATTAACACTCTTGATTACAATTACTGGAGTGAGCGAGAAAGCGCAGTCAAGAATCTAAACAATGCGCTCTCAGATTTACGTTGGATTGAAATATTTAGGGAAGAAAGAGAAGCTACCAGAACTAGTTAACTCATCCCTTCGGGTTAACTACCAGAGGAGCCTTCGGGCTCCTCTTTTTTTTGCAATTCACTCATCAAAAAATAACGCCTGACGCCTTTGTCCTTCCAAGTCACAATCACTACGCCAGTCTTGCCAGTTTGGACCGCTGCTTTCTCAGACTGGCTGACTCCACGCTCTAACCACATAGGCATTTTTTTAATAAAACTTTTAACCTCAACCGCCAGTGACAATTTGCCCAGACCGTCACACAGAGGGCAAATACCAGTCCGAGTTTCTACATCAGCTATTTCCTTACCAGTTGACGGGTTACGCCACGCCTCGGCCCGCATGACGCGATTTAGGATATCTCTAACCGTTCGCTCTAGGGATAAACCTCGGCTCCGATTGTTTTTACCACGCTTACTGGCCTCATCACCACTGAATACCTCAAGCAATGTCTTACCCATATAAAGTCACAATCTGATTAAGTCGCCTGTCCATAATCGTGTACTCGGTTACGTCCTGATGCTCCGACAAGATATCTATGACTCTTATTAAAGAATCAGAGTCCAAATACTTAGGGTCCCAAGCAGTCAGGATGTCACCCATACCGCAGAAACCTACTAACAAACTCAATGCCTCAGACAACGCCTTCTTATCCTCATCCATACCGTCTCCTCCTTAATCCCATCTCGGTAGCTAGCTTCACTTCTCTCCCCACGAAATCGTGACATGCACGACACACACAGATGATGTTAGAAGGGTCCAGAATTGAGCCTCCCTGTGACCTAGCTAATAACTCGTGAAGGTCAACGCTTTTCCCTGTACATACATCAGGTACTTTGGCTTCACATTGCGGACGCTCTTTAAGTAACTTCTCCACCAACTTCCGACGCTCGACATACTTAGCTGCCATCTTCTTAGAGCGTGGCTTTAAGCGTGAGCGTTTCATCTCTTTTTCCTTTTTGCCCAGACATGATTAGCAGTAGCAGGTCTAAGCCCTGACGGGCCAGCTACTCTCCGATTGTCTAGGTCTATCCTGTCGTACACCTCAACCTCGCTGCAACGGGCGCATTCACGCCTCGTCTTACCAATTTTTTCTATGTCGCTACTAGCAGGGTAAACCCAGTAGTGTTGGTGACTCATACAGCTTCCCCTTTAGTGGGGCATTGCTTATGAGCAACGACATCCCGGTCTATGTGATCCTCAAGCGTCAACGACTGATCACACTTGCTACAAATAGCAATCGCTGTCGTCTCCGTAAACACAATCACTCCCTCTTCCTTCTCGAAATACTCAATTACCTCATTCATCTTTTTCTCCCTCATCAGCCCAGTCATACCCCCCCTAAAGGGGGGTATGGTATGACTTGTGACTGGTTATGACCGTTCATACTGTGACTCATATGTGACTGGCTAAAAGTGTGATTCATCGTCAAGCCCAGCGCCCCTGTATTTAAGTCTCCACAACCGCTCTGTATTGCCGTGGGCATCGGCGGGCGTTGAGTCTATATATAAATCAGGGTGCATCTTAATCTCGTTATGAATCTGCGTCTTGCTAGTCCCCTTCCGTATCTCCTCCTTCTTCATGATGCTTAGAATCTGACTAACTGCCATTGAGTAGGGGTTGCCGTCTCTCCCGCATCGCTGTAACACCGCCTCAATAGCGTCTCTGACGGAGATTCTATCGTTGCGGGTCTCTTTTACATCCTCAGAATAATTCGACGCTGAGACCTGCTCATAGGTAGCGCCTATCATCCTGTGATTCTCAGCATTATCGAACCGTACATCGAACGCTAACCGAGAGCGCAGTGGTCCGTGATTAGCTTTAGTATGGGTCAGGTACAGCAGGGATTCTTCCGAATCAAGCTCCTGCTTTTTCTCTATGAGCCACAGATTACGAGCTGCATTACGCGCATAGACTGAACCATACGGCTTGGACTTAAGCTGTAGGTTATTACTCGACGCTGATTCAGCGCTGAGATGATGTATTACTATTACTGGAACGCCTAAGGATTTACAGGAATTCATAGCGTCAATAATGAGGGACGGGTCAGATGGATCACCACCTGCTGCCATCCCCATTGAGTCTATGCAAACCAGTTCGATATCGTTGTCAGCTACCTCGGCCTGTATCCGCTCAATCACTTGGCGTATCGGCCTATCTGGATTCCTATACAGGATTCCGTTATCGGGGTAATCAAGGTTGTTACCGTCAATCAACGCTCGTAAGCGCTCACTGTGATTATCTGCTGTGTCCTCCCAATCATAGTAGGCACAGCGTCCCTTCCTAGCAGGGGTGACTCCTAATAAGGGCTCCCCAGTACAAATTGAGAGCATCATGGCTAGTGAGAAGAGCGATTTACCTGCACTCCCATCGCCATACAGGATAGATATACCATCCTGACTGACCATAGGCTCCAGCATAAACGCGGCCTTGTCATAGTCTATTGAGTGAGCTCCCAAATCTATTAGCGCTTCACCTCCGTTGCGCCATTCATGCACCGACTGAAAAGCAATAATCTTTAGTCGGCTCAACCATTCATCAGCTGACACAATGGACTCAGCGCCCAGTGATTTAGCTTGGGTTTTTCTAGTAGACGGGCTACTTAAATTTATCTTCCCGAAATCCAACATCGTACCGTCGTGGGTGTACGTTGCTTCAACTATCAGACCTTCTCTACGGTCCTCAAACTTCTGAAACTTGACGGCTATACCATCTTCCCACTTGTACGCATGAAGGTCAGGGAGAAACCTTGTCTTCATCTTCATCAAATTCATCCCCAATGTGCAATTCTTGAGTAGGAAGCGATTCAGACGGGCTCTGATCCTCCGTCACAGGTACAGAAATTAACTTCCCATACTGCACTTCGGACCCATCTGAATACACTCCCGTCTCGTAGAAACAACTATGACTGCTCCCCAGTCCAAACTCATAGCTGATACCACCATTTTCAATATCGACCCACGCACCCCACTCCCATCTGCTAGCCAGTGACGCTGGTCTTTTCCTAAAGGCAAGAGCGTCCATAATAGACCAGTAATGTCTAGTCCCTGTCACGCTGCATACCTCGGGCTTATTAATATCTATCGAGCCATGACACTTGACACACTTCTGCGGGCCTAGACCTGTCCTAGTAGGCTGCTCCATCCTAACCTGCCAACTCTCTGGCATGAGAGCTTAACACCCAGTTGCTACACTTGCTACCGTCCTGCAATTTCTGAATACAGAAATACGCATTCTCGTCCAAGCCTCGGTTAGTCAACTGCCATGACCACTCTCCATTAATGTCAGTCTCGTGCATACTCGCTGCGTACTGCGGGCCCTCAGGATTCATGCACCCAGTATCACACTGGACTCTCGGCTTGCCGTCAGGCCACTTGCCGCTCACCTTGAACCCTACACCCTGAGTTTCCATAGGAGTGCCGTCATTATAGACAGGGGTGGATGTTTCAGCGTCCTCAAACGGCTCAGCCTGTACTACTTCAGCCTCCTGAGACTCGAATGCGGCCTCATATGCCTCCTCAAACGCCTTCACGCGCTCCATTACAGTCTCAGGGTTGTCCATAAGACTCACTACTACAGCTGAAAAGGGTAGCTTTTTAGTACCGAATTGAATCGTACCGCCCTTAATAATGCCGCCTAGTTTAGTTGCTTCATCGACCAAGTGGCCGCCTTGTTCTTCGTTAGTCATCGTTATTGGTTCCTTCTGTGTGTGCTATAAGAAATTTTAATTCTAGTTCATGCAATCTAATCTTGTATTTCTGTGCCTCGACTCTCCCTTCAAAGATAGCAACTAGCTCAGCTGCATCCGTCATAAATTTCTCGTAACCCTGATAAGGCTGCGAGTAATCAACCTTACGTCGGAACTCTTTGTCCCGCTCCGCTTGATTAGGTCCTTTAATTTCAAACTCATCTGAAATTTTCAGCATTTCTTGTCTGTACTTGTGAACGTCAGACCTACTGGAACGTAACGCTTCACGCGCCGTCTCGTAGTCCTCAATCGCAGTGATTAAACCCTGCCTATACTCAGCAAAGTATTCTACTGTCGTCATTGTCATTATTCATCTTCCTTTATCGGGCGAAAATCGGACCTGCCTCGGTCCCATAAATCTGCCTCACTATATAGTTCTTGTGGTACGCTAGCATCAGTTGGTTCTGATTCTTTATCAGTCCCCTTCTGTGCTATGGGGTCTGCCCCACCCTTCGGGGCGGCCCCAATTATCATCTCCATTTGATTCTCTGAGATTTGAACGCCATACCCGAATGTCTCTGCCGTGGTTAACAGCTCGTCTTGACATTGTGTACTTGTTTGTTTTAATAATCCAATTAAGTTTGGCTGCTCTTGTAAAAATTGGGCCAAGCGCACGAGGTTCTCGTGGCGTGTCTCCGAATTCTTCAAGGACTCCCCATATTTCATCAGCTGTGATCTCTTCCCGTTGCTGTGCTACTTGTTTTATTACATTAAGAGCTCGGTCTGCCCAGTCTCGGTCAGTTCCACGCTCTACCTTCTCTATACCTGCTCTACGCGCTGCTAGTGCCTCTTCAAACGTGTGCTGTCTCATGGTTTGACTGCTTCCCGAAGAATTCTAAGAGATTTTGTCCAACAAAAAATCTATATCCTCGTACTCCACCCGCCGCAGTTTGCCCTATAAGTCCGTACTCTCTTACCCACTTAGTCAGGGTAGGCTGCGAGACCTTAAACATCTCACATACCTCGTCCATTGAATAAATGGTATTTGGTTCTATCTGTACTGCCATTCTGTGTCCTCCTATTTCTGTGACTACAGCAAAAATTCTACCGTATTAACCTTTAATCTGCAAGCCTTCAAGATGTAGTAGAGGGGCTAAGGTATACGTTGACTCCCCTCTACTACACTTTCTATTCTACTTAGTCCTCCTTGTCTGTTCTATTTAGGGTCATTGATACCGACAGGTTCAAGTACGCCATCAGGCTTGCGACGTTTCGAGTTGAGGCTGCTGTTCTTTTGTGCAATTTCCTGACCATCGATTCCATGCCCTTATGACGGGTGTTTTTTATCTCGTCATGTAACCTTTCAAGCTCATCGAGTATGTCATTGTGCATCCAACGAATTAATTCCATACTATGCAGCAACGACATATCTTCAGGGCCACCACCACTTCTCATTAAATGTTCTTCGAACACTTCATCTGAGTATTGCTTTCCTGTAGGCAGCGGAAATTTGATCCCATTAGGATCAGGCACTTCCTCTGGTTCCATAAACGCAACTCGGTGAACTTCAGTCACTGGGTACGTCGCAATCACATCATCTCTCTTTAACATCTTCTCTCTCCTATGCTCTTCACTTCACAATTTATGAAGCTATATCGACCCGCCACATCCTCCAATGTGTCGAGTCGACTAGTCTCACGAATCGTTAGCTTTCCTCATCGCTGTGCGCCCATTCACGCAGCGCGTCAGCAATGAAGCGAGCTTGACTACCACGTCCGAATGACGTCATGTAACTGACACCACACTCATGTGCTATCCAACGGTGAAAGTCAAGTGTCCACACACCATCAACGTGTGTGACTGGTTTACCTTCGGTAGTAATCTGGTACTTGCCTTCCCCAGACTCATGACGTTGAATCAAGCCTTCAGGTAGATCTTCAATTCCACGATTCGCAAAAAACTTTGCATCCAGTATGGAATGTCCATCACCATCAATAGCGTCATTCTCTAGCAACTCTCGGATGTCTGCCTTGCTATACGGTCTCTTCATTTTTTCCCTCCTTCCTGTGCTACTCCTCCATTGTCCCACACACTTCAGCAGAAGTCAACAGTTGCTACGATAGGTTTAAGTAGGTTTGGCACTTGACAAAAGTAATCAGCATGTGTTAGGCTACCCTAGTAGCACAACGAAGGATGTGAAGTATGAATGCCACAATAGAAGGCATCGAGGTAACTCAGGGATTGTTTGAATCGGCACAAGGAATGTTAGATGTCTGGACCGTCACGATAGAGACGACGGACTTTAGTCATTACCATTCGTTTACCGACAAAAAAGAAGCTGACGCAAGTGTTAAGAGCCATTGGCAAATACCACATTGCAATCACATAAAGTACTGCAAACTGCATAGCAGCTAACGTACTACAATAAAAAAGAAATACCGCTGTTCATCTGGAAATGCAGCGGTATTTTTTTGTTCTATTTTGCCTTAGATTTTTTTGCGGCTGGCTTGGCCTTTGGTGGATACACGGCTGGTACACCTGCCGCGCTTAATTGCTTACCGTTCTTTTTAATCGAAGCCATTTTATTTCTCCCTCTTCATAAAGCGACCTGTCTTTGGGTCGCGCTTTAATGTTACTAGACTAGCACTGTCATCGCCGACGAGCTTCTGAGCTACGCCTGACTTGAGCACACTAGCAGCCGAACTAATAAACACTGTGGCTATGAGTGCCATAGCATCCATGTCCACGTTCGCCAGCGACATGCCAGCTGTCACCCCAATCGCAGACTGGATTCCCGTGCTGATTGCCCTTTCTCCGATGTCTCGAAATTCCTCAGATATTTGCATTAGTCATTCTCCATATCATCTACCTTGCCTTGAAGGTCATCTATTACATTGTTTAATATACTTTGCCCAGCATCAATTAAGTCATTCGCTTTCTTCTGCTGCTCATCTACATCGTTTACTTCCTCTTCACTATTATCTAGGAAGTTTAGGGGATCGTTCAACCCCTTAGATCGTGACAGGTACGGATTGTCTGCGACTGTACAACCCCAGTGAAGGTGAGGGGCAGTGCTTCGGCCTGTGTTACCAACGTGCCCCAGTAAATCACCTTCGTTCACGGGTTGAGAGCGCGAGACGCTTGGCGTTGCAGCCATGTGAGCATAAAGAGTGTACCCAAGAAGACTACCGTCGCTGTCGTCATGACGAAGCACAACGCAATTACCAAAGAAGTATTCCATCGTATATTGTTGGGGATTTTCTTGAGCCAGAAATACACTATGCACAATTCCTTCCATTGGCGCTGTAATCGGGGCGCCATCAATTTCGGTGCCAGCAATGTCTAGGCCCGTATGCCCCTTACCGCCCGATAATTCTTTTCGCACAACGCCATAGAAACTTGATATAGTCCCTGACACGGGATGCCCGCTGTACTTTAGGCCGTCTAACTCTCCCTTGAATCTTAATCTTGCCATTCAAATCCTCCATTAACCATCCTACTAATAACGTTAACGCGACTGCGGCCATTAGAATATCTAACAACGCTCACCGTTAACTCTTTAATGTCTTAGTCCCACCGTCATACACGACAGCGTGACCGTTTTCTATAAGCGCGTCATTCAAACTGACGCCATCACAAATTACCTCACCAAGTATTCTTCCGTACTTCCCCTTCCCATGACTGATTAAGATTATCTCCGCAGCCTCAGATACCATCTGCTTAGTAAACGCTTTTGCTAACAACCCTTTGGCTTTAACCTCCAAGTTTCTTGTCCTGCTTTCCCATGTGTCGAGACCATACAATCTGACTCTTTGCTTAGCGAGCCATACCGTGAAGCCCAAGTCCACATTTACATCTATGGTGTCGCCATCGACGATCCTGTCTAGGGTTACCTTATACTCATACATCGCACACCCCACACGTTTTGACCATGCGATAGCCTGACTCCACCTCTAGCCGAACTATCTTGATTTTTAGTTCAGGTATCTCTTCATGACATACCCAACACATATATGGTTCATACATCAGTCATCCCTCCTGCGTATATCAATCTCATTGCTAAACGCTTCAAATAACTTACCCAATCCCATCGATACAGGTAGCGAAAGCACCGCAAGGGCAGTTAATAATCCTTCAATATTTTGTAATGTTTCAACGTTACCTGTAGCAGACCAGATAATCCTAGCCCCTAGAGCCAGCCAAACCATAACTACGGGGACAAAAATTATGCCCACCAGTAGCTGAACGCCTGTAATGGTAGTGCCACCACTGGTTTTCTTAGGCTCGTCATCCGTCATGACAACTCCAAGCGTCCCACCCTAGTATTTCCCAGACCTCATACGCCGCCTGTGCGTTGTCTACTGGTCTAAACAGGTGGTACTTCTTAGCCAGCTGAGGCCAATACCCTGTGTTTATTTGGAACAACCCAACGGAAATACCTGTCCCAATCCCTATGTCACCTATGGCATCTATTCTGCCTGAGCTTTCACACATCATTAGATCATACAGCTTCACAGCATAAAAGTCGTCGTAATACCACATGTCTAACTCTTCTATGTAATACATATTGGCAGTGATGTAACTGCGCCAAGAAGTCTGAGCAAGTACATCCATCAGCTCCCATTTAGACAGGAAGATTAAATCATTCTCAGCTGCATCGGTAGATAAAGCAATGTCTTTAACCGTCCTTGCACCTACACCCTCGCTGAGCGGCGTTACAGGGGCTATTACGGGCGGAGTATAGACCTGCACGACAGGTACGGGAGGTACAGCATAGCTAATATATAGTTGATTAGATAGAGCGGTAGGCGCAAGAAGTACAACTGTGAGAGCTAATCCTATGGCTATTGCTAGTCTCATAGACTATTACCATTTAGCCCTGTTCGCCCAATATGCTGCTGACATCTTGCCTTTGGCAATGTTCTTACCATGCCGAGCCTTAAACGAACGCGAACGTGCTGTGTTTTTTCGGTCCCCTGTTACCCCCTGTTGACCAAAGCGAATCGTCTTCACTTTCCCTCCTACCTTAGCCACCACTACATGAGACTTAGTTTTGTGCTTGGGGGTACGCTTTGGCCTGTTGTACCCTGACACACCTACTTTTGCCAGTCGTGAATCTTTAGCCATAGGACAACTTTCTATTTAACGGAGACAGGCGCTTCCGTATTTCCTGTGGCATTAAGCACTTGAATCTTGGTTGTGTTCGCGATTATGAAGCTCGGAGCGTCAATCCCTGTGCCGTCACCTATCTTACTAGAGCTAATCGTCAGCGTTCCCGCCTTAATATGGTCTAGGTCTATGCCACTTCCATACGCAGACACGTTAGATATGGTTAATGTACGGCATTGAGATGCAGCCGTAGCAGTGTGTATGAGTATCTTATCGAAGGAACCACTGGTAACAGCAGGGACTTTAACCGCCCCACGGGTGCTGGTGACTGTAATATCAAGCACCGCTGCGTTAAGTGTAGGCCCTACAGAGATACCGTCTGCCACATTATTAAGAATATTCAGCGTATAAATCTCTGAGTTGGCTAGGTTAAAGGTCTTAGCTTCTACACCTGTAATGATTATTTCATCACATTCTAAGAAGAATGCGTTTGAACCTGACGTGTCACCTAGTATTTGAATGGCAGCTACAGCACCAAGATTTGACTTACCAATCTCTAGGTCGGTAATACTAATGTCTGCTGCTCTCGCTCCACTCATGTTGATTTGTAATGTATTTACCTGTAGCTCACGCTCTACAGAGGACGTGTTGTCTTCAAATGTCCACTCTTCCCCTACCTTAAGAGTCTGGTCAGAGGCTACCGCAGCTACATGGTACTGCGCTGGCTCAGGGAAATGAGGTGCTGCTCTGGTAAACACGACTGACGTACCAATAGCAAAACCTGTAACTAACAGACCCACCCCAATTCCCCAAGTACCAACTTTCCACACGCCCCCAGTAATGTGTAGACCTTTAAGTGAAGCAACCCGTAGGTTGGGTGGCTGCCAGCCGTTCAATGACGGTAGACGTATGTTAATCTCTGGCGTTTTCCATTTAGGTGCGCCGATTCTAATCGGCGGTAAGTGGACATCTTTTATGTGAAAGAGCCGCTTAAAAAAAGAGGGTTTTTTCTTCTCGTCCATTACGCATTCCTTGTGACCTTCATGTAACTACCTTTTTCCAGCGTGGTGCTGGAAGCATCGGCGACTAGTTGGGCCCATTGAAATTCTAACTGCCCACCTGTTACGTCGGTGTGTATTGTGGCAAACACAGGCACTACGGTTTTGTCATTTGCGCTGGTCCCATTGCCCTTAAGTTTTAATATTTCGCCTTCATCGTGCATGGCATTGAAATCAGTTGACGCTGTGGGGGTAGTCGATAGGTTCAAGAATGGAGGCCCCATACTCCCCCATTGGATTGTTGTATTAGTAAGTGAAGCGATGTTCCACTGAAATTGTATGTCTGGAGTTGTGCCAGTCAGGTATATAAGCAGTAATTCAACTACGTATGTAGAATTTGCTGCCAACGTCACATTAAAATCTGACAATGTTTGGAATGTTACTGATGACGGGTCGGCAGTTCTTTGGGCTAGAAGGGGAATCACTGTCGTGCTCGCACCATCAGCGACCTCGACCACCTGAGTGCCGTTGCCATACACTAACACATTCTTAGTAGTGTCATAAGACACAAGACCAGCACCCGTGTCTGCTGGAGTAGCTACGCCTGTCACCTGAAAAGTCGTAGGAGTAACTATGCCATTAGAGTTGACGGTTAATCCAGCAGTACCCGCTGAGTTTTGCACTTGTAATTTATATGAGCCAGCCGCATCTGCGAGCTGCAATACGATGTCCGCTGCTCCGGCAACAATCGTTGGGGCAAAGCTAGTAGTACCTTCAAGGGCTGATTTGTACTGGTTAAGGTCAGCAGCGTTAGCCGTACTCCCAGCCGTAACATTAGTTAGAGGCATTAGCTATATATCCTTCCCGTGTTCCACGCACTTGTATCATAGATCAAAACGTCACCGATGTCAGTTAGCTGGTTGATTTCGGCAAATGACACAGTGTACACTTGAGTGTCTCGCCCATCCTGCGGGATGACTCCAGCGGATCTTAGGTTCAACATCTTAACTGAATACGTGCGATTGAAAATATCGGTCAAAGTGATCAGCCTGTTAGCTGAGTTAAACAAAAACTCCTCCGACACTTTCGCGCCGTAACGAGATTTACCCCCGCCTTTAAGTGGTAAGTCATCTGCTATTAATAAATCCATGTCAAATAAACGACGACGCTCAGGAGCAATAGTCGTATCTAATACAGCAGATTCAACAGACGCTACGTTAGTGCCACCAACAGGGCGAGCTAGCTTTAAGATGTACCTAATTTTATTAAACCGAACCTCTGTACTGATGCTAAACGACGCATCATCGTCGGTAGCTGTGCCTATAACTGTGCCTGTAATGTCCCCACCCTGAACGT
>JAAHTG010001951.1_pt1 | contig 12700 bp, 14 predicted proteins | sample 6116081 | NCBI WGS metagenome assembly JAAHTG01 (sample SAMN13939989, study PRJNA603662) | sponge metagenome | isolation source: marine sponge | host: Mycale hentscheli | place: New Zealand | collected 2005
TTGGAGTAACGCTTACCCATGAATACCTCAATGACCAAGCACGGCCAGCACACACCGACAATATCTCTCTCAGTAGATTTACTAGATACCACGGTAACAGGATCGTGTCCAGCCTTGACGGTGCTTTCAATCTCGGACACTGGGATGCCTGCAAGGGAGAGCTGTCGGACTGGAAACAGGCTGATGCAATCGCCGGAGGTATCGACCTCGGTGGCAGAAATGACCTCGCTGCCTACGCAATGGTAGCACGGTTCAAGACCGGAAAGATGAATGAGGTTGGCAGCCCTGTGTACCGATATGAGGCCAAGACTCAGAGCTATATCAGCACAGACACGACTCGAGACTTGCAGAAGGAGCCTTTCAACGGCTTCGTGGAGTCTGGGCTACTCAGGACAACGAAATTCCCAGTCTCAGAATTAGAGCAGGACTTTATCCTGGCGGCACGTCAGCATGGCTGCCAAGAGGTTGCTTTCGACCCACATCAGGCCCAGCGAGCCTCTGAGAACCTCGAATCTAACGGCATCCCAGCGGTGGCTATGCCACAGACGACTGGGCACTTCAATACACCAATAACAGAGCTTCGTCAGTGCATGGCAGACGGACGTTTTACGCACGACGGCGATCCTCTGCTAAAATGGTGTATCGGCAACGCGGTAACGGAAACAGACAAACAAGACCGGATGATGCTATGCAAGCGAGAATCCATAGAGAAGATCGACCCAGCGGTTGCTCTTGTCATGGCGTTCTCAAGGGCAGCGGCAGCGGCTGGTAGAGCAGACAGCTACTTCTTAATTTAGGTTTACAATGAGTTTTACAAGCAAAATCGGGCAGATGTTCAACGCAACATCTAACTCCAAGAATCCAGCCGCATGGCTAACACAGATGTTTGGCAGCACAAAAAGTTCTGCTGGCATTATTGTGACCCTCGAATCGGCTCTAGGCGTACCGGAAATCTGGAACGCTGTGAGCAAGATCAGCGGCCACCTTTCAACCCTACCCCTTGAGCTGCACGAATACGGCCAAGACGGGAGCCACAGCATTGTCTACGGCGACCGTGGCACAAAGCTATGGCAGGAACCTAACGACATCCAGACAAGCCAAGTCTGCATAGAGAAACTTATGGTTGACGCACTGCTTCTTGGCAACGGCAGGTTCTTTATTGAGCGTAATAGCATCGGTCAAGCGATTGGCTTAATTCCGCTTCAAGCTGAATACACCCAGACAGTAATGGTAAACGGCGAGCGTTGGCATTGCGTTTCGATCAATAGCGGCACAGCACAGGGGCAGCTTGCGAGCGAGAGCGACATTAACGCAACCATGTATAAGATTCCAGATGCAGACGTATTCTACATCATGGGCTTAACCCAGAACGGCTATTGGGGCGAGAACCTCCTAAGCGTGTTCAAGGACACGATTGGATTGGCGATTGCTGGCGGCGAGTCTGCTGGAACCATTTTCCAGAACAGCGGCAGGCCAGGGCTGTTGCTTGAAGCACCAACCGGAGCGTTCGGGACCAACGACGACGCTCAGGCTTTCTTGGAAGCTTTTAACAATGCCCACACTGGTTTGGACAACCAAGGCAAGACTGGACTGTTACGCAACGGCATGAAAGCAATGCCAATGTCCTACCCAACCATGGACCAGAGCCACATTGGTATGAGGCAGTTCCAGAGAGAGTGTGCAGCACTTGTCTTCCTGCTTGAGTCAGTAATCGGGGATAGCGGCGGAAGCGTCTACAAAAGCATCACAGAGCGTCAGAGCGTGTATCTGACCAACTGCCTAAATCGCTGGATAACCAAGTTCGAGCAAGAGGCGGACAAGAAGCTAATGTCCGGCAGAAACAAAAAGTCAGGCAACTACAAGTACAAGATGGACATCAGCCCATTGTTTGCCAACGACCGCGATGGCCTTGCACTGTACACGAGTAGCTTGCGTTCGCAGGGCGTTCTGTCCGGCAACGAAGTACGCGAGATGCACGGGTACGGTCCAGTGGACGAGCTGGCTGACGACTACGCAGTCATGACCACTGGTGGTGCTGTAGAGGACAACGACAACGCAGCAGACCCAGAAGAAGAAAAACAAGCCGACCCCAAAGAGGGCGAGGCAAACGACCCAAAACCAACAACACTAAAGAAAGAGAAGCGATAAAATGGGATTAGTGAATAACACAGAAAACGGATCAATGTCGGTCCGTGGGGCAATCGGAGACTTTGAGGAGGGAATATCTTCCCAGAGCTTCCACGACGCTCTACAGGACCACAACGGGGCCGACGTGACTCTCATGCTGGATAGTCCTGGCGGAGTCGTTAGCGACGGCCTGAGCATCTACAACGCCCTCATGCAGTACAGTGGCAAGGTTACGGTTCACATCGACACGATGGCAGCCAGCATTGCCAGCGTCATCGCCTGTGCCGCCGATCATGTCGTCATGAACAGCAACGCACAGTTCATGATCCACAAAGCATGGACGGTTGCTATGGGCAATTCCACGGATTTCCGTGGGCTTATCGAGCAACTTGACAGCCTCGACGGTATGATCGCCGACGTTTATGTCGAGCGAACAGGGGCAGAAAAGGCTGAATTGCTGGAAATGATGGAGAAAGAAAGCTATCTTTCTGCAGAAGACGCCTTCGCAATGGGCTTCGCTGACGAGATTAACTACATCAAAAAGGAGAGAAAAGCCGAAAAAACCAAGGCTTTCGCCATGGCCCCGTGCGTAATTGCCAACAAAGCCAGGGCAATCAGTCTCAAAATGAGACTGACGTTGTAGATGTTTTTCGAGTTACGGCTCGTTTAGGCTATAATGGAAGGACGACGCAGAGAGCGTCCCGACAAAATTAACTTTTTATCCCGAAATCAGAGTGTTACAAGATGAAACTTGCAGATATTCAAGCCCGCCTTGTTGAAATTGCCGACGAAATGGAAGCAATCAGCAACATCGCAGCAGACGAATCTCGCGAACTTTCTGACGCTGACAACACTCAGATTCTCGCTTTAAGCGAAGAATTTGAGGGCTTGACAAAAAGCAAGGAAGTAGCAGAGAAAGTACAGGCAAAGATGGCTTCTATCGTTGAAGCCCGTGCCAAAGCAGCAGAGCCCAAGGCTGGTGTTCAGCCAATGGCAGACGAAACCCCCGCAGAGAAACCTGAAATCATGAGCGTTCCAGCTAAAGCTAAGTACAATCCTTCCAAAGTATTTGCATCGGCTGACGATGCTCGTACTGTCGCCCACTTCTTTGGTGCTGTTGCTGGCAACAAGCCATCGCAAGAGTTCCTTGCTGCCCAGTCCGTTGGGACTGACGACAAGGGTGGCTACTCGGTCCCAACTCCACTTGCTGCAGAGCTTGTGAACTTGGTTGAAGAGTACGGCGTTGCTCGCAACGTATGCCGCAAGGTTGTCATGGGTGCAATGACTTGGGCCGTGCCTAAGCTTGTTGGACACAGCACGATCTTCTACCCAGCAGAAGCTGCTCCGATCACTGAGTCGGACCTGACTTTCGCACAGATTTCCTTGACCGCCAAGAAAATGGCCGGTCTTGTGAAGATGTCAACAGAGATTGCTGAGGACAGCCTGATCTCAATGTCCGACACCATCGTCAAAGACTTGGCATGGGGCTTCGCTAAAGAAGAAGACACCAACCTGTTCACGGGTGGAAGTCTTTACGCCACCGGAATCGAAGGCGATACCGGAATTGCAGACACTAACGTGGCAAGCGTTGGAGCATTGGCCCTGACTGACTTGACTTCGGTTGTCGTTGCTGCTGGACAAGAGCGTGGCTTGAGTCACCAGTGGTACTTCAATCCTACCGTTTGGAATGGTCAAATCCGCGACCTCCTCAACGCTGCTGGCGGAAACGCAGTCGCAGAGATGACCGCTGGCGTAAGCCCAAGCTTGTTTGGCTACCCAGTCAACCTTTGCAACGCAATCCCTGGAGCTGGTGCTGGCACTGGCGAACTGCTTGCTGTCTTCGGTGACTTGGGCGTTTCTCACTACTTCGGTGACCGTCGCTCACTCAGCTTCAAGATGCTTGACCAGTTGTTCGCAGTGAACGATCAAGTCGGAATTATCTGCACACAGCGTGTAGACATCGCTTCGGCTAACCCAGAAGTTCTTAGCAAACTGACTGTATCGTAATGCAGTTATTATTCAATCAGCCCCGTCTTGGTTTCAAGGCGGGGCAGGTTGGCGAAGTTAAGAACATTGGCGTTGCCAAGACCTTAATTTCGTTTGGTGTTGCTATAGAATACAAAGAGGAAAAGAGCGATGAAGTGGTCCCTGAGAAAAACATCAGGAAGCCAAGTGCTTCCGGTAAGCGTAAGCCAGCTAAAAGACCATCTAAACGTAGCTCAGAATGACAACACTCAGGACGCAAAAATTGAACAGCTCATCAGAGCTGCACAAGAGCGTCTTGAGCGTGACATTGACCGTATTCTAATTGCAGGGACATTTCTTATGAATGGTCCTTGTTTTAGCAATCCACTGAGGATCAACCTAAAGCCGGTTACGAATGTTTTGTCTGTCAAATACTATGACACAGACGGAACATTACAGACGCTTGACCCCACTGAGTATAGATACATTGCTTCGTCTCAGGAGATTGTTCCAGCTATCAATGGAATGTTTCCAACTGTGATGCAGCATCTACCAGACGGTGTGCAGGTCGAGTTTGCAGCAGGATATGGAACAGACGAGGATTGTATCCCCCGTATGCTGCAAGCAGCTATCGAGTTATGCGTTGGCAAGTGGTTTTACGACCCAGCCCAAGAGTCGTCTTCACTGCACTCGCAGGAGACTGGCTATCGCAACATTGTCCTAAATTTAACGAGAGATAGCTACCCATGAGAAAGCGAGTTGGATGGCGTAGGCATCGTGCAACGTTTCAGGTTCACAATGGAACCGTGGACCAGTACGGCCAGCCTACATACAACACGCCAAGCGACTGGGATACGTTTTTTGCTGACTGGCCGTGCGAGTTTATCTCCACGGTCGGCGGCGAGATTCTTCGCGGACGCATGGTAACAGAAAAATCAACACACGCATGTTTTGGCAACTGCCCCGCCGTTGAGGGCCTCAACACAGAGATGCGAGCAATCATCAACGGTGCGAACTACGGCATCACTAGCGTATCAGACCCCGAGGGCATTAGGACCGAGATGAGGGTTGAGCTAAGGTTGGAGAAGTAATGGTTAGGAAAGGCCGAACTGTTAGACTCACCGAGGCTATGGCTATACGTGCAAAGAACAAGAAAGCATATTCCAAGTACCTAAAAACTGGGGATATGCTTGCTGTCGGAGTTCATAAAGATAGCTTTGATGAAGGGATGAAGCTACTGCAAAAATTCCCTTTTGAGATGCAGTACAACATAATCAGAAAGTGCGGCAGGGCTGCCGCCATTGTTGTTCGCGAGACAGCAAACACAATGCTAGACTTGGCGTCTGCACCTCACGGTCCAGACCAAGGAGCGATTCCAGGAAACTCAATGGAGACTGGCACGTTCTACAAAAAGTCTCAGGTGCAGCAGGATGCTAGAGCAGGAAGGAAGTCTATGGTTGATAAGGTTGGCATCAAGCCAAAGAAGATCAAGAATGGATACCTTCACATGATTGGACCGAGAAGACCTTGGGGCAATCAGGCTTGGATACTAGAGTGGGGTGGCGTAATCCAACTCTGGGGAACCGACAAGTATTACCATCTTCGGCCAAGGCCGTTTATGGCCCCCGCTGGTAACAATACCAAACAGCAGCAGGGTAAAGAGTACGTTGCAAAAATGAAACAAGAATGGGCGGACTGGTAATATGGCAACAGGAGTAGCAGCGATACGTCACATGCTGGTGAACGACCCTGACGTGAGTGCCATAGTTGGCCCAAGGGTTTACCCAGACTGGTTAAAACAAGATGCAGTAATGCCGTCAATCGTACTGTGGACTGTTAGCAGTCGTGCATACGGTGTTATGGATGGCGGCCTTGGCATCGAGGCAAGCGACATTAGAGTCGAGTGTATTGCGAACACGAGATCAGAGGCAGATGAACTCTGGTTAAAGGTTAACAAGGCACTGACAAGAACGAACAAGAAGGGCCTTTACAACGGTGTAATGGTCCAGTCCATGAGCCAGTCTACTGGTTCCTACAACATGGCCGACCGCCCTGTTGATGGATCGGATAGATGGGTTTACCGGACGATACAATCCTTTGAAATTTATTACTACCTTTACGAGAAGGCATAGAGAGTTATGGCATACGTTGGAATGACCGGACAAGGTGCAACTGCAACTCTGTCCACGACCGGAGCAGTTGGTTGCATCCGTAGCATCAAGTTACCAGAGTGGGCACAAGAGAAGATTGATGCCTCTTGCTTGGACACAACTGGATTCAAGCGTTTTATCGCTGGCGACCTGACCGATCCCGGACAAGTCGAATTGACTGCAGTTTTTGATCCATCTCTCGGGATGCCTCTTCCAGGCGTTGCTGAGGACATCACAGTTACATTGCCCATTGGTGACCCCGCCAACGCAACAAACGCCACACTGACTGGCTCAGGCTTCGTCATGAGCGTTTCCCAGCCAAGCATGGAGATTGACAACTTGCTTGAGATTTCCCTGACTTTCTGCTTTGATGGCGAAACAGGACCTGCCTACTCACCAGAGGCAGCGTAATGGAACGGGTAACTATTGATCGCATCCAAGGGATGGACATAGCTACCCGCAAAATGATTGACATGCCAGTATGGAGAGTCCGACTTGACGGTGTTCAGGTCGGGCTTATCATGGAGCGTGATCCGGTCGTTGGCCGCGTGGCTTTCCAGCAGAGCAATCTGACTGACGAAGAGATCGAGCTGGTTAGGGATACCGTTGCTGAGAAGCTAGGTGTCGAAGCCGCAAGTTACACGGTCGCCCCTATTGTTAAGGAAGAACAGAACGAAGAGATGCCCGACTACGGCGACTTCTAGTAGTGATGTTTTTAGGAATCCGAGAGTTAGTGGCTATAATGGATGTACGACGTTTGTTATAGCCCTACTCGGAGATTCAAGATGGCAAAACCAAAAAAATCATTAACCCGCGAGATGTTCCTAGAGACGCTTGTTATCAAGCCTACTAAGGTCGAACTTGACGGGGTTACTTTGTACCTAAAGCCGATCAGCGAGCTGAAACGTTCGCAACGTGCCGCTATGATGATTACCAAGGCCGGTGAGATCGACAAGAAGTACATGGAAAGGCGAAGATTATACTCCCTCATTGACCACCTCTGCGATGAGAATGGAGAGCCGCTTTTCACGGAGAAGGATATTTCCAGCCTGCAGGAACTAGACAGCATCCAGATTGACCCCTACTTCAAAGCCGTGATGCAATTCACGGGAGAAGATCAGGGAAACGAGTAGACCGGATCAACAAGATGAAGGCCCACTTTGGTCGGAATAACCGGCTGTCTTGGGTCTTCAAGATTTGCAAGAATCTTGGGATTGATGATCCGGTGCATTGGATGAACAACGTGGACCCGTCCATCGTTGATTCCTGGATAGCGTTTTCTCAATATGAGAATGAGCTAGAAGCTGGTGCTTACAGCAAAGAGGATAGCCCCGAAGCTGCACTAGACAAACTCAGGAATCTTTAGATGCCAACTATCTCAATCGGAACGCTCCGCTACGATATTATCAGTGATACCACGAGATTCGTGAAGGGTATCAAAGCTACTGCCAAGCAGAAGAAAGAAGCTGATAGGGTGTTCCGAGAGGGATTATCCCCCATGGAGAAGCATAACCATGCCTTGATCCGCATGTACAGCTTGTACAAGAAGGGGATGATAACCAAGGAGCAAACCCTTCATCAGCAAAAAAAGATTAAGAAAGCTCTTTTTGATGAGCAGTACGCACTGAGAATGGCTGGTGCAGACCTAAAGAAATATGCAGGAAGCCATGCTATTGCGTCCAAGGGCCTTGCTGCACACACAGCAAGGTTGAATCAAAACACTGCCGCAAAGGTCAGGAACAGGGCGGCTGGCGGCGGTGCACGCATGGACAACGTAGGAGGCTCGATAGGTTCTGCTGCTGGCTTCGGTGGTTCAGGTGCTGGACTCGGGCGTCTCATGGGGTACGGTGCAGTTTACGCAGGCATTGGCGGCACTCTTGCCATGATGGGCAAGATGATAAAAGAGACTGCAATACTTGAGACTGCACTTGTTGACATGCAGGTCATCATGGGCGACGACGCTGCTGGTACTGCACTTGTCAACAACCTCCGAGAGATCGCCAGGACAACCCCGCTTACGTCCAAAGCGTTAATCAAGGGGGCACAGACGCTCCTTGGCTATGGACTGTCTGCTGAGGGCCTTGAGGATACGATGTATCGCATCGGTGAGATCGCTGGTGGTGATGCTGAGAGAATGGACTCGCTTACCAGGGCGTTCGCTCAGGTTCAGTCAGCGGGCAAGCTAATGGGGCAGGAGATGCTCCAGTTGGTTAACGCTGGCTTCCCTGTTGCAGAGATCGCCAAGGCTGCCGGAGTATCCATGGAGGACTTCCGCAAAGAGATGGAAGCAGGGAACATCAAGGCTTCGCACCTGACGGAAGCAATGATTAACCTGACTGCCGCTGGTGGAATGATGGAGGGCAGGCTTGCAAGGCAGGCAGATACTATCAACGGTAAATGGATTACCGCAATGGGAGGCATCGACCAGCAGTTCGCGGAGACTGGGGAACACTGGAAGGGCTTTACAAAGGACGCTATCGACTTCTTTGGTGAGTTCGGGACTGAGTTCATCAAAGGATTCGATTACGGGACCGTCCTTATCAATGAAACCGCCGATGCACTTGAGCCTCTAAAGGACGGGCTTATGTGGGTCATTGATGGCTTCAAGTTTCTTGGTAACGGTGGAAACATTGCTGGACCCGAGGCCGCCAAGGACACGCTTGGGATGGACGGCAAGAAGCTGTCTGGATACAAGCAAGCAATTAGAGATGTTGGTGACGCATACAACAGGATGCTGGGCTACACCCAAGAGCAGATTGATGCTGACAGGGCTGGCATAAGAGCCATCCAGATGAAGACAAATGCCCTTAACGAAGAGAAGAAAGCCCGTGAGAAGGTGCTTGAGGGCAAGAAGCGAATCAAGGAGTCAATGGAGAAAGAAACTTCCGACTTTGTTAAAGACCAAAAGAAGAAGACTGATGCCATTAAAAAAGAGATGGCCGGAGAAGAGTCAAGGAAGGACATTCTTGATCGCCAGCAAGCAGAAAGGTTCAAGGCATACAAGGAGCAGATGAGGCTCCGCAGGGGCGGTGCTGACGGTGCTGCCACTGACTACCTGAACGCAATCAGGGATCGCCAGAGAGCAGAGCTGGCTCTTTACGACCAGAACGTAGCTAAGGCAAAGGCCGAGGCTGACGCAAAGGCCAAGCTTGAGGCTGACAAGAAAGCAGAGGACGAAAGGTTTAAGCGAGAGAAGGAGTTTCTCAAGAAAGCTTCCGAGGCCAAGAAGAAGCTTATCAATGAGGAGCATGACCTAGAGAAAGCCATAGCAGGGAACTACGGCAGCCGTGGTGCTATGACAGGCATGGACTCCTACTCAGCTTCTGCTGCTATGCTTGCAGAGTACGACCAGAACAGTATTGTCAACGCTGCTGACGAGAAGCGAGAGCAACAGCTTGAGGACCTGAAACTACTTGAGAAGCAGGGCCAAGAGAAGTTGCAGCGTCAGCACGACGCTAGAATGAAGAAGATTGAAGACGCCAATAACAAGGGAACCCCATAATGGCTTTGACATTTGAAGTCTGCAGAACAAGAACTTCCTCTGCTTCGATAAGCATGGAGGATAACGCAGTAGATGCAAAAGAAAACAAGTCTCAAACCATTGAGTTCCTCGTTATCGCATCGGGCATCGACGACCCATTTGATGTAACCGAGATCAGTGCTATGCGGGCCAATGGAGTTCCATTGCTTCGCCAGAGCGTCTATGTCGATCCAGACGGCACCGTGTTCCCATACTTTGCGTGTATGAGCAAGTCTGCAACAAGGAACCCCAGCAACCCCTACGTGTTCAACGTAACATGCGATTACGAAGACACGAGTGGCGAAGAGGGGCAGGACCTGCAGTCAGACCCAGAGAACTACGCCCCAACAATCAAGTGGGATGTTAAGTCTCGCCAGAGGGTTTCATGGGTTGATGCCAACGGCAAAGCTTATGTGATGCCAACTGGAAGCAAGTACAAGACACCGCTGAAACTGGACTACCCCTGTCTGGTTGCAACAATAACTCAATTTGAAAATACTTTTAGCAAGACCGCGTTGAAAGACAGGTACTTGAAAACGAACGCAGAGGCATGGCAGGGCATCCCTATTGGTGCTGCACTTGTCACGAGTATTAAGTACACGGAAGTGATGGTGCCGGTCGGTGGTGCGGGTGTTATAACTGGGTATGCACCAGCATACAAGGTTACTTACATCATTGAAGAGAACCAGCTCGTTCTCAAAGAGGGTAGTGGCGTGTACGCTGACGCGACTAAATCAGACAAAAAAGTGTATTGGCAACAGGCCCGACCACAAATAGACTCTCTCAGTGTATGGACCATCAACGGCGAAAGGGTCGTAAGACCAACAGCCAAGCAAAACCCCATCCTTAGCCAAGTGTATATTAACAAAGACTCGGGCAAGTATTGGGCTGGACCCAACCTTGGAAACTTCGAGGACTTAGTGCCACAGCTACAGACCTACGCTGTCTACGAGAGCGATTCCTATAACTACCTGAGAGTTTAATCTATGTATCAGCAGCACATTGATTCATTAAAAGCCGCCGCTGAGATCATCGACTCGTATCAGTTTGCGAACCTAGACCTTGGCGACAATGGACAGCCAGGGGCTAACGTTGGCTACTTGCCCAACAGCGTAGAGCGAGCTGTCGTAACAACGTTGATTCCAAAGGCAACCAAGACTGGCACCGGAGAGAATACCGTATGGACCGTGGGAACCGGTGGGGTTGTTACGCTGTTTACAGTCCGCGACACTGGCACCCCAGTAGATAAGTCTCAGGTTACTGACATCGACGGAAGCAACGGGCAGTCAACTGAGTTTGTTGCAGACTTGGACCCAGACTCAAACCCTGACGGCACTCTCTCGAACCTTAGCGTTCCTGTTTTTAGTCTTTCAGAGGAAGAAATTGCTGTAGACGAATGGGTCACGCTTTTTCAGATGAGTGGGTATTATTTTGTATTTCCTTCCGAGAGTGCTGGAAAGCCATCTGCGTCTGTTCAGTTCAGGCTAAAGTCTGGCTGGGGAGGTGGAACCGGAGTTTCAACTGCCACAACACTTACTATAGTACAGCTAGAAGAGGAGGCAACTCTGCCGGTTGGTTCTGAGATAACTGTATATGATTACAAGAAAATCTTTCAGAACGCAGTTGGGTCAGATGAGCAGTCAGATGTAAATGGCGGCAGCATTGGCTGGGCAACAATGATTGGCAGCGAGTGGCTTGTCACTCAGTGTACGCAGAAAGTAAACAAGTACGAGGCAACGGTTGCCAGCGGCTCATGCACTGGTGCGTTCGGAGAAAACCTACAGGTAAATAACCTTATCTCAAGGAGCGTCTGGCCCTATACCGACGCAGACCCTTCTCTCAGTGGGACCGGATTCCTTGATGTAGTTAATCTTCATGGACTGGCTGCCAATGGCGGGCAAGTGTGGATAGAGTTCCAGCAAGACCCAACAGCACAACAAGACCCAGGAAACTCAGCCGTACCCTACAGTGAGAACATCCAGCCAGATAGCGGCCAGTGGGTAATCACCAACGTAGAGAATCCTGTTGCAAATTACATTAACGTCAGGTGGGATGGCGACGAGTGGGTTCCAGATGTAAAAAATCCATCTGGAGATGCAACGATACACAGTTACGACGGTCAGCAGCCTGATGCAGCATACACAATTGACGTAGAGATGCCGCTGGACCTCAACATGCTTGGCGAGTCTGGAGGTGGTTCAATCTGCCTTGAAGCAAACAGCAGGGGCCTTGCAAGGATAGACAGGACGGCAGCAGCACATGTTGGTGGCAATCTTGTTTACCGAGTCATCAGTACATCCAGTTCATACAACGGCGAGGTTCATGAGGCGGCAGTTGCTGGAACTCTAAGCCCAAGCAACAGCCAGCCGCCAACAGATGAAGACATTATCGTGGTGGATGGTTGTGACGTTAAGTACAAGAGAATTGGAAAAGCGTTCCTGTTTGGGTCACCTGGCGAAACCGGGAGTTGTCACCTTGACGAGCAGATGGTATCAGAGCCATTCCTGAACTGGGAGGACTTGGATGTCATTGGCGGCGTCAACTATCTTGGTGGTGCTGTAAACTTTGAAAGGTATTCAATCAAGTCGTGCACAAAGGAAGAGACTACACCAATTGAGTTCGGGCGACGGGACGTTACGATCATCGAGGATGTTTATTGCGACTCATCTAATGGATTTGTCAAAGACACTAGGCAGCTAGAAGTTTTGACCAGAACACCAAGTAACCCACTCCCGAACATTGGTGTCGCTATTGACACCAGTTGCTTGGAACTGGACTACACTCAGATTATCTACCCAGACTACCCATACATTGACTACTACGACATCATCTTCCCTAGCGGATGCGAGCCATGCCCAGAACCTTCTGGGTGCTGTACGCTAGAGATTAGCGGTTCTGCGGACGAGCAACTGCAGACATCTCAGGCGTACTGTCAGGC
>JAAHTG010001231.1_pt2 | contig 12698 bp, 18 predicted proteins | sample 6116081 | NCBI WGS metagenome assembly JAAHTG01 (sample SAMN13939989, study PRJNA603662) | sponge metagenome | isolation source: marine sponge | host: Mycale hentscheli | place: New Zealand | collected 2005
TAATTTTTAAGTTGGGTGATTATGATGATATAGTAGAAGAAATTAAGAAATGTGATTATGTTGGTATTGAGAAGTTTTATAAGAATAATGATTATGTAACTTATAATTGTAATAGAGATATTAATGGAAAGATTGGATTTATGATTGTTGATGGAAATGGATTTATTAGATATTTTAGAAATAAAAAAGAATAGTTTTGGAATTAAAAGAGGATTTAGGTGAAGTTTATAGAAAAAGTATAAATAAGTATGTTGTAAAATTAGATGATGGAAGAAATTGGTTAGTTGTTTATGTTGAAGATGATAATGGAGGTGGAATTGAAGAAGTTTATGAAGTAGATGATAATAATAAGATTATTAAAGAAGTAAAGAATTGGGAAAATTTAGATGATGAATTAGATGAGATGAGATGGGAATGTAATTGATTAGTTAGATTATAAAAAAATTTATTGAGGATAGTATTGATATTAATTTATTGATACTATTTTTTTTTGTGGTTTAGATAAATGGTAATGGTAAAAGTGAATGTAGATGGTTAGTAATTAATGTGGTAACTAAAAAGAGTGTTTGTATGTTTAGATAAATGAGTTAGTAGTTGTATAAAAAATATATGTTATGATTAAATATGATAAAATGTTATATGAGGTATTAATTAATTATATACCTAAAATAAGTAATAGTTTAAGTGAAATAAGTGAGGAATTAAAGGAAATGAATATTGATGATAGGTTAGATAATAAGTTGAATGATTTTTTAAATAAATAGGTTATGAGTAAAAAGTTAATTGGATATGTTAGAGTAAGTAGTGAAGTAAGTAAGATAAAAGGTAATTCTATAAATAACCAAATAAATAAGGTTAGTGATTTTTGTAGTTTGAATGATTATGAATTAGTTGATGTATTAAAAGATGAAGGTAAAAGTGGAATGGAATATAGTAAGAGAGAAGGATATTTAGAGTTAATTAATAGATGTAAGAATGAAAATATAAATGGTGTTGTAGTTTATTGTTTAAGTAGATTGGGAAGGAGAATGAAAGATATTATTGATGTAATGGAATTGTTTAATAAGAATGATATTGAATTTTATAGTGTAAAGGAAAATATTAATAATAAAGATATAATGGGAAAGTTGATGATGAATATATTAATGAGTTTTAATGAATTTGAAGTTGATAATATTAGGGAAAGAATAATTGATGTTAAAAGGAATAATAAGGAAAATGGATTGGTGTATGGTAAATTAATGTATGGTAAAGATAAAGATGGAAAGTTATTAATTGATAATGTAGATGAAATGAAAGTTGTTAGTTATATGAAAATGTTAAGGAGTAAGGGATATAGTTATTTTAGAATAAGTGATAGATTGAATGAGAAAAGTATAGTAAGTAAAAGTGGTGGAAAATGGTATGGTAAAAGTGTAAGTAATGTTTTAAGTTATTATTAATATTCAGCAAATAGTTGATAATGAGTTAGTTATAGTATATGATAAGTATATGTTGTGTATATGGTATAAAATGGAGTTGGTATTGATGTGTGTGTGAATTGAGAAAGTAAGTTATTATATGATTCTTTATAATAATAAATAATAGGAAATTTTATTGGTTAATAATGTTAGGTGTTATATGAAATATATAATGTGTGACAAATTGAATGTATGTGTGATAAACATATTAATGTATATGATATGTAATGTGATGGTATTATGTATGTAATATATACAAATACCCATAGTAGTTGGTATCCATATATAGGATATATGTGATAAAGAGGGTGTTGATATTAATTTAGTTAGAATATAATTTTTTGTATTGATAAAGTATATATAGATATATGAGATAAATGGAGTATTAAAAGTAAGTGTAAAAGAGTGTGATTTTAATAGGTTTTATAATATGTATAATGGAATAATAATTAGTAATAATAAATAGTAAGATTTATGGAAAAAAAATGGTTAAATAAAAATGAGTTAAAAGAATATGTTGGTTTTTCTATTGGAAAAATTGATAGTATGATGAAGAATAATGAAATAAGTTATTCTAAAGTTGGAAAAAATGTAAGATTTGATAAAAATGAAGTAGATAACCTTTTAAATAGTAAAGTATTATGAGTTTTAAATTATTTGATATTGAGTTTGATGGAGAAAAAGATTCTTTTGAAGAAGGAAGTAAGAAGATGGATAAAGTATGTGAAAAAGTTGGTTTAAAACTTATAAAGGAATGGTTTGGATATTGGATTGATAAAGGAAAAATAGAAAAAGGTAATGTTAGAGATTATTATAAGTGTTTAAAAATTTTAGAGGAGTGTGATTTTAGTAATTTAAGAGAAGATATAGATGGAAATTAATATAGATAGAATAAAAAGTAGGTTTGACAATAAAGTTAGAAAAGAAGATATTGTTAAGATTTATAATGAGTTTAAAAGAATAAATAGTGTTTTAAAATTCAATTTAGGATTAGAAGAAACAATTGTGAAATATTTTAAATGTGTTTTAAATAATAAGAAAATTCAAAGTGAGATAAATCAAAGAGTAATGGAAATGGAAGGTAATAGAAATGAATTAAAATTATTGAGAAGAAATGAATTTGATTTATTAAGAATGAAAGGTAAACTGATGGATTTGTTATATACTTTGGATAAAGAAACTTTAACATCATTATTACATATGGGATGTGTTTTAAGTGAAGAAGTGAGTGAGATAAATTTATTTAGGTTTAGAAAAGAAAGAGATGAAAATAATAGAAACTATAATGTTTTGAATTTAGATGGTAATGTTTCAGTTAGTAGTAATGTTAATAGTTGGAAATAATGAGTGAATCAAATAAATGGTTTAGAGATAAATGGAATAGGTTTGATAAATTAAAACATATTGAAGATAATTGGTTTGATGTATTTAATGAAAATGTTGAAGATGAAATATTAAGAAAAAGATTAGAAATAGATAGAAAATTAAATGGAAAAAATAGAAAGAGTAAATAAAGATTTAGAAAGAAATTGGTGGAATTATGAAATTTATATAAAAGGTAAAATTGAAGAAAATGAAACAAATAAGGAAGAAAAGAAGTAAAAATTACAATGAAGAAGTTTTAAATAAGTTTGATAGAAGTTTAAAAAGAGATAAGAGTAATGATATAATACAATCTAATTTCTTATTAAAGAATAAGATTCAATATAATGAGTTGTTGTTTGATTTTTTAAATAGTAGGATTAGAGATTTATTTAGTGATTTTATAGTGAAGATGGAAAAGAAGGATGAAAAATTATTTATTGAAGGATTAAATAGAAAAATTGAAGTAAGAAAGATGTTTTAACATATACTTTTCATTAAGTATATTTTTTAGGTTATGAGTAAAAAGTGAGGATATGATTTAATTTCATATCCTCTTTTTTTATAATTGTTTAAAATAAAAATAAACTATACTAACATTAAATGTCTTATATATGTTATTTATCTTTACTTTTAACTTTATTATCTAAAGATTTAAAATCTAATTGGAAATCAATTAGTGAATCTATTTTAGTGTTTGATTTTGTTTCAAAATTTGAAATATAATCTTCTAAACTACTATTAATAACTTCATTTAATTTTTGATTTGTGAAGTAGGAAATAAGTTTAACTTTTGATAATAATTTTGGTTTAATTAATGTGGTAAACCTTTTTAATTGTGGTTTTGAATCATTCATAATGTAAATTTTTAATGTTAAACTATAAACATAATAATAGAGTATATGGAAGACACTAAAAGTGTAAAAAGATTAGGAATATATTGTAGGGTATCATCTAAAAAACAAATGGATAATACTTCTTTAGAAAATCAAAGAGAAAGAGGTGTTAGATATTGTAAGAATAATGGTTATGATTTTGAAGTCTTTAAGGATGTAATTAGTGGTAGTAAAGTAAATAGAGATGGATTGAATGAATTATATGAAAAAATATATGATGGTAGTTTAGATGGGATAATACTTTATGAATGGGATAGATTAATAAGAGAGAATAGAGAATTAATGATTCAGTTTGAAAAATTGGTAGAAGATACTGATTGTGTAGTTGTAGTAGATAATAAGGTTAGAGATATTGTAGAAAATTTAAGTGATAGAATAGAGTATGAATTAAAAAATACAATGTCAACTATAGAGAGAATTAGATTAAAGAAAAGAGTTGGAGAAGGAATACAAAGAATGATGGAAAGAGGGAATACTCTATTTGGTAATTGTAAGTTTGGTTATAAAAATGAGGGTAAAAAACAAACTTTACACACAACTATTGATGAAAAGAATGGTGAGATTGTAAAGGAGATATTTAGAGTATTTAATTTAGAATCAACAATTAGTTTTGATGTTTGTAGAAAAAAGATAAATGAGAAATATGGTAAGGATTTTCTAATAAAATTTATTGTTAATTGTTTGAAATATGATGGTTATAAAGGAGAAACAACTCAAAAATGGGGTAAAGAAATATATAAGGTTTCTATTCCTAAAATTATAAGTAAAGAATTGTGGGATAAAACACAAATCAAAGTAAATAAGATACAAAGTTTAAGAGTAGGAAGAGATAAAGAATTTCATTTGTTAAAAGGTATTATCTATTGTAAAGAATGTGATGATAGGTTGTATAAGTATGGAAAGTTACCAAAGAATAGTGATTATTCACAAAGTTGGTATAGATGTAAATGGAGTTTGAAACCACAATATGAAAAGAATAAATTATTATGGGAAAATGGTAAGAAATGTAAGTGTTATAGAGGTAATTACATCAGTAGACAATTTTTAGAAGTAGTTGTTTGGGATATGTTATTAAAGACTTTAAAAGAAAGTAATACTATAAAGAAGGAATATACTAAAAGGTATAATGATAGTTTAAAATTAAAAGATTCAAATAAACATTCTAAAAAATATTATGAGAATTTAATAGAGAAAGAGAATGATAAGAAGTTTAATTTATATAATGAGTATTTAGATAAAAAAATAAAGAAAAGTGATTATAACCTTTATAATAAAGGATTTGATAAGAATATTTTAAAGTATGAAGAAAGAATTAAGGAAATAGATGTTAAGATTAATTCATTTTCTAATTTAGATAAGGTTGATTTTGATAAAATAGAAGAATTAATGAAGAAGGATTTAGATTTAAAGTTTGATGTAAAAAATAATAAGGATAAAAGAAGATTAATTGATAAGTATATTGATAAAATTTATTTAAAAAGGATAGATAATGAGAATTATTATCTTAATTTTGAAATGAAATTAAGTGAAGAAGTAAAAGATATTTCTTTTAATAAAACATATATAAAAAATAGTAAGATATACTCTAAAGATTCTTATATATGTAATTTTAAGTTGGATATTAAAGTAATATTTAAAATTATTAGAGTTAAAAAAACACATTTCCTTTATTTATTTAAATACAATCTTTTAAATTATAAGATTGATGTTATTTAGATTTGTTTATTTATAATTTTCATTCCCTATTTATAATTTTGAAGTATTAGTTTATGTAATTGATTAATAATATATGATTTTATATGTTTTTTAGTTGATTTAAAACATAATTAATTGATTTCCATATAGATATATGATTTAAAAAAGATAATGTGTTATATATTAAATTTTATAAGATTTGATTTTATTTGAGTTTGAGAGAAAAAATATTGGTATAATATATAATTTAATATAATACTTAATTTAAAATAATTTATATTTAAAAAAAATATTGGTATAATATATAATATTAATAATTAATTTATTTAAAATATTAGTTTATTAGATTTTTTGAATGAATGAAATGAATTGATTTATTGAGTTTTTAGAATAAAAATGAAATACAAAAAATTAGAATATAAAAATAAGGGTAGAATTTATGATTTTGAATATTATAGTTTAAATGATATTGAGGATAAGTATGGATTGAAGAAGAAATATAGAGTTGGTAAATTTTTAAGTTTATTATATAAAAAGAGAATTAGAAATAGAGGTATTGAATATGGAGACTTATTGATAATTAGAGGTTATGTATATGTTAGTTGGGTTGAATTAGAAGGTGTATTAGGAAGTTATTATTGGAAGGATTTATTAAGTGGTTTAGAAGAAGATGGTATTATAGAAGTTGATAGAGATAAGAGTAATAGGTTTGATTCAAATAAGAAATTGTGGTTTATAAAAATTAATGATGGATTTATTGATTGTAAAAAGACTATAGTAGATATTGAAAGTGGAGTGTTAAATAGATATTTAGATAATCAGTCTGTAAAGGTTAAAAATAGGTTTGAAAAGAGATATAAAAAAGATGATTTATTGATATGGGAAAAAGTTTGTGTAATGTTTTCTACATTAAAAATTGAAAATTTGGATGAGGTTATTGAGTTGAGATTTAGTAATAAGTTTAAAGAGAATATTGAGAAATTAAATTGGAGTTGGTTATCTAAAAATGAAAGAAATAAAATTGAAAATAACTTTAAAGATGTTGATAATTGGAAATCAAAATATAAAAATGATTTAAGGAATTATTATGAAGTATTAAATGAAGATTTACATAATCTTAAGGAGAATAATTGGTTAGATTTTAGTGATGGTAGATTTAAAAGAGATGGTTATGGAAAAAGATTGTATCATCTTTATAGTAATACTATTAGAGAATTTAGAGATTATATTAAAATTGATGATGAAGAAACTATTGAATTAGATATTAAGAGTTGTTTTTTGAGTTTATTTTTTGTTTTGATTAAGGATTTAAATAGTGATGTTGAAAATAAGTTTATAAAGGATATAAAAAGTAAGTTATTGAAGGAATCTAATTTAGATTGGAGTGAGATTAGTGGATTAGATTTTATTGATAAGTTTTCTTCTATTTTTAATAATGAAGGTGTTTTTTGGAGTGAGGAAAATGAGATTGAGTTTAATGATTATTATGATTTGATGAGATTAAGTTATGGTGAAAATCATTATAATGATATGAGTAGAAATAGTTATAAAGAATTAGTTTTTAGGTTATTATTTAGTAAAGAATATGAATTACAAAACTTAAAAATTGAAAATGAAACAATTGATGATATTGAATTAAGATTTTTTGGAAATAATGGTAAAAAGTTAATGTTTTGGTTAAGAAGAATTTATCTATATAATTGGATTAGTAATGATGAAGGTGGAAGAAATAAAATTCATAAAAGAAGTAATAATATTAGTTTGATTTTACATTATTTAGAGAATAGTGTAATGGATATTTTGAGATATGAGTTAAAGAAGAATAGATTTAAATATATAAGTGTATTTGATTCATTAATAGTTAAGAAAAGTGATAGTAAAAACATATTAAAAATTGGTAATTCAGTCTTAAAAGGTATTGATGAAAGTTTGTTGTTAAGGAGAAAATATAAAGATGGATGGGAAGGAATATAAGATAGTGTGGAGTAGTGAATGAGGGGTTGTATATTTATGGTAAGAATTGGGGTTTGGTTGTAAGTAGAAGTCTATTTAATATATGGAATTTGAAAATGGTGTATCAGTATAAAGATATGAAAGAGGTTTTGGGTAACAAAAGGTAAATTATAAGATTATGTATCATTGTGAAATTGACAATAAAAAAATAAAGGTTAGAGATATATTCAACAATTATGAAATTTATGAAAAGAGATTGAGAAGAAGTGAATTGGAAACTGAATGGTTAAAGGAAATGTTGGATAAAGATAAATGGAAATATATAATGTAAATACTACTTAAACAGAGTAGGAAGATGGTAACTATTAATTTAGTTACCATTTTTTTTTCTATATTGGGTTATAAATTTAATATTAATTAAAGTAGAAAAGTTATGAGTAAAATTAACTTACCAAATAAAAGAAAGGAATTGTATTTGAGTAGAAGAAAATTTGATGATGATGGGAATATAATTGAGAAACAATGTAGTAATTGTAATGTATTTTTAAAAGTTGAAAATTATTTTAAGGATAAGAATGTATTTGATGGTTTATATAATAATTGTAAAGAATGTCATAGAAATAAAGTTAAAGTAAGTGATAAGAAAAGAAAGGATAATAATAGTGGAATATCACAAAGTGATTTAGATACATTTTTCAGTGGAAGTTTAGATTAAATGATATGATAAGTAAACATAAACTCAGTTTTGAAGGGATTAGTGATAAAGTTTGGAAGAATTTAGATAAGAAATTACAAATTGATGTTTCAAAATATAGGAGAGTAAGGAGAGATGTAATTAAATGGGAAAATGAAATTGAATCTCAAAGAGAATTAATTAGAAAGAGAAAAAGTAAGATAAAAGAATATAATAAGATATTAACTCATTTATATGGTAAGATTAATCATTTAAAGAGTGATTTTTTACCAATTATAAATGTTGTGAGTTATAAAAAAGATGAAAGTGTTTATTGGAATATTAATGTAAAGTTTAAAAATCAAATTAAATCTATTTATTTGGGAAGTGATAATAAGATTAGAGAAATATTTAAGGATAGAATTGGTTTAAGAAAAAATATAAGTAAAGATAAATTGAAACAAAAGATAGAATTCTATTTGGTTGAAGAAATTATGGATATGGTTATTGATAATAAGAATGATTTTAATAATTGGAGTATAAAAAAAGAAGAATTATGGAAATTAGTTAGTTAATTTTAATGTGTAAAGTTCTACTATGATACTAATATAAATTATAGGTAGAAGTAGAGATATTGTATTTTAGGGGTATAATTAATAACAATAAATAATAACACTTAAAAACAATTAAAAATGAAAAACACAAAAAACACAATTAACACACAAACACAATTATTAAACTTCTTTAACAACCATTCAACATTGAGTTTAGTTAAAAATGAATCAAATTTTAAAAGTAAAACTGAGAAGGAAAAACTATTATATAGTATTGAAAAGGAAATTAAAATACTTAGTGATAGAGATAGTTTAGAATTAGTATTATTATCTAAAAAAGGAGATATCTATACTAATAAAAATAAAGAAACTAAAACCTATTTAAATGATAGATATGAAAATAGATTTTGGAAAAATTCAAATAGTGATACTATAACCTTTAATCTTAAATATAAAGGGAAAATCATTCCTATTGTAGAAGGAGAATCTATTGAGTGTAATAATAGTGTAGATAGTTTGATTATGAGTTTAAATCAAATTAAAACACAAATTAAATTATTAGATAATAGTGATATCTTATTTAGTAATATAAAATAATTATTAACTCAATATAATTTAGGGAATGGATTTAAATATTCATTCCCTTTATTATTTAAAAAATAGGTAAGTAGATGGAAAGATTAAATAGTAGAATAAAACATTATAAGAAAATGTATTTTATGTTAATGGAAAGTAATATTGAAGATGGATATGAGTATGAAAGAGGAAGTAATTTAAAGAAAAATTATAGTGGAGGTAGAGGTATAGTATATAGTAGAGAAGGATATAATAGTAGTATTGAAAATCAGTGGATGTGGTTTAGGTATTATAATAGATTTGAAGGTATTGATAAATTAGATGGTTATGGAGAAGAATATATTTTTCTAAAAGGTAATTCAACATATTTGGAATTAATTGAAACTATTGAGGATTTAAATAAGGGTAAAAGATTTTGGTATAATAAATTTTATCACACATTAATTAAAGAGTTATGTAAAAAAAATGTTAGTAGTAGATTATATGATTTAGAATGTTTGGATTATGATTATTATATAGATTTTAAAAGAAATAGAGATACTAAAAAAATAGAATACAAAATATATAAAAATATTATAGTTGGAGATTTAATTGATGTTAATACTAATAAGAAAATTGAAAAGGATAAAAGAGATAAGAAAGTTTTTATAGATTTTTTTAATGATAGAAATAGTATAATGAATCTTTGTAGTGAATGGTATGATATAAGTAGTAAATGGATTGGTAATAAAGTGATATATAAAAAAATGAAAAAAGATAATTATATAGAATTTTTAGAAATGATAATGTTTTGGGGATATGATTATGATAATGAAACAAACACTTTAAATGAAACTTATCACAAATTTGTAAAAAAAATATATAGTGAATATTGTGATTGGAATGATTATGATAATATGAAATCTCATATAATAATTAATTATAGAAATAAAAATAGAATGGGTGAATTATTAGATAAGTTTAAAGAGGAATTTGATAAATGGGATAGGTTAGGTTGGTTTTGATAAGAATAAAATTATTTATACATCTATCTTAAAGTATGTTGGGTTAATATTAATTTATTAATCCAATTTTTTTTGTGGTTTATACAAATGTTAATATTAAAAATGAATGTAGATGATTAGTAATTAATGTGGTAACTGAAAGTAGTGTTTGTATGTTTAGATAAATGAGTTAGTAGTTGTCTAATTAAAACAAAAAGTATGACACAATATGAGAAAATGTTATTTGAAGTATTAATTAATTATATACCTAAAATAAGTAATAGTTTAAGTGATATAAGTGAAGAATTAAAGGAAATGAATATTGATGATAGATTGGATAATAAGTTGAATGATTTTTTAAATGAATAAGTTATGAGTAAGAAATTAATAGGTTATGTAAGGGTAAGTAGTGAGATAAGTAAGATTAAAGGTAATTCTATAAATAATCAAATAAATAAGGTAAATGATTTTTGTAATCTAAATGATTATCAGTTGGTTGATGTATTAAAAGATGAAGGTAAAAGTGGAATGGAATATTCTAAAAGGGATGGTTATTTAGAATTAATTAATAGATGTAAGACTGAAAATATTAATGGTGTTGTAGTTTATTGTTTGAGTAGGTTGGGAAGAAGAATGAAAGATATTATTGATGTAATGGAGTTGTTTAATAAGAATGATATTGAGTTTTATAGTGTAAAGGAGAATATTAATAATAAAGATATAATGGGAAAGTTGATGATGAATATATTAATGTCTTTTAATGAGTTTGAAGTTGATAATATTAGGGAAAGAATTATTGATGTTAAAAGGAATAATAAAGAAAATGGATTGGTGTATGGTAAATTAATGTTTGGGAAAGATAAAGATGGTAAGTTGTTAATTGATAATATCAGTGAAATGAAGGTTGTTAGTTATATGAAAGGATTGAGAAGTAAAGGTTGGAGTTATTTTAGAATTAGTGATAGATTGAATGAAAAAGGTATTGTAAGTAAAAGTGGTGGTAAATGGTATGGAATGAGTGTTAGTAATGTTTTAAGTTATTATAGTATATGACAAACTAATATGGTGTATGTAACCTAATATTAAATGTGTGTGGGTGTTTATATGAATGAGGGAAAGAAGTTATTATATAAGTCTATATAGTAATATATAATCTAAAATTTTATTGGTTAATAGTGTTTAATACTATGGTAATTATATAGTATATGACAATATGGTATAATGTATGACAAACATATAATGTATATAATCCCATAGATGTTGATATCCATATATGGGATATATATTAGAAAAGGTGTGTAGGGTTGTTTATGAATCTTATACACTTTTTTATATATGGAAGTATATATAGATATATGAGGTTAATGAGTATATAAAAGTAATTGTAAGAAATATGTGTTTTGAAGGGGTTTGTAATATGTATAATGGAATAATAATTAGTAATAATAAATAGTAAGATTTATGGAAAAAAAATGGTTAAATAAAAATGAGTTAAAAGAATATGTTGGTTTTTCTATTGGAAAAATTGATAGTATGATGAAGAATAATGAAATAAGTTATTCTAAAGTTGGAAAAAATGTAAGATTTGATAAAAATGAAGTAGATAACCTTTTAAATAGTAAAGTATTATGAGTTTTAAATTATTTGATATTGAGTTTGATGGAGAAAAAGATTCTTTTGAAGAAGGAAGTAAGAAGATGGATAAAGTATGTGAAAAAGTTGGTTTAAAACTTATAAAGGAATGGTTTGGATATTGGATTGATAAAGGAAAAATAGAAAAAGGTAATGTTAGAGATTATTATAAGTGTTTAAAAATTTTAGAGGAGTGTGATTTTAGTAATTTAAGAGAAGATATAGATGGAAATTAATATAGATAGAATAAAAAGTAGGTTTGACAATAAAGTTAGAAAAGAAGATATTGTTAAGATTTATAATGAGTTTAAAAGAATAAATAGTGTTTTAAAATTCAATTTAGGATTAGAAGAAACAATTGTGAAATATTTTAAATGTGTTTTAAATAATAAGAAAATTCAAAGTGAGATAAATCAAAGAGTAATGGAAATGGAAGGTAATAGAAATGAATTAAAATTATTGAGAAGAAATGAATTTGATTTATTAAGAATGAAAGGTAAACTGATGGATTTGTTATATACTTTGGATAAAGAAACTTTAACATCATTATTACATATGGGATGTGTTTTAAGTGAAGAAGTGAGTGAGATAAATTTATTTAGGTTTAGAAAAGAAAGAGATGAAAATAATAGAAACTATAATGTTTTGAATTTAGATGGTAATGTTTCAGTTAGTAGTAATGTTAATAGTTGGAAATAATGAGTGAATCAAATAAATGGTTTAGAGATAAATGGAATAGGTTTGATAAATTAAAACATATTGAAGATAATTGGTTTGATGTATTTAATGAAAATGTTGAAGATGAAATATTAAGAAAAAGATTAGAAATAGATAGAAAATTAAATGGAAAAAATAGAAAGAGTAAATAAAGATTTAGAAAGAAATTGGTGGAATTATGAAATTTATATAAAAGG
>JAAHTG010001953.1_pt1 | contig 12697 bp, 19 predicted proteins | sample 6116081 | NCBI WGS metagenome assembly JAAHTG01 (sample SAMN13939989, study PRJNA603662) | sponge metagenome | isolation source: marine sponge | host: Mycale hentscheli | place: New Zealand | collected 2005
CGGGATGCAAAGGTGCAAAAGCAAATTGATGCTGCTGCAACGACAGCTTCAGGGGTTCCCTGGTCGTCTTAATCTACCGTGTTAAACCTTGAGATGCCAGGTATATGGATGGTCTTGACGCCATTGGGGCACTTTGGCCCATCGCATTAGGGTTTGTTACCCTGGTGATTGTGCTGGCTAAAATGCACGCAGATATCGAGCAGATTAAGGATAAGGTAAAAACCTTGTTTGACCTGTGGAACAGGAAGGACAAATAAATTTAAAACTAAAGGAGACTTATAATGGCGAAAAATGAAAAGAAAACCATTACTGTTAATGACGTAGAGCACAACATTGAAGACCTGAGCGAGCAGCAGGTAGCCATGGTAAACCACATAGCGGACCTGGATAAGAAGCTAGGTAATTTGCGGTTTAATATGGATCAGCTGCAGGTAGGCCGCGAGGCTTTTGTAAACATGTTGACAAGCTCTTTTGATGATGAAGAGGCGGTTGATTCGTCTCACTAGGAGGCAGGCATGTCAGATGATAAAGGGATCACTATCCCAACTTATATGCTCCCCTTGGTAATTTCTCTTTTTGTCGGGGCCGTGTCTTATGGCGCAGCCCAGGCAAATGCTGAGACCACCAAGAAGGAGCTTGATCGAGTGGAGAAAATTGTTGTTGAGACAAACAAGAAAGCTGTTGAGAACGGCACATCCACAAAATTGAATGAGCAGGCAATCAAAAGCATTGCCAAGAGTCTGACGGACATGCAGGAAACGGCTAAGGCCAGTGATGCAAAACTTCAAACGCTGGTGGAGCTGCTTATCGCACAAAACCAGAAGTAAAGGCTTGCGACCTGGCAACCTTTAATCTTCTTGGCGGAGTACACGATACCACCGAGCGGAAGCTGCGAGCCATACATTGGTTTAGGTACAACATAGGAAAATGCAGCCCCAGTAGGTCGGTCTATATTTACAATAGACTAGCCGTCACGCTCGGAGTTTCTTTGGACGTAGAGACTCGCGCCTGGTCAAACAGAATATGGGAATCGGAGGATCAAGATTCTTATGTGATGGAGTTCACCGGCTTTTTTTGCGTCAGTGACCCCAAAAAGACAGTATGCTATCCTGATATCTTTGTGACAGAAGGGATAGACATTTCCACCATCAAGGCTGATGAAGAGGAAGAAGAGCGGGGCAGGATAGGCATTCCCGCCCAGAGACCACTAGACTAACTTTAAATTATAAATTATGGCCACAGTAAAAGAGACAATTGCCCGACTTGAAAAGCATGAGGCTGAGTGCCTGATTAGGTATGAGAACATTGGCCGAAGACTAGATGGTGGCAGCAAGCGATTTGACAAGCTAGAGGCTATGCTTTGGGGTATTTACCCAACAATCATTGCGGTTTTTGCCGTATCTAAGTGGATGGAATAATGCTTGATAAGCTAATTGGACCAGTCGCTGGACTCCTGGATAAATTTATCGAGGATAAGGACCAGGCTAACGCCCTGGCCCATGAGATATCCACCCTGGCCTCTAAGCAAGCATTAGAGATAAACAAAGCGCAGCTGGAAGTAAACAAAGTAGAGGCTGCCCATAAATCACTGTTCGTCGCCGGCTGGCGCCCCTTTGTCGGCTGGATTTGCGGAATCGGCCTTCTATACAACGTACTGCTGGCCCAGGTGCTTGGCATTTGGTTTGATGTGCCAGAAGTTGACCCATCCCTTCTCACCCCCGTCCTCATGGGCATGCTCGGCATGGGCGCGATGCGTTCCTATGAAAAGACTAAGGGCGTACAGCGAGAGAAGTAGTCCACCCCCAAAAAACCTGGTTGCCTGGAAGATGATTATATACGCCCAGCTAATTCGACTGTACAATGTTATCAAAAATTGCATAACACAGCAGCGTCACCAGGAGAAGCCAAAGATCATGAAAACAAGCGGAGAAGGCATAGCTTTAATTAAGAAGTTTGAGGGCTGTGAATTGAATGCGTATCAGTGCAGCGCAGACGTTTGGACTATAGGCTATGGTCATACCAGGGGTGTAAATGAAGGCGATACTTGCACTAAGGATGATGCTGAAAAGATCCTCATAGATGACCTGGTAGAGTTTGAGGGTTATGTCAATGATCTGGTAGATACAGAGCTCACGCAAAATCAATTTGATGCCCTGGTTGCCTGGACGTTTAACCTGGGGCCAACCAATCTAAAATCTTCTACGCTTCTGACCAGGCTAAACTCTGGGGACCTGGATGACGTACCTCATCAAATAAAGCGATGGAACAAAGCCGGCGGCAAGGTCCTAGATGGCCTGGTGCGGCGCAGAGAGGCCGAAGCCCTTCTTTGGCTTGAAGAAGAATGGTCCCATGTCTGACATAGACTTCAAGGATTTTGATGTCCTGTCTGAGGCAGAAAAGAACGAAGCTATGGCTCTTCTGAGCCGATATCAGAGACTTGAAACGCAAGACGACTGCCAGGGCGACTTCATTAACTTTGTCAAGCATATGTGGCCTGAGTGTATCCTGGGGCGACATCATAAGATCATTGGCGAAAAGTTTAATCGTATTGCCGATGGTAAGCTCAAGCGTTTAATAGTTTGCTTGCCGCCCAGGCATTCCAAATCTGAATTTGCATCTACCTTCTTTCCAGCCTGGATGATGGGGCGCAGGGGTGATCTCAAGATCATTCAGACGACTCACACCGCAGAGCTTGCGGTACGGTTTGGACGGAAAGTCAGAAATATTATTGATAGCGAAGACTATCAACATGTCTTTCCTGATTTAAAATTACAATCAGACAACAAGTCAGCTGGTCGATGGACCACTAACCAGGAGGGTGAATCCTTCTATGCTGGTGTAGGTGGTGCGATTACTGGTCGTGGTGCTGACCTTTTAATTATTGATGACCCTCACTCTGAGCAAGACGCCCTTTCTCCCACATCCATGGATGCAGCATACGAATGGTACACATCTGGTCCCAGGCAGCGTTTGCAGCCTGGCGGGATCATTATCATTGTTATGACTAGGTGGAGCACCAAAGACCTGGTTGGAAAGGTTCTTTCTCGCCAGGGTGATGAGCACGCCGATCAATGGGAGGTTGTTGAATTTCCTGCAATCATGCCTGAGTCGGAAGAGCCTTTATGGCCTGAGTTTTGGAACAAAGAAGAACTCTTATCGGTTAAGGCTTCGCTGCCGATCAGCAAATGGAATGCCCAGTGGATGCAACAGCCCACTGCCCAGAGCGGCGCGATAGTTAAAAGAGAGTGGTGGAAAGCCTGGGAAGAAGAAAAGGTCCCAGCCTACAGCTACGTTATTCAAAGCTATGATACCGCCTTCTCAGCTAAGGAAACTGCTGACTATTCTGCCATTACAACTTGGGCTGTTTTTGAGCCAGAAGCAGAGGGACCGGAGGCGATTATGCTCCTGGACGCTAAGCGTGTTCGCTTAGACTTTCCAGAATTGAAGAGATTAGCGTATGATGAGTATAAATATTGGGAACCTGATTGCGTTTTAATTGAAGCAAAGGCAAGTGGTACGCCATTGACGCAGGAGTTGCGTCGAATGGGAATACCTGTTATGGCATATACACCGAGCCGTGGTCAAGATAAAATAGCAAGAATGAATTCAGTGGCGCCTATCTTTGAATCAGGAATGGTGTGGGCTCCAGAAGAGGGTTTTGCGGAAGAAGTAATTGAGGAAATGGCGGCCTTTCCGTTTGGTGAGCACGATGATTTTTGTGACAGTGCTACAATGGCATTGATGCGGTTCCGGCAAGGCGGGTTCCTAAACTTGGAGACTGATTATCAAGACGAGGCCCAATTCTTAAAACGAGATAGGGTGGTATATTACTAATGGCGATTGAAAAAAGAAACTTAGGCACTGAGGACGATGGCGACATAATCCAGTTGGGTTCTGGTATGCAAGTTACGCAAGAGCCTACTCGCCAGGACTTAATTGAGAACGCAGCGCAGATTCTGGTCACAGAAAAAGATATCCTGGTCGATGATGAAATCGACGCGATAGATGAAGCGCCTCAGATAGATTTCAACGTCAACCTGGTTGATTACCTTGATTCAGGAGAGCTCAGCTCCTTAGCCGGCGATGTTTTAGAGTCGATTAAGGCCGACAAAGAGTCAAGATCCGATTGGGAAAAGACTTACACAGACGGCTTAAAGTACCTAGGCATGAAGTTTGATGATGCTAGGTCCACACCCTTCCAGGGAAGCTCCGGCGTCATTCACCCTATACTTGCAGAAGCTGTAACACAGTTTCAGGCCCAGGCATACAAAGAGCTGCTACCAGCAAAAGGTCCTGTTAAAACAGAGATTATCGGAGCAAGAACTGCTGACGTTGAAATGCAGGCTGATCGCGTTCAGGAGTTTATGAACTTCTACATCATGAATGTGATGCAGGAGTACGACCCAGAATTAGATATGCTGTTGTTTTATTTGCCCCTGGCAGGCAGCGCGTTTAAGAAAGTTTATTACGACACGGTTCAGAACCGTGCGCTATCCAAGTTTATTATGCCCCAGGACTTAATAGTCCCTTACGAGGCTACGGATCTAAGCTCAGCCGAGCGAGTAACTCACGTAATCAACATGTCCAGGAATGAAATCAAGAAGCAGCAGCTTTCTGGATTTTATGCGGATGTTGAGCTCAAGGGTGGTGGGCAGCACTTTAGTCGGGATGAGATTGAAGAGCAGATTGATGAAATTGAAGGAATGTCGCCAAGTTACCAGGAAGATCGAGATCATGTTGTCTATGAGACTCATTGCGTCCTGGACTTACCTGGCTTTGAAGACCTGGGGGAAGATGGCGAGGAGACCGGATTAAAGTTGCCTTACATCGTCACTATAGACGAAGGCAGCCAGCAGGTTCTAGCTATCAGACGTAACTACCTGGAAGAAGATCCTGCTAAGGACAAGATCAACTTCTTTGTACAGTATAAGTTTTTGCCAGGCTTAGGTTTTTATGGCTTAGGTTTAAGCCATATGATTGGCGGTATATCTAAGGCGTCAACGTCTATTCTTCGTCAGCTTATTGATGCCGGCACTCTGGCTAATTTACCCGCAGGCTTTAAGGCTCGCGGTATGCGAATACGTGATGAAGATGATCCGCTGCAGCCAGGTGAGTTTAGAGACATTGATACCACTGGCGCGTCTCTAAAAGACAACCTTATTCCGCTACCAATTAAAGAGCCAAGCAACGTGCTTCAGGGCATGCTTGCGATGCTGGTTGATTCAGGTAAGCGCTTTGCCAGCATTGGCGATATGAACATTGGTGATGCTAACCAGGCTATGCCTGTTGGCACCACAGTAGCATTATTAGAGCGCGGCACAAAAGTTATGTCCGCGATTCATAAGCGGCTGCATTATTCGCAGCGCTTAGAGTTTAATTTGCTTGCAAAAGTTTTTGGCGAGTATCTGCCACCCAGCTATCCATATAATACCGGCAGCGGACCCCAGGAGATTAAGGGTCAAGACTTCGACGGTCGAGTGGATATTATTCCGGTTAGCGATCCTAACATCTTTAGCCAGAGCCAGAGAATCACTCTAGCTCAAGAGCTGTTGACGATGGTTCAAAGCAACCCGCAGATACATGGACCCAATGGCATCTATGAGGCTTATCGCCGAATGTATGCAGCCCTGGGGGTTGATGATGTGGATTCACTGCTAACTCCTCCCCCTGTGCCACAGCCACCCTTACCGGTGGATGCTGGTATGGAGAACAGTGGATTTCTAATGGGGCAGCCTGCTAACGCATTTCCGCCCCAGAATCACCAGGCGCATATTGAGGCGCATAAGTCTCTCTTTATGACTGAGATAGTAAAAACAACGCCCCAGCTGCAGAGTGGAATTATCTCCCACATGATGCAGCACTTGCAGTTTATGGCCACCGAAGCTGCCCAGGAGCAAATGCCTCCTGAAGTCCAGGAGCAGATCCAGGGCATGCAGCAGCAAGCGCAGTCCGGCCAGGTGCCGCCTGACCAGGTAGCAGCAATGCAGGGACAAATTCAGATGATGCAAGAGCAGTACAGCGCCCCGATTATGGCGCAGCTCACGCAAGAGTTGCTTGCCTCTATGGATACGGGATCGGAGACAGATCCTTTGGTTGCCATTAGGCAGCAAGAGCTACAGCTAAGAAATAAAGAGATAGACCAGGATTCTGAGCAGTTTGAAATGAAGCAGCAAGCCAAGCAGGATGAGAACTTGCAGGACGTTGCCATTGCCCAGGAGCGTATTAACACTCAAAAACAGGTCGCCGACGACAAGCTAGGTATAGCTGAACAACGTCTGGATCAGCAAGCTAATCTGAAGCTGGCCGAAATGAGAGCCAAATTTGGAGGCATGAGATGACGACAAGTTATATTTTAGAAAAACAAGAAGAGCTCAAGGCTATTAAAAAGCTAGAGCGCCAGGCTGAAAAGCTAATTAGGGATAAAGAAGAGGCTGCGAAGAAAGCCGCCGCCAAAGCAGATTCTTTGCGGTTAGCTGCAAAGATAGCCAGGATCAATGGTGACGAAGTTGCCCAGGCTGCAGCTGAGAAAGAAATTGCTGCTAATGCCAAGGTTGAGATGGTTGCCCCAGCTCCTGTTGAAATGGAGCGAGCAAGGGATGACAAGGGACATTATGTTGCTGACGACCCCTCTACCCCAGATATTAATGAGGCATTTGTCCCTAAGAAGACTGCGCCTAAGAAAAAAGTTGCGCCTAAGAAAAAGGCCGCAGCAAAACCTAAAGCAAAAGCTAGGAGTAAAAAATAATGCCATTAGACAAAGGTAAAAAATCAATCGGCAAGAACATTAAAAAACTTCGCTCAGAAGGCAAGCCTCAAGCCCAGGCTGTTGCCATTGCCATGAAAACGGCAAAGGGCATGAAGATGGGCGGCGAAGTAAAGCGCATGAAGACCAGAGGTACAGGCGCTGCAACTAAAGGTTTGTATTATTACGAGAAAGTGTAATGGATGATTTAAACCTGGCGGCAAGCCTGAAAAGGACAATTGCCGAAAGGCGAGATCAAATACAGACCGTCATGATGGATGGTATGCTCAAAGATATCGAACATTATAAAAGTTTGCAAGGTCAGCTAGAAGTGCTAAACTTAGTAGAAATGACCATAAAAGACTTTTATAAGGAGAACAAGTTTGAGTAAACCATCATCTAGTATCGACAGTGCTTATCTGGAGGGCGATAATCGCGTTTTAGATCCAAGCCTATTGGACATGAGCTTGATTGACCGCATGCCAACCCCGACTGGTTGGAGGATGCTTGTTCTTCCTTATGCCGGCCAAGCTCAGACGAAAGGTGGCATTGCCCTTACAAAGGAAACCCTAGACAGAGAGGCGCTTGCAACGGTTGTCGCTTATGTCGTGAAGATGGGTCCTCTTTGTTATAACGATACGGCGAAGTATGGTGAAAAGCCTTGGTGTGCTGAAAAAGAATGGGTTCTCATTGGTCGATATTCTGGCGCTAGGTTCAAGTTGGAAGATGGCGCAGAAGTCCGCATTATCAATGACGATGAGGTCATTGGTACCATCCTTGACCCTGACGACATAGTGAGCTTCCGATGATTGAGAACAACCAGGCAGAAGAACTGCAAGAAAACGAAGATTTAGAAATTGAAATTGTTGACGATCCACCTGAAGGTGAAGAGGTAAAATCCAGCAGCGAAGATGAGCTGGAAAATTACACCAAGTCTGTTAGCAAAAGAATTAACAAGCTCAACGCCAAAAATAAACAGGCAGAAGAGCGAGCTGCACAGTTGGAGCAAATTGCCCTGGCTAAAGAGCGAGAGCTGCAGCAATATCGAGCTTACACCGCCCAGCAAGATCAGACGGTTTTGTCAAAAGAAGCCGAAGCGGTTGAGGCAAAAGAAGCCCAAGTTGACGACCTGTACAAGAAGGCCGTTGCTAGTGGTGATCCTGAGTTGATGTCTAAAGCGACTACGCTTAAAAATGACATGTCGATTCAGAAAGAGCGCCTTCGGGTTCAGGCTTCCAGGCAGCAAGCTGCCCAAGCAGAAGCTCAGGCTCAAGCTCAGCAGTACCAGGATCAAGGCCAGTACCAGGCATATGAGGAGCAGCAAGCACAACCAGCTGCTGCAGAGCCAACTGAGCAAGCATTAACCTGGCACGAAAGAAATCAATGGTATGGCAATGGAGAGGATCAAGAACATCTCCAGGCAACCCAGTATGCTTACTTCACCCACTTCAATTTAATCAACGAAGGATTTGAGCCTGATAGTGATGACTATTACGGTGAATTGGACAGTCGGGTTGGAAAAGTATATCCTAAACTTGTTAATGCCACACCAGGCAATAACAAAGCTGTACAAAATGGAAGTAGACCCGCCGTGCAAAGAGTCTCTTCCTCCGCCTCACCAGGCGGACGGCAACAAACACGAGGCAACAGGAGCGGTGTTACTTTTAGTAACTCTGAAGTGGAACGCCTCCGTGGCTTAAAACCGCATAACATGGATATGGATACATGGTTGCGGCACGTAGCTAAAGAGAAACAAAAAATCTCGGCAAGGGAGGAGATGTAACATGGCAGAATCAAAAAGTAATCGCACCTCGCGTGAAAGTGGAGCGCACGATAATCAGACTCGACGTAAACCGTGGCGTCCTGTAAGAAAGCTGGAAACGCCTGAGCCACCACCTGGTTATACCTACCGGTGGATTCGGGAATCCATGTTGGGAGCGGAAGACAGAAGTAATGTCTCTCGCCGCATTAGAGAAGGATGGGAGCTTGTTAAAGGCTCAGATCTTCCTCCAGAGTGGGCTGATAGCCTACCGACTATGGATAATGGCAGACATATGGGAGTCATATATAACGAGGGCCTTCTTCTTGCGAAGATTCCTGATGAAACGATTGCCGAGCGGCGCGAATATTACGAAGGTAAGACTCAAGCTGCAAAAGACGCTCTTGACAATAATATGTTTGGAGATGCTCAAAAAGATGGTCGTTATGTCAAGTATGATCCAAAGAGGGATACCCAAGTAACCTTTGGCAGAAGATAAACGAGGAAATGACCTATGAGCAATAAAGATGCCGCATTTGGTTTAAAGCCGTCCCGCATGATGGGCGGAGCTCCTTACTCAGGTGGCCAGAGCCGTTATAGAATTGCGTCTAATGAAACCAACGCAATTTTCCAAGGTGATCTGGTAAAACAGCTAACCGGCGGAACGGTTCAGCGTGCAGCTGCTTCAAGCACTGTTCCTGTTGTAGGAGTATTTAACGGTTGTCAGTACACTGATCCCACCTCTGGTGAGCCAGTGTTCAGCAACTATTACCCTGGTGCTATCGTACAGAGTGACATCATCGCATTTGTAATTGACGATCCCGATACCGTATTTGAAGTACAAGCAGACGCAGCTTTCCCAGTTGCTGACTTGTTCGGAAACTTCGATATTGTCGATCAAGCAACTGTTGGTGACACAGCTTCTGGACGCAGCAATGTTGAGCTAGACGTAACTACGGGAGCAACTGCTACCACGTTACCTCTCAAAGCTATCGACATTTCCCAGGATCCCGATAACGATGACGTAGCGAGTGCTAACACAAACGTAATGGTGGTGATTCAGAACCACATTATGGGTGTGAAAGGCGCTGGCTTAGCTTAATAAGGAGAGTAAAGAATGGCTATTTCAAGAGCTCAACTCGCAAAAGAGTTGGAACCTGGGCTAAACAGTCTCTTCGGCATGAGCTACGACAGCTACGAGAAAGAGTATGAGGAGATCTTTGCTATTGAAGATTCTCAGCGTGCTTTTGAAGAAGAGGTGTTGATTACCGGATTCGGTTCAGCCCCAACTAAGACAGAAGGCCAGGGTGTTGTTTTTGACAACGCATCTGAGTCTTACTCAGCACGTTACACCCACGATACGATTGCTCTGGCATTCGCACTGACTGACGAAGCTGTAGAGGATAACCTCTATGACTCACTCGGTAAGCGCTATGTTAAAGCTCTCGCTCGCTCGATGGCTAACACCAAAGAGGTTAAGGGTGCTGACGTACTTAACAACGCATTCTCTGCGAGCTTCACTGGAGGAGACGGTGTATCTATGATTAACACTGCTCACCCATTGGCTGGCGGTGGTACTGCGGCTAACCGTGCAACCACTATGGCGGACTTGAACGAAACTTCCCTGGAAGATGCTCTGATTGATATCAGCACATTTACCGATGATAAGGGTCTTACTGTTTCGGTCCAGGCTACTAAGTTGGTTGTACCTCCTCAGCTGGTGTTTGTTGCTGACCGTATCTTGAACTCGCAACTGCGTTCAGGTACTGCTGACAACGACATCAACGCTATCAAGAACACAGGCGTATTGCCTGGGGGCTATACGGTCAATCATTATCTGACTGACCCAGACGCCTTCTTCTTGTTGACTTCCGTTACTGAAAGTGGCGAAGGTCTGAAGATGTTCCAGCGTACTGCGATGGAGACTAACATGGAGCCTGACTTCAGCACAGGAAACATTCGATACAAGGCGCGTGAGCGTTATTCGTTTGGTTTCTCTGACTGGCGTGGTATTTATGGGTCGCAAGGCGCATAACTCTAAGTTAGTGAAAAGGAAAGGGGGGCTTATGGCTCCCCTTTTTTTTTGCGCGTTTTTAAATATTGGTGGTATACTTTGGAGACTTGGATTAAACAACAGCATTCGGCCAAGCGAGTATTTGCTGTATAAGTAGCTTAATGGCGCTATATGCGCTGGTTAATCGAGGATAACTGTTATGCCTACTACACACTTTAAAAATGGTGTTTCCAACCAAGTTGCTGGAAACCCGCTATATGACTTTCCGTACCTGGACCCGTTCAAGTATGTGACTTACGCCAACGACTTCTTTACCTATCATTCTGATGAGTGGACTATCACGACCACAGAAGCTGGTGCAGGAAGCGCGACAGAAGCCTTGGCTTCAGGATCTGGCGGCTTGTTGCTTCTTACAAACGCAGCTGGTGACGATGATCTTGATTTCTTGCAGCTCAAGGGCGAAGCCTTTAAGTATGACGCAAGCAAGAACATGTTCTTCAAAGCGCGATTCAAGGTAAGTGACGCAACTCAGTCCGACTTTGTGATGGGCCTTGGTATTACTGATACCACTCCGCTAGACACTACTGATGGTTTTTACTTCATCAAAGCTGACGGATCAACTGGTCTTGATTTCAATATTGAGAAGGACAACGCTGCAACTTCTAACGAAGATGTTCACGTAATGGCAGATGACACTTTTGTCACTGTTGCTTTCCACTACGATCCAAATGGCGGCCAAGATGGCGCTGGTGCATTCAAGATCTTTGTCGATGACGCGCAGGTAGCTTCTCAGCTTACCCTGACTAACGCGGTTGATGATGAAGAGTTGACTGTTTCTTTTGGCATTCAGAATGGCGAAGCAGCTGCGAAGACTATGACCATTGATTACATCCTGGCCTCTGTCGAGCGTTAAACCACTATTGGAGGCTTATCATGGGCACTAGATTTACAGGCAGCGATGCTTCGGCCCTCTTTGTTGAGGCCGACACTAATGCTGCGGATGTTGCTTCAATAGGCGCTAACCAACGGCCTAATACTGCCCTCACCATCAATGGTACTGACGCTTCTGGCGGTGCAGTATCTTTTACCAATTCTCGCCTGGTTACAGTGACAACTACTGGGACCGGTGATGCTGGTAAAACGATTCTGATTACAGGTACTGACATTGATGGCGCAGCTCAGACTGAGACCCTTACTATGCTTGGTTCTGCTACTACGGTAACCGGAACCAAGTATTTTAAGACTGTTACTGCTGGCGCAGTTAATACGCAGCCAGCAGCTAATATTTCAGTAGGAATGGCTAATAACGCCGCAGTCGCAATTTACGCTGGTAGAGCCAGGCTTCAGGGGACTTACATCGTTTGCTCTTCTGCAGCGGGTGTTTTGAATTTTCTCACAACATCTATTACCGGTGATTCGCAGTTAAAAATAGGTACGGTTGCAAGTGCTACTGTCTCCAGAGATATCACCGTCCCAGACGAAGGTATCTTGTTTAAGGAAGGCATTTACTTGCAGTATGACGTTACCACCTTCTCCAATATGACTGTATTCCATGCGTAATGGCTACCACGGATGATGTCAAGAGAAGCAAATCAGGAAGGCTCTCCTATAGAGGTGAGTCTTTTCCTGGTTACAACAAACAAGTAAGGACGCCAGGAGCCAGCAAAAAGTTTAAGGTTCTTGCCAAGAAAGGTGACCAGGTTAAGCTGGTTAGGTATGGCGATCCTAAAATGAAAATAAAATCAGACCAGCCAGCAAGAAAGAAGTCATTTCGCGCCAGGCATAACTGCGATGCGGTGCAGAAGAAGAAAGACGTTTTCGCACCTTCGTATTGGTCTTGCAAAAATTGGTGATAAGTTATGGGCTTCTTTGACGACCGACTAAAACAATACAGGCAGAAAGCTCCAATGATGGGCACCCTTGGTGGACCAGGATACGGAGAGTTTCCCCTAGGTTCTGCTGGCCCAAGAGTCGATCCAAGAGACCCAAATTACAGACCGCCCCCGCGACCAGGTGGCGGCAACCCCAACCCTTTTAACAACCCCTTATTTAGCGACCCAGGACTGGGTGGTGAAGGTGGCCGTGGCGGTGATCGCCAGGTCATATCCCCTGGCGGCAGCAGAAGGTTTGCCGAAGAAAACTACGGAAGAATAAAGAACCCAATCCCACAATTCCCTGATGG
>JAAHTG010001954.1_pt1 | contig 12696 bp, 27 predicted proteins | sample 6116081 | NCBI WGS metagenome assembly JAAHTG01 (sample SAMN13939989, study PRJNA603662) | sponge metagenome | isolation source: marine sponge | host: Mycale hentscheli | place: New Zealand | collected 2005
GTTACACCCTACTAATAAGAGTGCTATTAATAATATTCTAATCATCTTTGTTTTGTTTTGCTATTAGATACTGGATATATAAATCCTTATCAAAATTATCCCAATGTTCCATCCAATCTGCTATGTTAGTTCCCATAATTTAAATTTAGTACACCCATTAGGAGTCGAACCTAAGACCTACTGCTTAGAAGGCAGTTGCTCTATCCATCTGAGCTATGGGTGCAAAGTTTGTTGAATCTTAATTGCCTTGCTCATGATTTACTCTAGAAAGGTTCTTCTTCTTCTTTTCTATTTTCTCTCTTGTCTGTCTTCCAGTCAAATTTTGTGAGATCTTTTTTATTATAATCTGCCTCCGCAACTGTCTTGTTGTACTCATCCCAGTTATATATTTTCAGTTTGTACATCTTTAACACATCTCCTGATGTTAATCCTGGAGGTAATTCTCCATCATTTGCATTCATTATATCAATACATAGTTCTTTCATTCTTCCCATTCTTCAAAGAATTTAGTTAATACTTTTCTAATTGTACTTTGAGCATTCCTTGTCCCACATACTCTAGAATATTTTTCAAGATTCTTGCATAGTTCTTCATCAAGAGCAAGTGTATAACCATCTCTTTTACCAAATATACTATGTAAGCTTATGATTCTTTTAGCTATTATATTTTTCTTAAGTCTTACTTTTATTTCATAAGGAAACTTCTTCTTTAATGCTTCTGTATTATTGACAAAACTTTGATCATTTTTAAATTTTAGAGTATTTATCTTATTATGATGCACTCTATCTCTACGTATATTTAAGAAGTTAGCTACTGCTTGTTCTGTCATACCGCATCCATAGTACATTGCACCAATAATATAAGATCTCTGATCTACATAATGATCTTGTCTTGTCTTAGGAATAGAATTGAAAGCTTTTTTAAGTTCTTTCTTATCTAATGTCATATTTTATATAAAAAATGGCCATAAAAGACCTTTTAGTTCTGCCTCAAAAGGCCCAATAAATATTGTGTATAAAAAGCCATGTTCTTGTGCTAATTCATACCAAAAGTATACAGCTATAAGCTGTGATACTAAAAAGTATATCATAAGTACAGACATGGTTACAGTTAAGTTTGTGTCTTTCATAAATTTAAATTGAATTTGTTAGATCTGCATCTTCAAACCCAAACATTTTTTCAGATATTTTTTTAGATTTTGTTGTAATTATTTTTGCTTCAAAATCTATTCTACTTTCGTCAGGTATAATTAAAAACCTTTCTAAAGCATAAAACTTGTATGGTGCAGAAGCTGAAGTAAGCTCTACTTCTTGTAGAGCTATACCTAGCTTATCACTATCTTTTCCTAGTTCTACAATTCTTGTTATTGTATAAACTACACCTTCTTCTATCCATTCATATTCTGAAATAGTTTCAGGTTTATTACTGCTATCAATGCAAATTGCTTTCATATGAGCTTAATTCTGTCTTTAGTCTAAGTAAATCTAATTTACTCTTTAATTCAAACATCTCCATAAAATCTCCTGAAACAATATCACATTTACCTTTATTATGTACTTGTAATGCACACTGCTCTGCTTGAGTAAGTGTATGACCACAATGAATTGTTAAACACGCAATCACATAATCAAAGGATAGCTTATCATCATTATATAACGTTATACTATGTGTTTTTGTTAAAGCTTCCATATTATTAATATACTAATTTATCACTAGAAACTAAGAAGTTTCTCCATTCAATCTTACTGCCATCAAAGAACTCCAATGCATCCTTAACCCATTTCTCATCTATAGTATTTTTATAACATAATATATGTACTATAGCTTGATCATCTGGATTAAGTCTTAATAAACGTCCTATACGTTGAGCAGCTTTTCTTTCATTACCATAAGCATGCATAATAATTCCTTGTCTTAACTCTGGAATATTTACACCTTCATTTAATTGAAGTACACATGATAAATGATTTATTTTACCTTCTTTAAAATCTTTTAGATTTTGTTCTGAATCAATATTATTACTATGGTAACTATATTGAGACATTTTATCAGCTTGTTCTTGAGTATTAGCAAATAATATACATTTATTATTACGTTTAACTACATCATTAAACAATAACTGAGCATATTTTTCTTTACTAGGATACTCCATCATAGCTTTCATTCTCATAACTCGTAACATATGTACATTACCAGAAGCTGTATCTAGTCTAGTTCCCCAATAATTATAATTTTTTTGTTCACTACTCATAAAAGACTTTGTTTTTGTCTTTACTTGGTAATTATTTTCATTAGATAATTCTAATTCGTGAACTATAATTTTATAATCATTAAGTATACCATTTTCAATAGCATCATCTGCTCTAAATGTAAATACTACAGGACAGAATTCATTCACCATTTTACCTTTTTCAGTCCAACTACGTTTGGGTGGTGTACCAGTAAGTCCTAGTATTTTACCCTTATATAATTGTAAAAATCCTCTATGAGAATCTAATAAACTATGACACTCATCAAGATAAACTGCATGATAATCATTAGGATTATGTTTATTTAAACTTAAATAAGTTGAAAATGTAATTCTATCTAATAAATTTTCTATATTGAACTTCTTAGCATCATCTTGCCAAGAGGTAAATATAGATTTCTTTGGAGCTACAACTAATACTTTCATAAGACTAGTAGTATTTTCTTGAATGTGCTTTAAACCAATTAATGTTTTACCAACACCAGTGCCTAAAACAAGAGTACTTCTCTGCTTGCGATCTGTTGCTCTAAGAGCTTTTTCTTGTATTTCGTTTCTATTCATTTTAAATATTTTAATGTTCTTGCTTCTTTAGGATGACTATGTATCCAGTTATGACAATTTCTACATACAGGGATCCATGTGCTTTGTATTAAATAATACACATCACGGTCACTACCTGCATAGGTATGGTGGATATCAGTAGCACTACTGCTACAACCATCTACTTTAACCTTACATAGGGAATTGTCAGTAAGATATCTTTCTCTTAATTTAAGATACTCAGCATCTTTCTTTTTTCTTTTGGCAGAAACACGAGGGATAGACACGTTTGGTTTCTGTGGCTTGTTAGTACTGCTTTTGTGGCAACTCCAGCAATATTTACAATATCTATTACCCTCATGATTCTTCCATATAACAGTCATCTTTTGACAACCATCACATTCTTTTAGCTTTGTTTTCATTTTTAAGTTTTGGTAACTTATAAGGATCCTTCTTTACACTTAAAAAGTTTGAAGGTAGTATTTGTTCCTCTATAAAAATAGCAATAATTTCATCTTTTCCAATATTTAAATCTTTAAAATTTAAAGTGTTTTTAACTTTATCATCAGTTTCTGTAAAACCAACCATAAAATCTGTAAAAGGACTATTTGGAAATAGACTTTCAAAAATTAAATTAGTATACTTAATAACAGTTTTTTGTTTAAGTTTATTAATTGCTTTTTGAGCTTTAATGTGAACTCTATGTATACGTTGTTTTTTCTTATTACACATACCATCTAATTCCTTTTTACTTAAAGACTTTAAACCTCTTAGTTTTCTATTATATAAATAGTTTTGGTATTCACTGTATTTATCTACTTCATAAGTAGTGTAAGTTTTTTTAGTGATTTGAACATCACTTAATGCTTTTAACTGATAATCTTTTAAACTATCCTGTAACTTTCCCATATCATTTTTTTTTTATATACAAAAAAAGAGAGGGTGTAGCAACCCTCTCTTCTCACTTTGTTTGATTATTTACACATCAACAAGTAATACGTTTATTACTTGTCAATATTTGAAAAATCTGCATTTGGTTGTAAAGCAGATTTAGATTTTTGCGCATCATATGCAGCACGTAATTCATCAACATTATCATGCTTGATTAATGCATCTGCAGTTGTTGCATCAAAAGACAACATTGTTCTTCTGTAGATTGGTAGTCCACCTAGTGTACATACCACTCCAGTTTCACCTGCAATTTTAAGATCTCTTTCAGGAGACTTTGTATTAAAAGGCTCAAGAGATTCTTCAACGACAATTTTAGCATCTAACTGCTGACCAGCATAAAAGCCTGCATCAGTTAATTCAGACACTGTACCTGGTACTAATGCAGAAATAGATTTTCTACGTAAGAAACCATTGTCATCAATCATTGTTCTTTGTTGCTGTACTCTAATAAAACCATAATCTGCATTGTTTTCAGATTGGTTAACTACAGCTCCTGTTTTTTCGTCAGCTAGGACGGTTACTTTTGAATTCATAATGAATTTTTTTAAATAATTAATAAATAAATTTTGAGTATATCTATAGACAACTATTGCAACTCTCCAATTGCAATAAGTAATAATAATACAATCTGTATTATATATGTAAGTTCTTGATTAGTTTAACTATCAAATGGATCATCTGGTAGCATTACATCATCTTCTGTAAAGTCTTCTCCAAAATCATCATCTTTAGTAGGTTTGCTTTTTAAATCAATTGCAGAACCTTTAAAAGGATTAACTATGTGATCACCATAATCTCCAGCCATTAAAAACTGAATATCTTCATGCGTAAGATTTAAATACTCTTCAATTGAGATATTTACACACTTTCCATTAGGTAATTGATACACCATACAATAAATATGCACATAAAAATAACATATAAATTATATTAACAAAATAAACTTGAAAAATTTATTTCACTATATAGCTAATTATAAAAAGGGCCATTACAGCCCTTTTTACTTATGATTGGAAAAGTATATTCACAGAATATACTATTTTATATACCAATAGCTTTTGTCAAATCTTTTATAGAGATGTTAGCTGTGGTTGTTTCATTTTCAGGACCTTGAAATTCTAATGTATACCCACTATATCTGTGATAACCATTAAAACTTTTAACAGAACACAATACTGCATTCTGATCATCAAGCTCATTATGTTTTAAAACTTCTTCTTTAGAAAAAGTGCAGTTATAAACTAATGTATCAATAGGTACTTTTACAAGATTACCATTAGGAATTGGTTCTTCTAATGGTATTCCAGCACAAATTTTAAAAAATGTGTTTACTGCTTTCTCATTTTCACAAATCATTGGACCTATAAGTTTTCCATAAGGTGAGTCTTTACCTAATATTTCTTCTAGTTTACGGTGTATCATTGTATCTTCATACTCTACTAAAACTGTTTTATATGCCATTAAAATAACTTTTGTCTTGTTACTTTTATTTCACTTCCTTCATCAGCTCTTTTACAAGCTAAATCATAATTAGAAGTAAACTTTTCTTTTCCATTTACTAAATAGGTATAATATTCTTCTGGTTCTTCCATTTTTAATTTTTTTAGTTTTAAATAAAGGTCCCTCCGCTATGATTTTACGGAGGGATACCTTTGTATGCTTAACATCACTGACTTTACAGTTCCTAATAGAGCAGTGTAGAACTTAATCTTCCTGGTATTAGATTTTAAGGTTTCATTATCCACCAAATATAAGTTATAATTATTATAACTAATACAGGTATAATTAATTTATCTGGTCTGTTCATAATAATAAATATAAACAAAGACTAAATACAATTAAAGCTGTAGAAATTAAAGTAGCTTTAATTATAATATATTGGTTTTCTAAAGCCATTATAAGGTTTTCATATTGCTTTACTTGAATTTCTAATTCTCTTAATGCTTCAGTTGCTTTTACTTCATCTTCGTAACTCATTGCTGCGTTTGAAAAATATAATATGTCTTCACAATTCCACAGCATATGCCTTGCCCTAGTTAAATTATTTTTTGCTTTGGTTATCTTTCTTTTTATTCCCATAATTAAGTTTTAAAAAGGTAAGTCTTCTAAATCAGCTTCTTTACCTTGAGTTATATCTACTACATTTGTATAATCATATTGATTATTAAGATCTGTATTTGGATCCAAATGCGGAAACTCTTTAATAACAGCATTAATACAAGTAGGTAGTATATCAGGTCTTAGCATTTTTCTTGGACTATTTGCATCAGAATCATAATGATCAACAACAGCATTCAATCCTTCTTGCTTTAGATAACTACTAAGACTGCTTGCAACTTTAGATACAAATTTAGCTAAGACAATGTTTCTAAAGTCATCACCAATGTGTATACCTGGTACAATCTTTCTCATAATGACTCTTTTGCCACCACTAGTAAGATCTATATCCCATTTTGCACCATCAAATTCTTGTGTGTAATCAATAAATTTGTTACCTAGTAGATTCTTCATCCACTTCAATGGTTTATTACAATATTGTATAGGATAATAATGAAATCCTACACTTACTTTAGTATCTTGCTTGTCAAGGTTTGCTACGTGCATAACCCATTTGTCAAAGTAACTACAAGTAAATCTAAGTAAGTTACCTTCTTTTTGAGCTATTAATCCAGCTCCTCTATTTTTCTTTTTATATGCCATGTCTTTTCCAATTTTATAACCAAGAGGCTGCTATTTAGCAACCTCTTCATTAATTTCTATATTATTTGCACTGTAAGCATCACAGTATCCTCCGTGACATTTACTTGACCCACAACTTGATAATACCATTAGTGTTACTAATGATATAACAAGAATTACAGGTGTTGCAATCTTTAAAGCGTCTTTAAGTGTAAATTTTACGTTTTTTGTAGCCATTTTATTTCTTTTTTTTTGAACTTTTAATTCTTTCAATAAATTTCCAGTTTCTTTTTTTAATATATCTTATTATTTCTTCTTTGTATGCATATCTTGCTGTTTTACCTTCAGCCATATAAAACGTGTATAATTCACGATCATTATGTTTTGCATTCATATCTACTACGTAACCTGTTGATACCAACCAAGTCCATATTATTATTGACTTTATCATTATCCTTCAACTTTATAGTAAATATTTTTTGGTATTGTATCTAAGTAAACTCTAGTTACAGGACACAACCAACCTCTCATTCCTTTAGTAGTTGGAAAGTTACTTTTACTTACATTGTACCAACCACCATTAGCTTCTTCATATTCTAGATCTAGTGTATCACACTCTGGAAATTCATTTAAGCTAAAAATTGCTGTACATCTATCTTTTCCTTTTGTTAAATATGAACTAATAATCTCAGACATTCCTAAGACAAATGGTTCTGCTGTAATTCCAAATGTTTCATCATCAAACATCCAAGTATCTCCTGTTTTGTATAAGTTTAGGGACATCATTGCATTCCCTGGTTTATCACCTTTTGTAAACTTTTTAACTATTTCTTTTATTTGTTTTTCTATTTTATTCAAATCTTTTATTTTAGTATTGTTAATATATTTTTTATACAGAGCACAAATGCTCCTACTACCCATACAGCTATAAGTATTTTTAACATACTAGCTGATACGGATTTATCATTCCAAAGTTCTTTAAACATTTCTTTGATTTTTTAATAAATAAAAAGAGGGCAGTTTTATTCACAGTCTGCCCTCATTCTTTCACGGCTTATTCCCATACAGACATCAGCTAAATGTCTAAGGTTTCACTCTCTCCGCATCTGGAATTGTCACCAGCATAGGTCCCATGAGATTTTATAGAGTAAATTTGGACCGTACAACCTCTATTAACCCGCTGTGTCAGGTTAAATACCTAAAAAGGGACACTTTTACATGTCCCTAGTAATATTAGAATATCTTTCAATATCTACTGCATCTCGCATAAGCTGGACAGGATTAACTACCTGACCTGCAAGAATTGTTTTTAGTATAGCAGGACTAAACCCACTTACTAAACCTATACCTTGGTCATTACTTCGAGCTGGTACATTGTTTGGTCTACCATTAACATTCCAGAAAACAATTTCTGGTAATGTGTAGCCAGCAACTTCATACCAATCTCTTATTCCTTCCAAGTTAGTTTGAGTACCACATTGATCAAACTCCATATCAGAGATAATCAAAAGCTTATTAGGCATTTCATTCTCTGGTATATTATTTGCCACTGCTGTATCAAGAATAACTTCAAAAGTTTTCTGAAGATCAGTACTCATACCCCAACTTGCATTAGAAAGAGAATTAACTCTATCTTGTATGGTCTGACCATATATGCGGTGCATTTCAGGATTAGAACTAAAAGTCATAACTGCATCCTTAAAGATACCTTTATTTCTTTCAGAAATATACATTCCTAATGAAACACTAACCTCCATAGGTAATCCCCACATAGATCCTGATACATCACATACAGGTAGTATACGTTCTGTACTATCTGACATATAATCAGGTAGTGCATTCCATTGTGCCTGTATAGCATCTACATTCTTACTTGATTGTATAACCCAGTCATTATCCATCAAAGGTGAAATAATGTCATTAGGAAACAACACAGAAGAATTAATCTTACTCTTTCCTTCAAGTACATTTTGAATATAAGTATTAAATCTACTTCCATCTTTACGATCAAATAAATTTTTATACCTATTCATAGCAACTGAAGGTACTGCAGAATAATTAATCAACCCTACCTGGTTCTTACATATCAAATGCTCTACCACTTTAGTTTGAGAAACAAGAAACTTACGTAAAGCTTTAGGTGTCCACCCTAGATACTTATGCATTGCTGTAAACCACTTACCTTTTCTAGGAAAGTACTTTGCAAGTAACCCTTTATTCTTGTTTTCTTGTAGCTGAATAGCTAAAAAATTCAAGTTATTCTTGGTCGGTTCTTCAATAAGGAACAAGTCTTTCCAACTTCCTACTTCAGGAACAGCAATTGCTATATGCTCCCACTCATCTTCAAAGTGCTCTAATGCAAACTTACCAATGACTCTAAAGAATCTTTTCTCTCCTGCTCCACCTCTACAATCTCTTGCCCAAAGAACAATACGCCAAGCTAATTGCTTGTTTTCTGCTCTTGCGTGACAAAATGCTTCTATAATATCGGTTTCACTCATTCTACGTGATGCTCCCGCTAGGAAGAATAAATCAACACACTTGCTAAGTGATGTTTCTTGTGTTACAGCTCCATTTGCTGTTGTTGCTACTAAATTTCTTGTTAATGCGTCTACTAATTTGCTCATAGTAATAAGTTTTGTGTGTAAATAATTGTAAATAGGGGAGGCTTAATATATCTCCCCTATTTATCTTGGTTAATAGAATGGTGTCAGTTTTTGAGACCACAAGTTACTAGCTGACACCACTCTTTCTTCTGTTTAAGTGTTTTGGTTGCTGAAGTAACTCTTGCTCGGTTGTGTGAACAACAGGTTCGTTTTTTTTCTTAGTTAATTAAATAATGCTGAATTAACCTTTAAGTTCACATTACAGAATACTACCTCACTTATGGCTGAGGTATACCTTTCTTCTGTTTAAAAGATATTGCTGAAGTATTCTTTAGTTTTAGTGGTTTTTAGGTGATCAATCCAAGGGCACTCACCACCATGGCCCTGTTTCTTTAACAATCATAAGGATCAATCATATCATCAAAGATATCATTAATTGCATCATCTGCAAAATTAGACTCAATGTTACCCAAAGGGTCTAATCCCTGTATTTCCATTAATATACCCATAGAGGTATAAATTTCTTTATCTTCTGGTTCTATCATCTTTTTCCTCCTTTGTATATTTAATATTTGAATCCATCTTTTTAAGATGTAAAAATAATATAAATGATATAACTGCACCTACTATAGATGCAGTTGTATTGTTATTAGTAAAACATAAAAATGACCAAGCCCAAGATACTACCATAAATAACAATATGACGTAATAATAACTACTATATCTCCACATATTTATATTGTTTTATTATTTAAAATACTACCATATTTCTTAATCATAGAAATGTGTTTGACTACATCATTATAGTTACGGTCAATAGAAGTAAACATAAAACGCTCATGACAAATAGTAGTTTTAGTCATATCATAATCTCCACTATCATTCTCGTAAGGTTTAACGTGAAGTATATTATTAATGTTAATCAATACAGGTACTCCATCCACTGTATCTGCTTCGTAAAAATCAGCCATAATTAAAGTTTTTTTAAGTTAGTCATTAATTCAGTTATTTCTTCAGGTGTTTGATATGCTAATACATCTTCAGTAAATTCAGTTTTATAATTAAGTTTACCGTCTTTAGTAATTGCAACTTCATATGTATCTGGACCACAATAAAAATGCTGACTTCCTGTTATAACAGATACACCATATCCATTAGGAAATTCGTGAAATGCATTAATTCCTTTTATAGGATGTGGTGTAAATTCTAAATCTTCAAATTTGTTTCTTTCTGTTGCCATCTTAGTTGTTTTTATGTTTAACTTTTCTATAATATTTCTTCTTGTTTCGGTGAACCTGTTTCTTACAGGCTTCCTGAATTTCTTGTTGAGTAACTTGTACTTGTTCCATAGTAATCAGATTTTAGTTTCATATTTAAATAAATGTAGATAGTGAAACCCACCTAAAAGATGTCTTACGTTATGTCCTGTCAGACAATTTAATTGAAGCTTACTTTTACGTTTGCAACCGTGTTCAAACCGCCTTGTTCACTATCTACAAATCAAGAAACGGGAAACTATCTTACTGCTTATCTCTATATAGATAGTATACAACTAACATAAACAAAATAAACTATGAAAACTAAACCTTAAATCAAAAGTTAGCTATATATATTATATAGTATATATACATAGTAAGATATTTAGTAATGTATTAGAAGGTATAGAATAGTACAAGGTAGTAGTATTCTTAAAACATTCTTACACAAACATATTTCCCGTCAAATTTCTTTGCATTTGTTTCTTTTATGCAATAACATACGCTATATATGTTGTACATAAACAAAAATCAGGATGCAGTTCCTAGTAATTAGTAAGTAGTAGCCTTAAATAACTTACTACTTACTAAAAAGAAAAGAATTTTGCGTATGCAAAATTATCTTTTATTAAAAAGAGGGTTAGATAAAAAGAGGGTTAACTAAAGATTAAAAAGACACGTAAAGATTTCTCTCTACGTGCCTTAAGTTCATACTCTACTTACAGTGCATCAATTTCTTTCTGCTCTGTTTCCACCTCTGCCTGTTTTACAGCATCAATAGCAGACTGTTGAACGCCTGATATTTTTGCCATAACTCTGTCTGCAAATTTACTTGCAAGTGCAGGTGACTGTTGCTCAAGCATTTCTGCTCTTGTTAAGTCCTTACGTGTTTCACTCCCGTCAAGAGTAAAGTTTCCATCCTGCTTTTTGTAAACAGGTAGTTCATCACGTAATGCATCCATATACATTGTTACAATTTGGGGTGCTCCCGTCTTTGCACAATTTCTTGGATATGCTTTGAACTGTTCAGAAGATGTAAACTCCTTAAGTTCTTCTTTGGTACCACTCACGTTATATCTGTGAAATGTTTTACCTTTTCCTGCGCCTTCTTTAGATTGCACAAAGTTACTGTCATAAGTTGCTAATAAAGCCATACGTTAAAATTTTAAGTATTGTTAATTAATTAAGTTATCTTGATAAGAATAGGGTTAGAAAAAAAGAGGGAAGATTAGAAAAAAAAGAACAGCCCGTTAAGACTGTTCTTTTGAATCAATAAACTATTAGCACTCTTCATCCCATTCAGGTTTACTGTTAGGTTTGTTCAAATCTATGTGACCAACTATTTTAGTTTTACTACCTTTGTCAAACTTGTTTTTTATTCTCTCTGCTTTTGTAAATCCAAGATCTTTTGAAAGATTTGCTTCTTTTGGCATATGACCTGTCTTGTCATTGTACTCAATACAAGTTTCAATATACTCAAGTTCTTCTCTCAACATCTTTGCATATTCTTCAGGCCAATGACTTTCATCATTAGTTTTGCTTAATGTTATTTGTGAACGTAAGTTCTGTTTAAAGACATCTATTTTCTTCTGAACCCAACCTGTGTCTCTAGGATTGTAATAAAGACTATCAGACTCTTGCATTATTCTAAGTAATGCTGATGAGGCTATAGTTTGTTCAGAACTTTTGTTTAAGTTTCTGTCTGTAATTCTTTCTGTAAAATCATTTGATTGTTCAAATTGTGCCATAGTAATGTTTTTAGTTTATTTAATAAGTTATCTTATTAAATGAAGGGTTAGAGGAGCAGAGGGAAAGAAAAAGAAAAACACCTGTTAAGGTGTTTCTTCTTTAGCTAGGATAGCTTACCCAACTCAAGAGAATTCTTGATGGTGAAGTTATCATAGCCTGCATCATTCTGTTCCTTTGAAACAGTTATGATGTAGCAACGGCCGTTCTTCAGGCCGCAAGCTTTAGCATAGTTCTTATGCCAGTTGATGAAGTCAGGGACTTCTTCGCTGGTATTAGAGAGAACTTGTGCAGAGCGCTGATTGTCAAATTTTGAAGAATTGAAAACTTTTACAATTAATGTATACATAGAATAAATTTTATTGATTCTTTGTAAGTATAGGGTTCGTAGGTTCTGCAAGCAAAGAACTTTTCCGCAGGACAAAAAAAAGTTTTTTGCGCAGCAGAAAAAAAGTTTGTGTGCCAAAGCAAGGGGGGTACCCACCGCAGCTGGCATGGGGCGGGGGCTGCTGCTATAGGACCCTGCTCTAAGTCATACACAGAACACGGCCAGTACCCAGGCACATTTTATATCTTGTATGTTAGGTAGATCTGCCAAAAAATCTTATCTTATATGTATGAGACACTTTCTATTGACTTTATTATTATTATTTCCTATACTTATAGCATA
>JAAHTG010001962.1_pt1 | contig 12661 bp, 8 predicted proteins | sample 6116081 | NCBI WGS metagenome assembly JAAHTG01 (sample SAMN13939989, study PRJNA603662) | sponge metagenome | isolation source: marine sponge | host: Mycale hentscheli | place: New Zealand | collected 2005
ACCTCTAGATTTCTTAGGAATCCCGCGTCTCCGACGCTGGGAGGATGTCAAATTCCTTGTAATCAAATAGAACAAATACTAGATCTTGAATTAGGACAACAATTAGACCTTGGTGTTAATGCTTGGCTGACACTCGAAGCTGAAAAAAATGGCAACTTAAACATTATCTATCGTTGTTTCAAAAAAGATAATATACCAGAAATAGTCGATTTACCTTCTTTAAACTTAGATAAACTCAAAAAATTAATTATAGAAGCTTCAGAAAAAATATAAAAAGCGATTGCGTAGTGCCAGTCATTTTGTCTGTTTATCATAAAACAGTTATGTATGGGTAAGATCAATTCATAATTCATAATTCATAATTTATTGGTTTGATTTTAATTCTTGCCAAAATTGTACGAGATTTAATTGCATCAAAGAAGAGACAATTTTCAAAGTGTGAACTTCTGGAGGAGGATTATCAAACTTTTGGGCAATATTTAATGCTTCTTCTGCCTTTTTTGGTTGCCAGTTGTATAAATGAACAAATCCTAAATATGTCCAGCTATAAACATTATCAGGATCTATTTGGGCTGTTTTTTGTAATGTTTCGAGCAATGATTCGCTTTTGATTTGAATAACTTGAGACAAGGCAATACTATATAGTAAATCTGGCTGATTGGGTTGTTGTTCTATTCGCCAAGAAAAAGCTTCCTCCGCCTGTTTCAAATAGTCTTTAAGAGGATCATAAAAGTTTAAAATACTGACTTGAGCCATCGCTTCTTCTATCTTTCCTTGGGAAAAAGGAGTTGCCTGTTGATGCAGTTGTGTTACCCAATCTAGTTCAGGAGAAGACAGAGGTGGAATTCGGGAGTTAATAGCTACTTTGGTTTCAGGGAGATTTAACGGGTAAGATTCTCCTGTTTGACGATCGAGATAGAGACCTTTGAGAGTATACTCACCTTCAGGTAAGTTAGCGGGAGGAAACGTACCTAACACTTCTGTTACTTCAAATCCTTCTTGATTCGATGGTTCGCTTTCTCCTTGATATAGTTGCCCCATGGCAATGCCATGATCTTGAATCCATTGTGATTGCTTCCCTTGCCAACTCAGAAGTAATAAACCATTTTTTAATTTTTCCCAGTTTCCCTCAATTTTATAAGTAACAGGTGCTGCGAATCCTGAAGGAATTTGTGAAGGAATTTTCACCTCTTTAATAGTTATTTGATCAACAGATTTATTTAAGGGTTTAACCGTTAACAAAGGATTATTACGATGGTATAAATTTAGATTATCTCCATCGGGTAATTTCTATGTTTTATATAAAGATATTTGGGGATTTTGAGCAATTTCTGTCTGAAACTTCGTTGCTGCTTCATTCATTCGAGGTTCATTTGAGCGAGTTAAATACCAAGAAAGCGATCGCAAATCTTTATCTACAAACTTCGTAGAAGAAGCCACTTCCCTTCCATAGACTCGAAAATCTTGTAGTCTGCCATAATAATCCATCGTAAAATGATTAATCTGCTCAGTATTTTTTGCATTAATTCCTAAAGTATTTTTGAGATAAGGATCAAATTTGACAATTTCTTGAACAAGATCTTCTTGATGCCAATTTTGAAAAGGTTGAGGCAGTTTTTGTCCTGCAATTTGAGCAGACAAAGGTAAAGGAAAGACATTGAATAAAATTGCCAGCAATCCCAATGTACAAGTAAGCCATTTAAACCAAATCGCCCAAGATTTTCGAGAAGCATTTAATAAATATCCTAATAATAAAGCTACTCCCGTCAAATAGGGCATGATAAAACGACTGTCTTTATTACTTCCTAAAGAACATAAAAAATACGAACCTACAACAAAGAGAAAAACCCAAGCAAGATCGAAATGATCTTGTGTTGGTTGAAATTTTTGACTTTTAATTTGTTTAAATAGTTTTTGTCCCCCATAAATTCCAGCGAAACCAAGGGGCAGAATAAATAAAGGAAGAGAAATCATTGAAGGTAATAGCTTCAGATACCAAAACCAGCCTAAAAAACTCATCATTGCCGGATCTCCTTCTGATTTTCCTACGGCATTCGCTGACAAGGCAGAGGTGATAATTGTTAACCAATTATATTGATACCAATTACCACAAATTAGCCAAGCAATAATTAACGCTACAAAACATTGTGATAAATTTAGCCACTTTTTGTTTTTGATAATAGAAAAGATAAACCAAATTCCAGGGAAAAAGAGAAAGAAAAAATCTGTAATTTTTGATAACATTACTAGGCCAAATGTTATGGCAAATCCGATAGTATAAAGCCAACTTTGAAGAGAATTATTACTATTTTTCCATAATGTTAAAAAAGTAAAACTAGCAATAACAAAAGCTACTAATCCGTAATCAATTAGATAGTCTAAACGGGTAAAAACAAAAGTAGGAAATACTAAGCAAAGAAAAGCAGAGGTTAATCCCACCGAGGACGAAAATAGATGTTTTCCTAAAAAGTAAACCGAAAAGACAATAATAGTCGTGAACAGAAAATTGACTAAAATAGCTTGATCATAACCTGCTTTAAAAATGTTGAAAAAAGGTACAGTCAATAAATAAACTAAAGGGCCTCGATAACTTTTTGCACCTCGCCAATAAGTTTCCCACCATTCTCCATTGAAAATATCAGGATTCTGCCAATATTTCCATACTCCCATGGCACTAGTTAAATGCGCACTTTGATCCCATGCAGGAACAGAATTATCTAGATGCAGCCAAATTAAATCAATGGTAAAGAAGAGCGTTAGCATTAAAACTAATAAAAGCCAGTCAGGAAAAGTAATAAAGGTTTGGGAAATACTATTATTTTTGGAGATCATTGAGACTTAATTGTTAGTCGATTTCAAAATGAAATAAGCGATCGAATACGCTAGAATTTTCTTCTCGTTATGGTAGCATACCCCTGTCGTGAACTATTAGCAATCAAAATTTTGGTATTGATGTTTTTGTGTTTGAGATGGTTTTTTATGATAATTTTTATGAATAATTTAACATAATAAAAACTAAAGATCCCATCGATAGATCTTTAGTTAATAAAAGCAATCCAAAACTTTTATAAATTTTTGTTTAACTAAAATGTAGCTTCCTGACTAGACACGTATTTAATATCGTAAAGTTTACCTTGTCCCATCCAAATCACTTCTTTACGATGTAAATCTAATTGAATTCTTAAACCATCTGATTTTAATAAATATACTGACCATTCATCACGTGCTAATTCTTTAAAGGAGAAATTACCATCATTATTTCTTTCGTACCAAGCACCGTTATATTCATAAAAAAGACCACGTCCGTTTTGTGCATAGATGACTGTCTTAACGTTGTAACCATTTACTTGTTGTTTCTGTTCAAAACTTGAAGCTGAGGCAGATCAATCACTATTAGCTTGGAAGATAGGCATATTAACTGTAGTTCCAAAAACACAAATTGTTGAAAGACCTAGAGTAAATAGTTTTTTTAATTTCATGGTTTTAAGTGGTTGATTTGTTTTGTTGTGTTGTCAGGTTATAGTTGCTGAGAATTTATCATATGCAGTTCCAATAAAACTATTAATGAGTCGAATAAGTACAGACGATTTTCAGATAATACGATCATGCGATCGCCTGATAATTCAAATTATTTCAATAAATCACAAAAAAAACGCTCAACATCTTCCAAGCTTTTAATGACGATCGCCTGTCCTTGCCAATTATCAAAAAACTCTTTTTCACAAGGCGTTAATCGTTTTTGGCTTGGTGGTTTTTCGCCGTCTTTTACCTCCACAAGATAATTGCGGTTTTGAAACCCGACGACCAGATCTGGAAACCCACCACCTAATTGATGGGTTGAAACGACTGAACAGCCGTACTTTCTAAGTCCTTTGACAATAATTTTTTGATTGCAATCGACTCTAGCTATTTTTCGCATGAATTGGTACTTTCAATTTCTCGATTTTTTTTTGAAGATCTGGCGGTAATAAAGCAAAACCTTTCTCTAGGCGAGTTAATCCAACGTCTAAAAACCATTCGTTGAATATTTGTTTTCGCCAATGAATTAGTGGATTAGACTTTTCCAACGTCCTCTTAACTATCAATCCAACTTTTGCGACAAGAACTATTAATGGGAAAACACTGTCAATGCTACAATTAGAAAGAATTGTCAAGCAATGTTACGCAAAATTAACATAAAACAATCAATCAATTAGATATTCATTATTAAAAGGGTGATTCAAGTATGGCTAGGGATTTACGTCAATTTATCGAGCTATTAGAAGAAAGAGGACAGTTAAAACGGATAAAAGCTATAGTTGATCCTGATTTAGAAATAGCAGAAATTTCTAATCGTATGTTGCAAGTAGGTGGTCCTGCCCTTTTATTTGAAAATATTAAAGATTCTCCGTTTCCGATTTTAGTCAATTCACTGGGTACTTTAGAACGGGTATGTTGGGCGATGAAGATGGAACATCCCCAAGAATTAGAAGAATTGGGTAGAAAACTAGGGATGTTACAACAACCTAAACCTCCCAAAAAACTTGACCAAGCGATCGATTTTGGTAAAGTCTTGTTCGATGTAGTCAAAGCTAAACCCAGTCGAGATTTTTTTCCTGCTTGTCATGAAGTGGTAATTCAAGGAGAAGATTTAGACTTAAATAAATTACCTTTAATCCGTCCTTATCTCAAAGATGCAGGTAAAATCATTACCCTTGGTTTAGTAATCACCAAAGATTGCGAAACGGGAACTCCTAATGTGGGTGTATATCGTCTTCAGTTACAGTCTAACACGACGATGACAGTCCATTGGTTGTCTGTACGAGGGGGAGCCAGACATTTAAGAAAAGCGGCTCGTATGGGCAAAAAACTAGAGATTGCGATCGCTTTAGGAGTAGATCCTTTGATTATTTTAGCGGCAGCCACACCAATTCCCGTAGATTTGTCAGAATGGTTATTTGCAGGACTTTATGGTGGTTCAGGAGTAAAACTAGCTAAATGTAAAACGGTTAATTTAGAAGTCCCCGCAGATTCAGAGTTTGTATTAGAAGGGACGATTGATCCTGCTGAAATGCTACCTGATGGACCTTTTGGAGATCATATGGGTTATTACGGTGGTGTGGAAGACTCTCCTTTAATTCGTTTTCAATGTATGACTCATCGCAAGGATCCTATTTACCTAACAACTTTCAGCGGTAGACCACCCAAAGAAGAGGCGATGATGGCGATCGCATTAAATCGTATATATACTCCTATTTTACGTCAACAAGTTTCTGAAATTACTGACTTCTTTTTACCGATGGAAGCGTTGAGTTATAAAGCGGCGATTATTTCCATTGATAAAGCTTATCCCGGTCATGCCAAAAGGGCGGCGATGGCTTTTTGGAGTGCTTTGCCTCAATTTACCTATACCAAATTTGTGATTGTGGTGGATAAAGAAATTAATATTCGTGATCCTCGTCAGGTGGTATGGGCGATAAGTTCTAAAGTTGATCCCGTTAGAGATGTCTTTATTTTGGAAGAAACACCATTTGATACCCTTGATTTTGCTAGTGAAAAAGTGGGATTGGGAGGTAGAATGGCGATCGATGCTACTACTAAAATTTATCCTGAAACTGATCACCAATGGGGAGAAGTGTTAGAGTCTGATCCTGATATGGCAAAACAAGTAACTGAACGTTGGGTAGAATATGGTCTCGCAGATCTGAATTTGGGAGAAGTTGATCCTAATCTTTTTGGTTATGACATTTAGATATTAGGTGTTAGCTATAAGCTATAAGAAAAACAAAAATGTGAATTGAAGACTGAGAATATTCAGACACATCGGAAAAGTTTGAGCATCTTTCTCCGCCTTGAATTCCCATCTTAGGTTGACAGGAATGGTCTAACCCACCCTACTAGAATTTAAGTTTTTGTTTATAAATAACCTCTTATTCAGCAGACCTTATATAGGTAATTCTCGATTTTAAACAGGTTTGTATACGTCTAATGTAAATTAATTTGATTAATTTTAAAGAGTTGAAAGCTATAAACTTGACTGCTTTAGGTTCTAAGCATGAGAAGGACTAAACGAATCTATTAAACAAGCGTTCGTTAAAGACTGTATAGTAACCAAATGCTAAAACCCTATTTTTAGAGTTTACAAAGGTTACGACTTATAGCTTATAGCTCAAAACTTATCAGCTCGGATAAACAATAATTCACATCAGGCGTTTAGTATAACTTTAAAGTTGGCTTGAATCTAAACTTTGAGCTTCTTCCGCAGTCGTGGGTAGATGCAAACCACATTCTTGTTTAACTCCATGAAAACGAGTATCTCTTTCGTTATTATCATCTAAACCAAGAGGACGACTAGAATGCCAATCTCCCACGGAAACATATCCTTGATCAAAATAAGGATGATAAGGTAAGTCGTGTTTGGTTAAATATTCATAAATGTCACGAGCATTCCATTTTAAAATTGGTAAAATTTTATATTGGTCTCCTTGTTGATTAACAACTTCTAACTGTTTACGAAATTGTGTTTGGTTTTGTCTTAATCCTGCTAACCATGCTTTGGCTTCTAAATCGACTAATGCCCTTTGCATAGGTTCTACTTTTCTGATGAGGTCATAAAGATTTAGAGACTCAAGGTCTTTTTGTTCCCACAATTTACCATAAGTCGCTTCCATTCTCGCAGGACTAACATTTGATTGGTAAACACACAAATTAAGATTTAATCTTTTCGTCAATTCGTCGGCAAATAAATAAGTTTCTTTCGGTAAATAGCCCGTGTCAATCCAAATTACTGGTATTCCACGTATTACCTGAGTTAACAAATGCCACATCACTGCCGATTGAATTCCAAAACTTGTACTCATTACAGTGTGTTCAGGGAATTCATTTTTTGTCCATCTGATGATATCTTCAGCACTAACTGTGGCAAGGTTTTCGTTGGTAGCCTGAAGATCTAATTGTAGTTGTGAAGTAGATAGTTGATGCACTGGCTTTAATGATGACTTATGGTTATTCGAAGTTCTGATGCTTTCTGACACTACGATCGCTTAATTGATTAACAACAAATGCTGGGGTAATATATCACAATATTATAAGCGAAAATGTCGGCTAATACATAGTTACCCTTAGGTAATGAATAATTTGCTTTTACACTTTCAATCATACAAACAACTTTAATCGATCGCCTATTGGTTTTAACCGAACATTATCATTCATCATCAATTCTCAATTTTGGATTACCTTCAAGGTATTTCAATGATATAAATAGAGAGTAAATTGATTAAGTATCTCGTTGATGACTAATTTAACTCCTAACCCTAGTTTTAGTTTAACTGTTCGCTTGGAATTATTTAATAAAGCTGGAACATTGGCTCAAGTAACTCAAGCCATTGCCGATGTTGGTGGTAATTTAGGACAGGTTTTATTACTCGAAAGAAATCTTAAAACCCTTACTAGAGAATTACACATAGACGCTTATAGTACCGAACATGCGGAGCAAATTGTCACGGCTTTAAAATCCATTCCTGATATCAAAATTTTACATATAAGCGATCGCACTTTTGATATTCACGAAGGCGGAAAAATTCATATCCAAAACAGAATCAAAATTACCTCTTCTTCTGATTTAGCAATGGCTTATACTCCCGGTGTCGGTAGGATTTGTAAGGCAATTGCCGAAGATCCAGAAAAAGTTTTTTCGTTGACTATTAAAGGTAACAGTATTGCGATCGTCAGTGACGGTAGTGCTATATTAGGTTTAGGAGATTTAGGTCCTTGTGCAGCTTTACCGGTAATGGAAGGAAAAGCCATGCTCTTTAAAGAGTTTGCCGATATTGATGCTTTTCCCTTGTGTTTAGATACTCAAAATGTTGATGAAATAATTAACATTGTCAAAAATCTTGCTCCCGTATTTGGAGGATTCAATCTAGAAGACATTGCTGCCCCTCGTTGTTTTGAAATCGAAAAGAGATTACAAGAAGAATTAAACATTCCTATCTTCCATGATGATCAGCATGGTACGGCAATTGTTACCATGGCAGCATTGATTAATGCTTTAAAATTAGTCAAAAAATCCATGGAGAAAATTAGAGTAGTTATTAATGGTGCCGGTGCTGCGGGTATTGCCATTGCTCGTTTATTAAACAAAGCCGATTGTACTAATATTATTCTTTGCGACTCTAAAGGTATTATCAGTAAGGATAGAAATGATTTAAACCCAGAAAAACAATTATTTGCCGTGGACAAAGCTGGTAAATTAGCTGATGCCATGATTAATGCAGATGTATTTATCGGGGTAAGTGCGCCTAAAATTGTTACTCCCCAGATGGTTGAATCCATGGCAGATAGTCCGATTGTCTTTGCCATGGCAAATCCTATTCCCGAAATACAACCTGAGTTAATACAAGATATAGCCGCAGTTGTGGCAACAGGTAGAAGTGATTATCCTAATCAAATTAATAATGTATTAGCTTTTCCCGGTATTTTCCGAGGTGCTTTAGATTGTCGTGCCAGTGGTTTGAATACCCAAATGTATTTACAAGCAGCTAAAGCAATCGCATCTTTAGTTTCATCTGATATGCTAGATAAAGAACATATTATTCCTTCTGTTTTTGATCAAAGAGTCGCATCTACAGTAGCGGCGGCAGTCAAACAAGCAGCCAGAGATACAGGCATTGCCAAAAACTAACAATTGACAATTGACAATTGACGATTGACAATTAAATCAAATGTTTGGGTGATTTCTCAAAATAAAAATACTAACAAGAAAATACTAATCAATATTTGTAGGGTGTGTTAGACAATGGTTATGAATTAAGTTTAAACAAATTTAGTTATTAGTCGTAACGCACCAATTATTGGTAAATTCTTTGTCACCAAATCACCTTCAGACTCTTCCCAGACTCAAGAATGCTATAAAAGGATTGAGTCTTCAGATATTCACTTATTGAAAAAATAGAATTTTTACCTATGGCTTTTCAAGCTAACCCGATTAAATTTGGTACAGATGGCTGGCGTGGAATCATTGCCGCCGATTTTACGTTTGAGCGTGTGGCAAAATTAGCTCCTTTATCGGCTCAAGTTTTACGGGAAGATAATCCTAATTCTAATTTAATCATTGTTGGTTTCGATCGACGTTTTATGGCAGAAGATTTTGCTAAAATTACGGCTGAATCTTTAATAGAGGCTGGGTTTGATGTTTTATTAGCTAACAGCTACGCCCCCACTCCTGCTTTTAGTTGGGCTGCAAAAGATCAAAATGCCTTAGGTGCATTAGTTTTGACAGCTAGTCATAATCCTGCTAACTATTTAGGTTTAAAAGTTAAAGGTGGTTTTGGTGGTTCAGTAACCGAAGAGGTTACCCATAAAATAGAATCTTTGCTTGATTCTTCTGCCCTCACCTCTGAAACAAAAGGAACATTAAATTTATTTGACCCTTGGGAGAGTTATTGTCGTCAGTTGCGTTCTCAAGTTAATATTGATGCTATCCAAAATGCGATCGCTTCTGGTAAATTAAAAATATTTGTGGATGTTATGCACGGTGCAGCTTCGACAGGTTTGACTCGTCTATTAGAATGGGAAATACCTGAAATTAATGCTAATCGTGATCCCTTATTTGGGGGGAATCCACCTGAACCCCTAGCCAAGTACGTTCCTGAGCTATTTCGTCAAGTAAAAGACTCCGCCAAAAATGATCCTAATAGCCTCAGAGTTGGTTTATTATTTGATGGAGATTGCGATCGCATTGCCGCCGTTGATGGTTATGGAAATTTTTGCAGTACCCAAGTTTTGATACCCATTTTAATCGAACATTTAGCTGTCAGAAAAAAATTAACAGGAGAAATAGTTAAAACAGTCAGCGGTTCAGATTTAATTCCTAAAATTGCGAAATTATTTGATACTCCTTTATCGGAAACTGCGATCGGTTATAAGTATATTGCCGCTAGAATGTTAGAAACCAACGTTCTCATCGGTGGAGAAGAATCAGGTGGTGTTGGCTATACCAATCATATTCCCGAAAGAGATGCTTTACTTTCTGCCCTTTATGTGTTAGAGGCAGTAGTAGAATCAGGTAAGGATATTGGCGAACTATTCAATAATTTACAACAGCAAGTTAATTTTACCTCTGCATACGATCGAATTGACTTGCCCTTGAAAAATATTGAGCAAAAAAATCGACTACAACAACGATTAGCCCAAAACCCCTTAACGGAAATTGCTCAAAAGAAAGTTACCGATTGTTTAGCTATTGATGGTTATAAATATCGCTTAGAAAATGATAGCTGGTTATTAATTCGTTTTAGTGGAACAGAACCCTTATTACGTTTATACTCTGAAGGTGGAGATTTGCAAGCAGTTCAAGCCAACCTACACTGGGCAAAAGATTGGGCATTAGCAACTTAGATAATTAATAATTAATAATGAAAGATTAAGTATCTATATTAAAATATAGCATTTCTCATAGTTATGAGGCACAGTTTTGACTTGCAATTCCCCCAGTCTCCCCTTGATAAGGGGAAATGTCGATAGCTGGGTGGGTATTTAAGGGGCTTCAATCTGAGCTATTTTCGCCTCATTGATACGGGAATTGCTATATACTATTTTAGATAGATAATATCAATGAAATTAATTGAATGTTGTAACAGTTGTAACAGTAATGGATGTAAAGCTAGTACCCAAAGAATAAATCTCAGTCATGGAATTGAAAGATAGTTATCAAATTTTAGAGTTAGAAAAAACCAATTGCCTTCACGAAGTAAAACAAGCTTATCGAGACATGGTTTTTGTTTGGCATCCTGATAGATTAGAAAATAATCAAAGAATTAAGAAAAAAGCCGAAAAAAAACTTCAGGAAATTAATCAAGCCTACGAGATTTTAACAAACCATCTTTCAGGTAAACTTCCAGATTTTGTCAGAATAATTATTTTTCCTGATTCAGTGGAAATTAAATATCATGAATCCAAAATATTTACGGTTTGCGGTATTGATTCAAAGGGAAAACAAACAGAAATAGAACAGGTAAAATGGGAATCTTCAGGTGGAACAATTTATCAAGATGGTTTATTTTTTGCCGATGATGAAATCGGTAACTACACTGTTAAAGCTGGTTTTAATACACTCCAAGCAGAAGCAAAAGTTAAACTGGTACAAGCTGAAGAAGAAATTGATCAATCTGATGTTGGTCTATTTCAATCTCTCAAAAATAAATGCAAGAAAAAACTCCATAATTATTATCAAAATCATCCATTAACTCAAAAAATCGTTTCTTTTAAGAAGTCTATTATTAAATTTTTGGGATTGATAAAATGGATTTTATGGGGATCTATCGGTTGGTTAATTATGACGAATACTTATGTTTATAATGAAGCTACTAATTTATCCACAAGATTTGCTTCTATTCTTTTGTTATCTTGGCTTATGGGTATTATCTCACCGAATTTGATAATTAATTTTGGTATTGATAATATAGATTCTAATTCACCAGCAAATACTAAAGCTAAAGTAAGTGTTTTTTATTCAATGTTAACTTCCATTTTTTTGGGATTAGCAGTTGCCAATTCACCATTATTAACTATTGAAAATTTGAACAGTATTCAAAATTGGATATTAGTAGTTTCTGGCACAACAATGATATTTACGTTTTGTTATCCCCAAGGTTCAGTTATGGCTTCGATGATAAATAAAGCATCTAAACAAAATCGTTTTACTGCAGGTTCAGGTTGTTTTTTGCTAGGTTTGTTTGCCATTGCCATAATTAGTCTATTTCGATAAATTCAGAATAAATCACATTTATCGGTGAAACAGAAGAGTTTGAGAATAATAAAAATTATAGTTTTCAACTTAAACAGAGTTTATTTTTAAGCAATATTAATCACTTTCTTCTATTTCCGCATTCAATTCTAATGGAGATTCTAAAGTCGCTTCTTGTTGTACTTTTTCTCTAGTTTCAAAAGTAAGGGGTATTTTCTCTAATTCTGGTAGTGCAACTAACTTACGTTTTGGTTTACGTCTTTGTTTAGTAGCAAAGTCAGGCAATGGTTGTTCTTTTTCTTGTTCCTCTAACCAATAATTGGCGACAGGTAATGTATGTTCTAAATCTTCTAGTAAACGAGGAATAATCATTACTGAATTTAATTCCCCAACTCTTTCTGCTTCTGCCATCCCGGCTTCGATCGCCACAGCGACATTTGCTACCGAACCACGTATAATAGCAGTACACAATCCTGCCCCAATAGTTTCATAGGAAGCCAATTGTACATCTGCTGATTTCATCATCGCATCAGCAGCGGCCACCATAGCAGGAAAACCTTTAGTTTCAATTAAACCGATCGATCTATTACTTAATTTACTATAACCTCTTGATTGTTGTGCAACTTGTACCAGATGACTACCAATGGGAAAAATAGCCTCAAGATTAGGCATCGGACGGGCAATAATTAATTTAGTATGCAATTGACCAATTTGTTCAGCCATTCTTGCACCTTCTTCAACGGCTAAACGTACATCTGCAATATTACCTCTCACAATGGCAGTACAATGCCCCGCACCAATTTTTTCATAGCCAACTAACATCACCTCTGCCGATTTCAGCATCATATCTGCGGTGTCGACAATCACAGGAAAACTATAGGTTGAAACTAAACCAAGGGCGCCGTCTGAACTAAGAATCTGATAGCCCATGTAAAA
>JAAHTG010001963.1_pt1 | contig 12658 bp, 10 predicted proteins | sample 6116081 | NCBI WGS metagenome assembly JAAHTG01 (sample SAMN13939989, study PRJNA603662) | sponge metagenome | isolation source: marine sponge | host: Mycale hentscheli | place: New Zealand | collected 2005
TAAATAGTCAGATTAAATTGAGTATTTGTGCTTAGTGCAAAAGTGGGATACTCCCCAACATTCTCAACACAATTATTTAAGTATTGATGTCTTAACACTTAAATAATTGTCATTCCACTCCTTAACTATAAAAATTTCACCAGATTTTTAAAAGTTTTCTCACCATTGATATCAACCTAAAAAATCATCTCACCAGAAAATAACGTCATGATCAATTTTTTCACTATGACGTTTATTGTCGAATATTTATAACTAAATTTAAGGTACTCGTAACCGAATAAGCTGAGTTTCGGGGAAATATTCTCTGAATTGACCATCGTCAGCCAAGATAGTAAGTAGATTAATTTCGCAATCAGGATCGACATGAAGGTCGCTCCAAGGTACAGCAAGTTCGATGGAATTATTGATCGCTAATTTTGTATTACAGTAACGAGAATGCCAACGAAAATCACCTTCAGCTTCTTCTAACCAACAAGTTTGCGTCAATAGATTAATACCCAGATGATGGCGATAATGATAATTCAGGGGTTCTTGATTCGGTATATTTGCTAAAGGAATAGAATTGTTAGAACCTGGACGATCGCAATAATACCAAACTAGATGCAACTCAGAGGGTAAATCTTCTCCTGCTTTAACCCCTCGTTGTAAATCAAAACGCATATAAAAATTAATGTGATCGTAACCATAATAAATAGTGGGAATAATACTGGCACGATGCATATTACCTCTGGTACCACCATTGATAATCTTACCTGCTCGATCCCAATCGACCTCTTCTGCTTTACCATCAATCATGGGATGAATAAAACCATCGGGTGGATGTTCTTTTTCTAATTGATTTTGAGCTATAGCAATTGGTTGGGATAAATAATCGGGAACAGGTTCATTCAAAGCTTGATATAAAGCGGTCAAATGCTCTCGAAAAAGTTCATCAAATATGTCATCGTGAGTTGAATGATGAGGATCTCCAAACCACCAAAACCAGTCTGAACCTTGGGCGGCATATAAAGCTTCCCATGCTTGAGGATTAGTTTGTTCTGTCGCTTCAGGATGTTTTTCTAATGTTAAACGAGCAGCGTATAAATAATCCCATGCTTTGTTTTTAGTTGGTTCTCCTATCCAAGTGGTGAAATTACCATCTATCCATGAACCACTATGTAATTTACGAGAATCGATCGTTTTTGTAGCAGGGAATTGTTCAATAAATTCTGAAACGGTGACTAATTGAATCTGTGATTGATGAGAAAGTCTTTTGTATAATGATTCAAGGAATAATTTACCATCTTGTTCATAAAATTCCCAGCAGTTTTCTCCATCTAAAGCAATGGTAACTAACCAAGGTTCTTCTAATATTTGCTCATTATATTCTTGTTTCTGTTTTAAAGTTCTCGAAATCGCTTCCAGATGAGAAATTAAATCTCCTGCTGCTTTTTCTGGTTTCATTGAGCCATAAGTAAAGCCGATTAAATCAGATAAACGATGATCTCGAAATACGATATTCAAATCTCCGTTTTCTGTTTCCAGTCGATAAGGACGATAAAGGTATTCGGGTTCGTTGACATTACCTGTTTCATCACGATGGAAAAAATGCCTTAAACTCCAACCTAATACTGATTCATCAGAACATAACCATTTAAATCCTTTTTGAGCAATATGAGGCAAAATTTGAGGGCTAACGGATTGTTCACTAGGCCATAATCCTTTGGGTGTTTTGCCAAATCGTTGTTCATAAATATCCCATGCTTTATCTAGGTGACGAGGTATATCTTCTTCCCATTGAAAACGTTGTTTAGGTAAAGTCATAGTAGGGAGAGCGACTTTCCCCGCATTGGTGTCTGCTAACAAAGGTAAGACCGGATGAGCATAAGGTGTGGTGGTAATTTCCAACTGTCCATCATCCTGCATTTTTTTATGTTGGGGGATGATTTTACGAATAATTTCTTGTTGCTTTTTGTAAATATTTTGACGATCGCTTAAAGTGAAATTTTTTCCTTTTTTTAACCATTCAGCAATTTGGGAATCTTCCCAAAATAAAGGATCAAACCATGCTAAGTTCTGCCATGCTAACAAATCGCCATAGTCATTATCTTGCCAATTATCCAAACACCAAGAAGAGCCTTGATCATGACGTTGTTGATAAAGTTCATCATAACGAGGATGGGGACTAATCAGATTAGAGTAATTCCCATCAAAAAAATGCTCGATTATGTATTCTTTTTCTGGTTTAGTGAGTTCGTTAAGAGGGGTAAGAGTCAGGGCTAAGTAAGGATCGATCGCATTACCATTGGCATAGTCTTCCAACTGTATAATCAAAGAGGGAGCGAGATTAACAGTTTGGTGTAATTCTGGATATTTGGCTAACATCATTACTAAATCTAAATAGTCTTTAGTTCCGTGTAATCTTACCCAAGGTAGACGATACTGACCTTGAATATCATTATTTGATAGACTGGATTTATATACTGGTTGGTGTTGATGCCAAATAAAAGCAACATATAAAGGGTGAGACATAAAATAAGCCTAATAAATACATTAAAAATCTTTATCGTTCGATTTTACGCCAACAAAGGGCAAAGTTCAACAGTTAGACAAGCTCCCTTCGCCACGGTTCAAGGTAGGTATTGCATCGTGGGCAAAGATTTTGTGTGTGAAAAAAACTTGAATTCTAATTTTTAAACCTTGTGGGTACCATCGCAATCCTATTTGAATTGTGGTATTTTTCGTTAATCAAAATTGAGTTGACATCCTCCCAGCGTCGGAGACGCGGGATTCCTAAGAAATCTAGAGGTTCTTCGTTCAACCAGCGACCTTAGCATCAAGACTTTCATCCATCAACCAGAGGGTCATCTGTCCAGAAGCGTTGACTCCATAGACTGGAGTGGTTTCAGGCTGCCCGCCCGTACCTTTATTTAAAATGTTCAATGCTGCATTGTGGTCGCGACAAAGTACAGTGCCACAATTACATTGATGGGTGCGAGTACTCAAAGATTTTCTTGCTCTATTCTCTTCCAAGAAAGTGTTAATATACACTAGAATTAAACGAACTCTTTATCTTTTTAATTAATCTTTACCTATGTTGAATATCTTTAAATATAGTAAATGTTTAAGCCTTGTTATTGCTCTGTCTGCAATCAGTTTACCTAGTTTGGCACAATCTTCTCCTTTGATTGCACAAAATAACAATTCTGGGGATGAAGAACTGGAAAATACTGCTACCCCCATTAACCAAACAGAGAGTCTTTTAAGTATTAAGGGTGGTAAACAATTAATGGACGAAGCTCAAACGGCGATCGCACAAGAGAATTATGATTTAGCCGCTACAAAATTACAACAAGCTAGACGTATTTTCAATCAACTTTCTAATTTTTATTTACAGTTAGGACAGAGTTTTTCTGGTATTGATAATCGTATCGCAGATGGTCAAAGAGCAGATGCTTTAGAAACTGCCACCTTAAGAGATGAAACCACCTATCAATTAGCTTTAGTTCATCGTGCCCAAAACAAACCTGAATTGTCTGTACCTCTTCTAATTCAAATTATTCGTTCTCAAAATCCCACTAGTGAATTAGGTCAGAAATGCTATCAGCAACTATACGAAATTGGTTTTGTTAGCAAACCGTTTGAAAAAAAAGCCAGTAATTAATCGAAAATAGGCAACGGATTAAGTTTTGTTATTTAAGTATTTTTAAATAAAGTAGTTTTGACAGATCTTCCCACAAGTTCCGAACTTCGATTGTGCTATATGATTAAGTTAGATTTTGTAATGGTATGAATAACTAGGTTGTTATGGTAAGTTTAGAACAGGTTAAAAAAACTATTCAAGAAGAAATTCCTGATGCTCAGGTGGTTGTGAATGATTTGACTGGCGGTGGTAATCATTTAGAAGCGATCGTCGTTTCTGCCCAATTTGAGGGTAAAACAAAGGTCAAACAACATCAGTTGGTATACGGTGCATTGCAAAGTGAATTCAATTCTGAAGCGATTCATGCTTTGGCTTTGAAAACTTATACTCCTTCGGTGTGGTCAAATTTGAATAATTGATTTTCTTCGTTTATCTGTCCATTAAACTAAAAGATAAACTAATGTAGAATTAAGGATGCAAAATACCAAAGTTAAATCCTGACATCATCAGGATTAGAAATTATTTGGTCTGTATCTTGATAAATTGGAAAAAAGCTATAAATATATTATTGATTAATAAATATTGATTATGAATCCAGAATTAAAACAACGCATTGATGATATTGTTAACAGCAGTCAAATTATGGTTTTCATGAAAGGCTCTAAATTAATGCCTCAATGTGGTTTTTCTAACAATGTAGTACAAATTTTAAATTCTTTTGGTGTTCCTTTTGAAGGTTTTGATGTTTTATCAGATCCTGATATTCGTCAAGGTATTAAGGAGTATTCTAACTGGCCAACTATTCCTCAAATTTATATCAATGGTGAATTTGTTGGTGGTAGCGATATTATGATTGAATTATACCAAAGTGGCGAATTGCAACAGATGATTGAAGTTGCTTTAGCTTCTTAGAAATTGTTTGAGAATTAAGGTGGGCATTTCACCTACCTTACATTTACTTTTATCATTCCAATACGAAATAAAAGCAATAGTTTCAGGGCTTTGATATTGAGTTAATGATAAACATAAGTAAATAGATCGTCATTTTGAGTTTTAACTTTGGTTTTTATGATTAGTTATTTAAAGGGAATTGTTGATAATATAGTAAGTCAAAATAATCGTAATATTGTCATTTTAGAAGTTAATAATATCGGTTATGAAGTCCAAGTAGCAGGTCGTTTAGCTAAAGAACTAACTATGGATGAAGATAAGATAATCAAAATTTTCACTCATTTTTTGATCCGAGATGATCAACAAACTTTGTATGGTTTTTCCTCTTCAGCGGAACGAGATTTGTTTCGTCAGTTAATTAGCGTTTCAGGAGTTGGTTCTCAATCTGCGATCGCATTAATTGATACTTTAGGATTAGAAGAATTAGTCCAAGCTTTGGTAACGGGTAATATTCGTCTGTTGTCAAAAGCACCGGGTATTGGTAAAAAAACCGCAGAAAGACTAGCTTTAGAACTCAAAACGAAGTTGTCTAAATGGCGTACGGGTATGGGAATAGATTTACCTCAAGCTAAAGGTTTACCCAATCAGGAAATAATGGCAGATTTAGACATGACTTTACTTGCTCTTGGATATAGTGATATAGAAATACAACAGGCAATCTCGGTAATCAGTCAAGATAATTTGTTACTTAAGAATCCCCATGTAGAAGAATGGATTAGAAGTGCGATCGAATTTTTGTCTTTAAATAGTTGATTTAGGCTGGGAAAAATGGAACTTAAACAATTAAAAGAATGGGCTAAAAATAATTTTTTCCCAAATGATTTTAAATAAATACTCCCTTCCCGCCACAAGATTGTATAGTTCAAAAGCCAAAAGCCAAAAGCCACCAAGTTAGAGAATGATTGAGCAAATACTCAATTGTAGAGCGAAAAATGAGTAAAAGCTCGAATTGATCTTTGTGAGAAACAGTTTAGGTGGAAATTCTTTGATTGCAGTTAAAATACTTTATGTAATAGAGAAAGAATTGGATGTAGAATTATTATTAAAAGATATTTTTCAACATTCGACGATCGACCAATTAGTTATTTGGATTCTTGAACAACAAATGCAAAGTTGCACATCTGTCGAATTGGATCTTATTCTAAATAAAATAGTGTATAATTTATAGAAAACTTTATTTAATAAAAATAATATTAAAAAAATAATATTAAATTTTATCAAATTTAAATAAATAATAAAAAGTATAAGTAAATAGTAATATTTAAAACTTTTATTCACAATAAAATTATGGATAAAATCGGTAAAAAAATAGCTCAGTTATCTCCTCAACAAAGAGCTTTATTAGAAGAATATTTGAAAAATAAAAAGTCATCGAAAAGTGAAAATAAAAAACCAAAATCTTTACCCAAAATTGAACCAGATTTTGAAAATAAGTATCTTCCTTTTCCTTTGACTGACATCCAAGAAGCCTATTGGGTAGGACGTGGTCATAATTTGGAATTAGGTAATGTTAGCACCCATATTGATCGTGAAGTTGATTATATCAATTTGGATTTGCCCAAGTTTGAAAGAGCATGGCAAAAAATAATCAATCGTCATGATGCCCTTCGCACAATTGTTTTAGATGATGGTACACAACAAATTCTTCCTCAAATACCTCCTTATAAAATTCAAGTTATAGATTTACAAAATCAAACAGAAGATGCGATCACTGAAGGTGGCACACAAAGTGCGATCACTCAAAGTGGCACACAAAGTGTGATCGCATCTAAGTTAGTAGAAATAAGAAAAAATCTTTCTCACGAAGTTTTAGATTGTAAGCAAGCAACATTATTTAAAATAATAGCAACTGTATTAAGTCCAGAAAAAACTAAACTTCATTTTAGTTATGATGCGTTGATTTTAGATGGCTTTAGTTCACAAATTTTATTGGGGGAATTATATCAGTTATACAATAATCCTCAAACAGAATTAAAAACTTTAGAATTGTCTTTTCGAGACTATGTTTTAGCATTAGAAAACTGGAAAAAAACCCCAAAATACGACCTAGCAAAAAATTATTGGTTAGAAAAATTAAAAACTCTTCCTCCTCGTCCCGAATTAGAATTAAATCAAGTAATTCAAAATATTAAAAAACCTAAATTTGAAGTTTTAATTCTTCAATTAGATCAAAAAAATTGGCAGAAACTAAAAGAGAAAGGAACCAAAAAAAGTCTGACTCCTTCAGGAATTTTGTTGAGTGCCTTTTCACAAATATTACGACTATGGAGTAAAAAACCCGAATTTACTATCAATCTTACCTTTTTCGATCGTCTTGGGTTTCATCCTCAAGTTAATGATATCGCAGGAGACTTCACCTCGATTGTTCTACTAGGAGTAGAAAATCACTCCGAAACTGATTTTGTTAATCAAGCCAAACAACTACAACAACAATTATGGTCAGATATAGACAATCATTTGTTTACAGGAGTAAAAGTTGTTAGAGAATTGGCAAAGCAAAAAAGAATCAGCCCCCAAGCCTTAATGCCTATTGTCTTTACTAGTTTTTGAGCTCAATCCCAAACCGATAAATCAAACATTCCCACAACCTCCATGGGAAAAACTAATTATGTTATTTCACAAACCCCTCAAGTTTGGTTAGACCATATCGTTTCGGAAATGGGAGGAGTCTTAAATCTACGGTGGAATTATGTCGCTGATTTGTTTCCTTCAGGAATGATAGAATCGATGTTTTCAGCTTACACAAACTTGTTACATAAACTAGCTAACGAAGATGATATCTGGCTTAACAACAGTTGGGAATTAATCCAAAAAATTCAACCATCGATAAGTTCTGTTTTATTAAAAGAACCCGAAAATGATCATCCTCAAACTCTTTTACAGGAGTTATTTGAACAGCAAGTAGCCTTAAATCCTCAAAATATCGCCATCGTTAACTCCTATAAAACTTTTACTTACCAACAACTATCCCAAAGAGTCAACAAAGTCGCTCATCGCTTAAGACAAGAAGAAGTTCAACCGAATCAAATAGTTGCCGTAGTAATGGAAAAGGGTTGGGAACAAATCATTGCTGTATTGGGTATATTGGCTGCAGGAGGAGCTTATTTGCCCATAGAATCCCAAATCGCAACAGAAAGAAGAGAATATATTTTAAATGAGGCAGAAGTCGAAATAATTCTCAGTCAATCGGCAGTTAATCTGGAGAATCAAAATAATAGGCAGGTTTTTAATATCGACGAAATTGATTCGTGGGATAGCCCTATAACGTCTCTAACTTCTGTACAAAAACCATCAGATTTAGCTTATATAATCTACACTTCAGGTTCAACAGGGCAACCTAAAGGAGTGATGATTGATCATCAAGGTGCAGTTAATACAATTTTAGACATTAACGATCGCTTTAAGATATCATCATCAGATAAAATATTTGCACTATCATCTCTGAGCTTCGACTTATCAGTCTATGACATCTTCGGTACATTAGCAGCAGGAGCAACCATTGTCATCCCAGAAGCGAATAAAATAAAAGATCCTTCTAGTTGGGTAAGCTTAATTAATCAAGAAAAAGTTACAGTTTGGAATAGTGTACCGATTCTGATGAAACTGTTAACCGAATACGTTGCACCCAACCCTATTTTAAAATTAGAATCTCTACGATTAGCCTTACTAAGTGGCGATTGGATACCTTTAAATTTACCCACCGAAATTAAACAAATAGCACCATCGGCGGAAGTGATTGGTTTGGGAGGGGCAACGGAAGCCTCGATTTGGTCGATACTTTATCCCATTGAACAAGTTAATCCTGATTGGAAAACCATTCCTTATGGTAAGGCGATGAAAAACCAGCAGGTTTATGTCTTAAATGAAGACTTAATACCTTGTCCTCCATGGGTGAGTGGCTCGATTTACATCGGAGGAATTGGTTTGAGTTTAGGCTATTGGAAACAAGAGCAAAAAACAGCAAATAGTTTTATTACCCATCCGATTACTAAACAAAGATTATACCGTACAGGCGATCGAGGACGTTATTTACCTGACGGCAACATCGAGTTTTTAGGTAGAGAAGACTTTCAAGTCAAAATCCAAGGAAATCGGATTGAGTTAGCAGAGATAGAATTAAACCTTAAAGCCTATGACTTAGTGAAATTAGCAGTAGTAAATGCGATCGGTGAAAAAGATGCCGAAAAACAGTTAGTTGCCTATGTGAGTTTAGATGAATCGTTTGAATTGCCATCAAGCACAAAATTAAAAGCAGAATTAATTAATCATCTAAAGCAAAAACTTCCAGCTTATATGATTCCCCATCATGTAATCATCCTTAAAGAATTTCCTCTCAATGCTAATGGAAAAATAGATAGAAAAGCCTTGCCTCAACCCGAAGAAGAACAGTCGTCGAGGTTACCATCTTTATCCACATCTGATTCACAAAATACCGTTGCTGAAAAAATCAGTGAAATAGTGGCACAAATTTTCAAACTAGAGAAGATAGAATTGGATATGGATTGGTTGAGTATGGGTGCAACCTCAGTCGATATGATTCGTATTGCTAATGCTTTAGATCAAGAATTTGATTATCGACCAGATTTTGATCAGCTTTATGGACAACCTTATGCGATCGCAATTGCTGATATTATAATTCAAGAATTAGGATTAAACAAACCTGTAGAAATAATTGCTTCCCAGACTGCCAAACAATATCAAATAATAAAAGATCCTCAAAAACGTAATGAATTTAAAGGTGCACAACGAGGAATACGTCAAGACCTCTCATCAACAGTAAACTTAAATAAAGTCGATGCTCAAAAATTAATTTCTCAATATCAGCAACGCAACAGTATCAGAGAATTTAGTAACAAAATAATCTCGGAAAGAGAATTTAGTCAATTTATCAGTTGCTTATCTCAAATAGAGTTAGATAATCAACCTCGATATTTATATGCTTCCGCAGGTGGCTTATATCCCGTACAAATATATATACATATCAAACCCCAAAGAATAGAAGGGATAGAAGGAGGAATATACTATTATCATCCTCAAAAACATCATTTAGCAAAAGTTTCTGATGTTGGTGAATTAGATGAAACCATACATGAGAGATTAATTAATCGACCAATTTATAAATCGAGTGCCTTTTCAATATTTTTAATTGCTCAGATGAGAGCGATTGAACCGATGTATGGAGAATTAGCCAGAGATTTTTGTTTATTAGAAGCAGGTTATATGGCACAGTTGATGATGAGTAAATCGAAAGAATATCAGTTAGGATTATGTCCCATTGGTACCTTAAAGTTTGCCCAAATCAAAGACTTATTTCAACTAGATGAAGGACATTTATTATTACATTCTTTACAAGGGGGTAAATTAAAAGATCATAGTGATGACAATATGATTATCAATGAAGTTTATGATTTTGATTCGGTTAATGAACCAGATATGTCTTTGCCAATACCGATAAGTTCAGGGGATAATCGAGAGGAAATAGAAATATAAATAGGAACAATTAATAATTCACAAAAATACACTCAAGTGTTCATAACTAGTAAATCCAGAAAAATGAAAATTTTAGGAATAAGTGGGTTGAATAATAGTGTCAACTTTAAAAGAAAAAAATTTCCTCATCTTTTACCAAGACAGTATAGAATCGCTCAAGGTTTTGATTCTGCGGCTGCACTTGTCTCGACTAATGGGATTGGTTGTGCAGCAGCGGAGGAAAGATTTATTAGAGAGAAAGCGACCAACTCTTTTCCTGTTAATGCGATCGCATTTTGTCTTAAAGCAAATAACTTGAACCCCAATGAAATAGACTATATTGCCCACAATTTTTGTTATGAAAAATTAAAGTCCTTCTATCAATCTACTGAATTGATGCAACAACAATTCAATGAAGTTTATTCAAAAGATGCTCTTTTACGTTGTTTTGATCAATATTTGAGTTCCTATAATTGGCAGGAAAAATTAATTCAAGTACCGCATCACCTTGCCCATGCAGCGAGTACTTTTTATGTGAGTGGTTTTGAAGAATCATTAATTATGGTTTCTGATGGTATGGGAGAGGCACACAGTTGTACCATTGCAGTTGGTCAAAAAAATAAGCTCGAAGTTATTCAACAAATTTCTTCTGTTCATTCTCTGGGGATACTCTATGGTGTTTTTACCCTTCATTTAGGATTTGATTTTGGTATGGATGAATATAAAGTGATGGGATTAGCACCTTATGGAGATTCTCGTCGTTATTTTGACAAGGTTATGGATTTAATTCATCTTCAAGAAAATGGAACTTATACTATTCCGATTCTTTTTCAAAATCACACAGAAGAGGAAAAAGAAACCTATGATGGAACATTAAGAATATTAACTGATATATTTGGTTCACCGAGAAAACCAGAAAGTGAAATTACTCAGTATCATAAAGATATTGCCGCTGCACTACAATCTGCACTTCAATTTACTCTGATGCATGTTTTACGATTCTTTAAAAAAGAAACAGGACAAAAAAATCTTTGTTTAGCAGGAGGAGTTGCCCTTAACTGTACTGCCAATGGAGTGATTAAACGTAGTCGAATATTTAAAAATATATTTATTCAACCTGCTTCAGGTGATGATGGTACGGCTTTAGGTTCAGCACTTTATGTTCAACGTCTTCACGAACCTAATTTGCAGAATACAAAAATGGCATTACCTTTGTGGGGAGCAAAGTATGAAAAAGAGGACATAGAAAAAGCTATCACTGAAAGTAAAAATTGTGAGAGTATCTTTTTCTCTTCCTTTAGTGATTTAAGCAAAAAAGTTGCTCAATATTTGGCAGAAGGTAAAATTGTTGCTTGGTTTCAAGACAGAATGGAATTTGGCCCTCGTGCTTTAGGTAATCGTAGTATCTTAGCAGATCCTAGAGATCCTCAAATGCGATCGCGTGTCAATCAATTAATAAAAAAAAGAGAAGGATTTCGTCCTTTTGCCCCCGCAGTGAAAGCAGAAGGTGCTTCAAAATATTTTGCTATCAAAAAAGGAGAAGAATCAGACTATGCTTACATGATTTTAGTGACACAGGTAAAGAAAGCCTATCAGGAAAAACTACCTGCAATAACTCATGTAGATGGTTCAGCAAGAGTTCAGACAGTGTCACAAGAAGATAATTTTCGTTTTTGGTCTTTACTTGATGAGTTTGAAAAACTTACTGAGATACCTATTTTATTGAATACATCCTTTAATGTTAGGGGACAACCGATCGTTTGTAATCCTCATGAAGCGATCGATACTTTTTTAAGTGCCAATCTTGATGCTTTAGTGATAGGAAATTATCTGGTTTTACCTCAAGAGAATCAAGCTTAAAAATAAAAAATTTAAAATTAAGATGAACCAACAGCCAAAAAAACAATTTACTTTAGATGAACAAGAAGCTTACTGGCAAAAGAAATTGACGGGAGAACTACCAATATTAAAATTACCTTTAGATTATTCCAGACCAGCAGTTTCATCTTACATTAGAGAAACCGAAATCATCGAATTAGATCATCGACTTTATTCACAATTAAAACAATTATGTAGTCAAGAAAATATTTCTCTATTTGTTTTATTGGTTTCTGTTTTAAAAATTTTACTTTTTCGTTATACAGAACAAGAAGATATTATAGTTGGTTCAGTCTGTACTGATATTTTAGGACAAAATGAGGAAAATATTAGTATTAATCTCCTCCCATTAAGAACTAATTTTCAAGGAAATTTAACCGTTAAAGAACTTTCAAAATTAATTGCTCAAACAGTTCAAGAAGCAGGTGATCATAAAAATTATCCTTTTGAGAAATTGTGGGAAAGGATTAATGGTGATAAAAACTTGACTCAAACACCAATTTTTTCCATAATGATGATACTTTGCGATTATGAAATGACGCTACGCGATCGCTTATTTGAACTTTCATCAATTCCTATTCCTGAAGAAATGTTAGACGATATTTCACAATATACTGTAGAGTGTGATTTAGTTTTTTTTGTGTCTGAAGAAGACGAAAACTTAACTATTAATCTTGATTTTTGCACTTCAATTTGTAAGCTAATACATTTCATGATAAGAGTAAAGACATTTAACTT
>JAAHTG010000998.1_pt1 | contig 12657 bp, 16 predicted proteins | sample 6116081 | NCBI WGS metagenome assembly JAAHTG01 (sample SAMN13939989, study PRJNA603662) | sponge metagenome | isolation source: marine sponge | host: Mycale hentscheli | place: New Zealand | collected 2005
GGTTAATGACTGCCTACCCAGAAGATTGGGAACGACACTGGGATGCTCGCAACGACATTTCTGAAACCGAGATTATGGCCATACCATCTGAGATGGTGGATCTGGAGATGACGGTTGAAGATGGCGATGTTAATTGGCTAACTCTGGCCGAGCACCTTTGGTTGCTCACATAAATGGTATCTGCGAATGCGGGTAGCCCAAATAACTGATTGGGAATGATGGTTTGCTACCACCCCTCATATCCACTACCAGATCTGCGAAAGCCGGATCGGGCTTAACGTAAGCCAGATTGAGAGACAGCAATATCATAGCCAGCGATTCTTGACCACGAGTCATGGTGGCTCCAAATGGAGCTACTGTTGAGATGTAGGAGTTTTCGTCTTGACGCTTGATTGCCGATAGTGCTCTAATAGCGCCATTGAGGGATAATGGTGGTTTAGCAATAACAGACTGGGGGATTCTAACCACTAACGGATCGATGATAACGTAACTTCCGTCCTCGCGCAGACCCCAATTGCCAGAATCTCCTGCCAGATCCCTGGCAACCATTCCGTGTTCTTTCCACAGGTAATCAAGAGCCTGCCTTCGAGGAGTGTCGGTGTTAGAATCATTGGGTTGAACTGGTTGCACACGTTCCATGACCCAAGCGGCTACTGGCCAACCAGTAGGCGGTAGACGATTATCCGGAACGCCGGCAGAGATAAGTCGGCGACGGGTGGGGGCATCCATCTTGCCCTCACGGTATTCGTAGACGCGGGGAAGTGATGGTGGACCTGATTGCTCGGCAAGAGAACGGAAAAGGTCGGCTTGGTGTCGGTTGGCAGCCAGAATAGTAGAACCTACCATAGAACCCCATGGATCAAGTCCTCTGCGCCTCTCGGCACGTCTCTGATCCCCGATCGAGAGACTGCCGGGGAGAAATACCAGCTTAGTGACTATGTCTGGATCTGCGCGTGAAAACACTACCCCTTGTTGTCCAGAATCAAGATAGCGATCGGTGTCCTCCAGACCGGTGAACTCCTCCTCCGCATCCATAGTTACCCGTCCGGAGATCATCCTTATGACATCTTCCCTGGAGAATAGGTCATCAAGACGTTCATCATCTACAATGACGAGGAATAAATCTCCATCCAGCACCGGATAAGCCTCAAGTCGACGACCGTCGACCGTGCGAGTAACTATCTGTGCCATGTCTTTGGTTGGTGCGACCGACTACTTGAGGGGTCTCACCGTTGCCAACCGTGCTTGCCACCCTCTACTGAGAATCCTTCAGCACCGGATACGGTAGTGACACCAGCCACAGAACCATTGGGTCGGATCTGATTGAACAGGCGACGACCGAGAACAAATGTTAGTCCTACTGCTGCAATCATACCCACTAAACGAACAGGAGAGGTATTTCGAATGCCACTTAGGAATCCTTCGGAATGGTAGACTAAACCACCGGTCGGCCCTTCAATGTCAATGATGCCCATTTGGCCACGTCGACCCAGAGCCTCTTGGAACTCAAACCAATTAACGCCAGCATCGTTTCGGAGTGTCATACCACCGTTGCCGTCTGGAACTTGTTTGTTCTGACCACTCTGGGGGCTGATAGCATCAAAATTGACACCAGGGTTGGATTCAGCCATAGCGGAACGCATAGTCTCAGGATCAGGGAATATCACGATTCTGCAACGATTATGGATGACCTTAGCACCGCTTTTGGTATCCACTTGCTGATGAGGATAGACCAGATATTGCACCACACGTTCGCCAGTATCGCGGGCGTGGCAGAACTCGTTGACGAGGTCTGTGGAGGAGAAGTATTGGCGACCAGTATAGATCTTGCCGTCTTTAAGCGGATGACCGTGGATCGTCCATTTGCGGTTTTCCTTGCGAAGACCTTCAGTCAATCTGTCTTCATTAGCTTTAGCATCGGGATTGACCTCAATACGACTCTCCGATCCGTATGATGGTTCGCCGAGCCGATAGACAGTAGTTACAGTTCCCCCAACGCTGTTGGCAGCGGCCTCAGCGGCAGAGGGATCCTTGAACACGGCAGTATCTTCACTACCATCCTCAGTCATGAGGACGGGAAGTTGACCATTGGAGGGAACCAGGACACCGTAGTCTTGTTCGTAGACATAGCACATCCATTCACGATGGGTGTGGGTGTTATCGGAGTGCCTTTTCATGTCCTTGATAGACTGGGAATCAAACTTGATCCACTCGGACATCCATGGTTCCATAGAGATACCTGTGCCGAACGACTACCTAAGCGTGGCTCACACTACCATCCAGTCGTCGTCATCAGAACCAAGGACGCGGTTTGCCCAGTCATCAAAGAACTTAGGTGATAATATCACCATGTCAGCCCACTCATCGCCGACGTAGGTGGTGAAGAACGGCGTGTGGTTCTCGATATACTCCTGGATCATCCAAAGTGACAAATCGCCATCATCCCCTGCATAGCCTGTTTTCGATTGAATATCAGATTCTAAGGAGTTATCATTCATCCAATCGGGTTTGGAACCAGGATTTAGATCCACATACTCATGCCAAGCATCCCAAAGTCCACCCATCCAGTATTCGGAGAGATCCGCAATCTCGTCATCGTCCATCCGACTAAACGATCGACTGGAATCCGCAAATAGGACACCGTCTTGGCCTTGTAGGTTTTCGCCCTCATTAAATGAGATTAAAGGTGGTTGAGGGCCAGATATGTCGTGTAGATCAAGATTAGACTTGATAGAGCCGTTATCCATGACCAAGGGATCTCTCAGTAGAATCTCAAGGGCTTCCTTATCCTTTCCGGCATGACGTAAGGCTGCGGCGACTTTGGCCTGGAGACCAGGGATAGAAATCTTTCGAGCACTTCCAAAGTGACGATTGATAGCCGCACGCGTATCCATAATGACTGATTAGTAGCACGACTACCTGATCCTACCCCGCCCTAACGACCCCAAGAACCCCGCCTTTGGCCTGCACAGTCGTCAAACGTATGATACGGTCAGTGTGTTGTTGTTATCATCGACGGATCGCACCAATGGAACTGGAATCCTCATACTATCAAGACAACGAGTCCAATGGGAAACGTCGCCAGTAATCACCAAGGATATGACTCCACCCTCAGGACTCTTAGTAGCCTGCACGATGTCGCCCTGTGTTCGATAGGTGGCCTCTACCCACTGAGCCAGACCATTAAGATTGGCCGGAACTGTGAGAGAACGTCTTCGGGCATCGCGATCGCCAGTTCGGACATCGGGAGCGGCTACTACGCCACCAGGAGGAGCGCCCTCTAACCTACTCTGCAAACCGGTCGCTGCAACCAAATAATCGTTGATACCGCCCGTTCCCACCTTGATGGCACTGGGGACAGCGATTGAACGCTCTTTGGTGATGATGACAGGAGGGGGTGGAATCTGATCCGGCATGGTTACAAGGGATTGAGGGGACATCGGGATGTCATCCAATGGGTGTAACTTGGACAAGATCTGATCGTAATAGGCAGCAATGTATTCTTGCCACTCATCAAGAGGACGATTGAGCTTAAGGAAAGATTCCCAGCCATCACCGTAATGTTCCATGACAACATAATCGTCTTCGTCAAGGTTGCCAGCAGTCCTAAGCAACTCGGCCTCTTGCGGCATAGGGACAAGTGGGGTGACATATTCACGGGTAGCCAATTCCAGGACTCCGAACATCTTGTTGGCCTCATTGACATCTCTTCGCATCTGCATGAGAGCAATGGCACGGCGGTTGGCATCATTCATGATACTCTTGTTCATATTGGCAAAGCCCATGTCCTGATCGTAAATGTTCTTGAGTTGACCAGAAACCTGGGCCACATTGACACGATCAAAAACATCGACGTCACGAAGCATATTGGGAAGATCCTCAACCAATTGATCCGTAGCCTCTGAACGCTGTTGAGGATCGGTAATGGTGCGAATGTCCGCGAGCCTATCTCCGATCTGTGAAATAAAATTAGATACAGCCTCTCCGCTGACATACTCATCAAGAATTGCTCTACGTTGCTCACTCATCAATCTCACCTTCCACTTCAATAACCACCGGTTCAAGTTTATCCTCAAGATCCAATGCTCTGCGTGCCGCGTCTACGGCTTTACGCAGGATAGAACGTTGTAATACTGAACGACTCTTCGCCATCTTGTGGCAGGCGTCGACCAAATCCATGCACGCATTGACATGTCCTCGAATAATTTCGGGAGATTCGTTGGCAGAATATGCTGCTATGGCCGCGTTGGCTTCGTCAATGGCCGCGTTAGCGACATCGATCAACTCAGGGAGGTTATCGTCCTCAGACTCATCTTCGCCCTCTTCATCGCCTTCGTCTTCGTCTTCGTCTTCGCCGTCGTCACCGTCATCCCCATCGTCTCCGTCGTCTCCGTCGTCAGCACTTTCTCCTGATCCACCGCACTCTTTACATTCAGCCGGTTCACCCTCGCCCCCAGGATCGCCATCGCCATCGCCAGAATCACCGGGTTGGTCTCCTCCAGAGCCACCCTCATTATCTGATTCTTGGTCATCGTCGCTATTGGCGTCGCCATCATCGTCATCAAAAAATCCTTTGAGAAGATCGTCCTCCTCGTCACCACCGGCTCCGTCATCGTCGCCTTGGTCATCTCCACCATCGCCATCATCACCAGGATCCTGACCCGTGCCTCCGCACGCATCACATTCGCCAGGGTGTTTGGCATCGGGGTGTGGAATGTCGCCAGGTTTGTCTGGGTCTACGCCGACACCATCAACGTCCTCATCAGCTTGATCACGAGCAGCCTGTTCCAGATCGAGGTCACCCGTATCGGGTAATTCATCGGAATCGGGGATTTCATCCGGCATATCTGGCATCGGGGCTTCTCTGTTGGGATCGCCTGGGAATGGTAGATTAGGATCCCATGGGACTGGGGGTGGTCCGACAGGAACGGGTTTGCCCGGACCGGGACCCGGTCGAATCAACTTGGTGGCACGGTTCATCTTTTGGAATGTGTCATCCTCAGGAGGTAGGCTATTAGCATTAGGATCCATAGTTAGCGTAGCCAAAACTCCGTCCTCGTCTTCTTCCTCAATGTCGATAACGAAATATGGGCATGCCAGTATGGTTTTGCAGATGGCGCCAGCAGTAAAATTGTCATAAGCAGAGCGATCGGGGAAGTCCATGTCGATCATATTACGGACAGAGTTTAGGGATTTGCTACCGCCAATGTCTTGGTCGGAGAGGTAGCCATAAACTCCCGAGATAGTGCTATCGATCTCAGTTCCATCGGGCATAGAGATGGTGACAATAGCCAGCCAGCCAGCTCCTGGGCTACTATCGGAGACTCGCTCACTACCATTACGAGGGTCGATCCATCGGTGCGTCATACTATCATGTGGGTGTCGACGCTATTTCAAGGCTCCACCTCCAAAAACGATGCACTCGCGCGCGCGTCATACTATCTGGATCAGAAGCGGTGACACCCCAACCGCCTCCTTTATAGGGGTGATAGCACAACGTTAATTTGTCCCGAACCAAAACAACGAGACGGACACCAACCAAAACAAACAAAAAAATGGAGATGAAAAACATGAGCAATGAAATCGAAAACTTCTTGGCCGACCTGGAAACTGACAAAGGAACTGAAACCACTCAGAAGTGGCCTGTTCGAGACACCCTCAAGGTGGATCGTGACGCACTTCACAAGGACTACCTTCTTGAAGGATTCACATCGGGCATCAGCGGAAACTACACCGTCGAAGGCGACGACACCACCTACAACACTGCGGTCCGTGTGATCGAACCTGCTGCAGGACGACGTCAGACTTTCTGGCTTTCTGGATATGAGCAAGAACACTTGGCAACAGCTGTTTCCAAGGCACTCGAAGGCGGACACGCATACCCTATGGTAGTCACATTCCTTCGTCATCAAGATCAATCCAAGACTGGTCGAACCTACAACCGATTCAGCATCAAGGTCACTGACTCTGCTGGCAAGAACGACAGCCTTGTTGTCCCACCTGTTCCAGAAGATCAATTCCAGGACTGAGTCGCGTCTCGCACGACCCGATCCACATCGAGCTATCCAGGCCATCAGGCTTGGTCGGTGCTGACACCTTCTTAGGGCTTGCCCTGGGCGTCTATCCGGCCAGATCTCGGCCAAAAGCAACATTGATGAACGTCGGACGAGTGGTCGAAACCCTCAAGCCGGCCCCATGGGTCAGCGAGGAGGGTGAATATGACTGCAAATGCTGACAACAGGATCCCAGATGCGATCAACGATTACGTCCAGACCTGCGTCGATTCCTTTGACGACCACAACATCACATTGGAATCACTCTATCGATCCAAGGTAACGGGCTCATACTCATGGGGCAGCGGAGTCTGCCTCAAACTTGAGGATAGCCCACTCTCACCTAAGATCGGTGCTGACAGGACTGAATTGCGTTTCGTGATCTCAGACGGTTCTTATTCCATCGAATGTTCTGCTGACAATGCCGACCGATCGGTTCTCCCTGGTGGAGACTCTTCTGAACACAGCGATCCCAACGAATGGCTGACCCAAATCCTGGTCGATCTCACCGAGAGCGTCCAGCGCGGGTCTAAGGTCTTCGTAGCGGGTGCATTCCGCAACCGTGGCAAGGAACGTGTGTTCATTGTAGATTCTCTCGCACCATACTCGGAGACCAGTCGGACACAGATGACCCCTGATCAACTCAATGGATTTGTCAATCTTTGTCGCGAACACACCTGTCTGGTTCGTGAAGAGGCTCGTCTTGATGCTAACGGGATGCCCGTCGATTACGACCGTCGCACTCTGGCTATCGTCCATGAGAATGACCTCGGCAAATATCGAACCGCACCAGGACGTTGGGAGTTTGATGGCTACCCCGTGGTAGCTCGAGCACTGACTCCTCTTGATCTGATGATTCGTGATGACACCCTTTGGGGTCGTTTGTATGCCAAGGATTACCTCAAGAAGGCAATCATGCTATTTTGCCTAAGTCCGCAAACCAAGCAGGACATGATGCACATCGGTATCGTATCCTCAGTTGGCGAGGGCAAGGATCACATGATTGAACATGTTATCGAGCCATTGGTTCCATGCGGCATTGCAGGAACTGGCAAGCAAGCTACGGTAGCGGGATTGATCGGTGCCATGTCTGGAGAGGACATCAACAGCGTTAGCCTCGGATTACTGCCCAAGATGCACAACGAAAGGATCGCTGTTTCCGAGTTCCAGACCTGGGCAGATGAAACATTCGGTGAACTGATGAATGCCATGGCCAACGGCTATGTGGCTATCAGCAAAGGAAACGTCCATACACGTCGTTCCACATGCACCAACCTGTTGTTCCTCGGCAACCCACCTGCAGATTTCGGATCTAATGGCGAATTGGATGACTACACTGACAAGACGGCCATGTTGGCTGCATTTGGTGATTACACATACCAGATCATGAGTCGGTTGACCCTAATCTTCACCCAGATGAGTCTGGCTGGTGATGGCGCAAAGGATCATATTCGTTCAAACATCCTCAAAACAATGGATGGTTCCCATGAAGCCAGGGAATCCAAGGAAACCGAAGCCATGTGGCGTCTATTCTTCCGTGAGTATCTACGTGCCGTGTCAGGCATTGTTCCCCAGATCGGCCCATTAGCATCGCTGGTCAATTCCGAGTTTGATTCATTTGAGGCAAATGAAGCCTTTCGAAAGGTCTTCATCAAGAGAGCCGGCGTGAGCACTGACTATCGAAAATACCAGGAGTTCGTCAACCTCGTGAGGGCATTTGCACGGCTGTGTGGTGCTAACATGGTAGAGTTCCCCCATCTTGATGAAGCCAGCGAATTGTTCCGAAAGAGTTTGCAGACACTCACACATGACTTCCCGATCGATCTCATGAATGCTGAGGTTGATCCTAATTTGGTGGCCAAGCATGCCACAGCAATCACACGTTTCCCAGAACCGGTATCTATCCACGACATCCGAGATGCAGGAATCCGAATTACCGAAGAGGATCTGACACGATTGGAGGCATTCAATGGCGTTCTGCGCTTGGGCGATGAGATGCTGGTATTCCAGCCACGTTCGGAGTGGCAATTTGAGGAGGGTGCCTAATGAGTGAGGTTCGCCATCCTGAAGATCTGACTTGGAGCTATCTCCGAGATTTTTATTACCCCAGATTCCGCAACAGCGTGACCCACATCGCGTGGGAACACCGCTACCCCATATTGAAGACGTTATACGACCACGGTTCTGAAAAATCCTGGGAAGAACGATCAGGCGATCCGATCGCTGACATGATGGAGTGGGCTGCACGCAAGGGATATTGGGCTTTCTTTTCAAGGGGGGTGACCGTTAGTCCCGATGGCTCGTTCACGGTTCACCCACACATCTCCCGGTTGCTCGGGCGGAACGGCGCATTAGGTCCAATAGAGGATCCTGATGTGGACTCTCCCAGCAACGACAAACAGGAGGACTCTCGGTGAGTGAACGCGGGGCTCTTGGTGGTCTTGAGGGGGGTCATAAATGGGGTCTTTGAGATTTGACACCAATGGTGGAATACCACCTGCTGGAATCATCCGAGTCAACCCCATGCTAACTAGAATGGCTCAGAGAGAAGGGGACATAGATTTTCTTGATGTCATGAGAGCCGCCAAATCTGAAGGAATGGAGATTTTGATAGGGGGAAGACTTTCCGAACTGGAATCGCCCCCTGATCCTACACTACCATTCTCGGTATTTGGGTTTGATGATGATCACGATCGATATGGCCGTATAGGGGTGGGCATGACAAGTAGCCGTCACGGAACTGCCGATGGCAGTCCTATCCTGGTGCAGACCGAAGAATCGTGGCACGTCAAAGAAGCCGAAGATGTCAATAATCCCACCAAAGATCCTGGATTGATGCGCTGGTCAGATGACCAAGGCTGGTTTAACGATCATGTAGTCTATCTGGTAGAGGCACGTCCATACCGCTTCTTGATCAACTGGTGCATGACCGGTTTCAAACCAGTTATGGCGCAGCAGAGCAGCCAACCTCAAGTAGATGCCCGCACCAGGTGATAACATGAGAGCCGATACAGCGCAGCGCGCCATGAGAGCGTTCGATCTTATGGGTAGAACTGGTTTGGGTGCTCGAACTGCATGCAAAATGTCGGGAACCACACCCAGGACACTCGTCAAATGGATGGACGATCAGGGTATCCCTTGGTCGTATAAGCGACGAGGTCGCGGTCGACCACTGCAAATTGTTCCCTCTCGAACTCCTGAGCAGAAGGTTCCAGATTTCTTGGAGGCTCTGAGTGCTGGGCGATCCGCCACAGCCGCTGCCAGAGATTTGGATACTACTGTCAACACTATGTCTAAGCAAGTTCTACCCGACTCCTCTGGAAGTCTGCGTTCTATTATCAGCAAATCTGGTCGCCGATGGGTGGCCGACTTTTTGCCTATTCACAAATACTCCACCGTGGTTTATGGCAAGCTGGAGTCTATGGATGGAGGCAAATTAGGTAGGGGTGGACAAGCCGGACCTAATGCTACTACCAAACGTGGTGAGGATTACACCGACATCTGGTGGCAATTTGATCTCAATCCCCTCACCAGCGTTCTTGATCCCATTGATGCTGTCAGATTTCATCGCGGTCCGATTATGGAACGCATTCGCAAGACTCTGATGAGCCCTACCCGTAATAATCCAAGTCTCAGTAGCCAATTCTTGGGATCTCTCAAGGTGAGGGGTCAAGCGTCTGCGATCGGTCGTTGGTCTGGTAGTGGACCGCTCAAGGTGACTCGTCTGGAAGAACTCCTCCAACGTTTCGATCTGCGTCTGGTAGAGGTGAGGATGGGTGTTGATGATAACATCGATCCAGCCGGTCCAGATTTCATGGCTGTATCTGACCTAACGCCACCAGGTTCTGGTCCGATCAAAATGCCAACAGGTCGTTTCCAAGTCTTTTTCTTGGACAAAGATCAGGTGAACGCATACCCACCCAACGGAATAAAGATTCGATACCGATACGACCTATCGGAAGAATTAGTCTAATCAAAGACCTAAGCGTTCGGCTAACTTAACCGAATCCGTGCTCCAATTGATGAGGCACGGTATGACCCTGCCATTATCCTCAAACAGATCTGGTAGGTAGTAAATAGAATGAGTCTCCGATTTTAACACTTTTAGCGCGCCGACCTTGGATCGGGGTTTGCTCTCGTCATAGTGGCGATGCAACCAGCAACGCCAACCCTCCCTGGTGAAGAAGTGCTGTGAAGCGGGCTGTTCTATGTGTATTTCATCGCCGTAGACGGTGGTTCCTCGTGGAGATACCTCGCGAGGAATGATAATTCGGAAACGTGATACTGTGGTTGGTTGCGGCATGTTACCGTTGACCTTTGACCACCGATCCAGTGTATCAATACGTTCGTGGATTAGGTAGGCTCGTCCAATCTTCAATCGAGCGTAATTAGCGATGATTTTTCCACCGTGCTGCCGAGAACCATCCCAGATGTCTATGGGTATGCTATGACAATGTAATCTCCCTATGAACCAATCAATAGGGGAATCGGTATCTGGCGAGACATTGCGTAATCCAGGTAATGCCATGGCGAGACCGCCATTGCGTTGTCTTTGTTTTTGCACACACAGGAGGGCAAATTGAACAGGATCATCAATGTGATTAGCCAGCATTTGCTGGTGAGAGGGTTGGCTACTGGGAGGCACCCAACCACTATTGACGAGGTGGGAGAAGTTGCGTCTCGAACGGTTGGTGATACACAGATTAAAGCGTTTGACCAAGAGCTTGAGGACTGCTTCGGCTCCCATATTGAATGAACGCGACAATCACCCGTTTAAGCGCATCACTCGTTGAGGATGTCAGGTAGGCGATCTGTGATGAGGAGTAGGGTGGGTGCCCAGAGACCGACGAAGATGCCGAGGCTCTCGTCGCCCATGCCAAAGTAGATGGCGATTGATCCGACTACGGATGCGAGACAGGAGTAGAACCCAAGGGACTTCCAGTTCACAGGGATCCCTCCACGTGTTCCTTGATGCGAGCAATTAGATCGGCCTTGCGACCTTTGGTCGACAAACCCAGTTCCTCCAGTCTTTCCTTGAGACCGGCGACCGTGAGATCCTCCAGGTCGTCGACGGCGACGTCGATGACGTCTTTGACAGATTCAACTGCATCCTCAATGGATTCGGCGTTCTCGACAGCCTCTACAACATCTTCAGCAACGTCCTCGACCTTATCGATCACATCTTCGGCGAGATCATCGACTGCATCTTCGATCTTGTCTTCAAGGTCGTCAGGAATATCAATACCAGTTACGTCTTCGATCTTATCGATGCCGTCAGATACAGCACCAGCAAGGTTGGTCAATAGGGCGGATCGCATAGCAGTCCATCGTCCAGCGACAAAGGCTACGACGTATCCGAGGGCAATCACGAGCATTTGGAGTTCGTCCATAATAACCATGAATGTGGCGTTCCTACCTAAGCGTTCTTGTAGTCGTAATGCCCAGAATGATACATGGATGCCTCCACGCCGATGAACCGGAGCGGCAAAGTCATGGTGTCGGTAGCGGGTCTGCGTCGCCTGCTGTCCAACGCCTACCAGTCCGAGATGGTGGAGGAGATGATGGCCGATGCCTTGGCCGACCGGACCGGTGTGAACGCCTACCGCATCACGGGACTGGCTGCCAACTGCCGGGAGATCGAGCGGGGAACCGTCCCCGCGTGCAACGGAATCATCTACCTGGATCGGGAACGGCACTGCGACGAATGCGGGCGCCAGGTGTTCGCACCCGAGGTGGTGAACTGGTTGAAGGAAGCCATCCAGAACGGTGAAGTGGTCAAGAGCTACGAGAACATGGACACCGAGGAGTTCTGGCAGGGCCAATGGGACGAGTTTGAACGCATCGAGAATGCTGATGCCGGTGAACTGGCCAGGAGGGTGGGCGAATGACCAGAATCCGGACTATCAACAATGAGATCAACATCAAGTCGTTCTCCCAGAACTTCATTGTAGTCAGCGTCTTGCTCGACAACCAATACCGAAACGATCGGTGCGAAAGTTGCGGGTGGGGTGCATGGCCAGACAGTTCCGACATCACCGGGATGGTGCAGAAGTGGGGTCCGATGACCACCATCGGAGCCTACCGATACGAGGATCGCATGGATGCGGTGGAGGACGTGGAGACTTTCATGAGTCGTCAGGGGTTCACCAAGGTCGATAAGGATGATTACGAAAACGAGGAGGACATGTATGACTCCCCCGAATACGACCCTGAATACATGGAAGTGATGGAATACCTCCCAATCAAACTCAAGAATCGACCCTCTGATCAATTTACCATGTGGGACGGATACGCGTTTGAAGCCGACCGAGCACCAAGGTTCGGAATCCATGTGGCGCTGGTTAGGTTCGGTGACCAAGCATGACCACGAACTACCGCAATGGCAAGGCGCCTAACGCGACGCAACAGGCGATTCTTAACGCCATACCCCAACTGACACCCGATGATCTGGAAGCCTACTCCCAGATGGCCAGCCCCAACTGGCTATTCCCCCAGGGTCCGAGTGCTGGAGGTCAGTTGCAGGTGCTCCCCCACGATCTACCGGCGGAGTGCAACGTCGATCAGAGACTCCCCCAACACTTTGGTGGCGTCCCCGCCTACCCCT
>JAAHTG010001964.1_pt1 | contig 12656 bp, 17 predicted proteins | sample 6116081 | NCBI WGS metagenome assembly JAAHTG01 (sample SAMN13939989, study PRJNA603662) | sponge metagenome | isolation source: marine sponge | host: Mycale hentscheli | place: New Zealand | collected 2005
TACGATACCAAGAAAACACAAGGAGAAAACAAGAACAAAAGCAACCGAGAAATCTCGATGACATAAAGGTTTACTGAAGGACCGGAGGGTTACACTCGTTACGCAACTGGTAACAGGAATGACACTACGGGCACGCCTACCCAAAGAGTGAAGATTTGAATCGCACGATAAACTGGAACAACATCTTTGACGAGATGCCAGTCCCTGCACGGAGAGCATTAGGACTTGAGGAGTTAGGTTCGGAACTAGCAAATGCCCACGCAGTTCCGGCACACGGGCAACTAGAGCCATATCTAGGGAGAGTGGGCGCACTGAAAAAATAGGTGCGTTTGGGGTCCAAGACGTAAATAGATCTTAGTAATACTACGGGTTCTACCCAGAGCCATTCGTGAGTCGGCGTCAACTGACCACACGAATGGGTAGGTAGTCTTTGCCAAAAACAAGTTAGAGGAATACAATAGAACTATGCAGTCCAGAGAAGAACTAGAAAATTGGTACGAAACTGAAGACCCTTGGGCGTACCAAAATACGCCTGATGATCTCTACCGTAAAAACTTCTACCTAGCAGTGCTAGAAGACGTAGGCCCCTACTTTAGCAAAGCGCTGGATATAGGCGCAGGAGAAGGTTGGGTAACAAAAGACCTGCCTGCCGTTGAGAAGCACGCCTTCGAATTAAGTGACGCAGCAGCGTCTAGACTCCCAAATGGAGTTGAAAGGGTTGAGCGGGTAGATCAAAAATATGATTTAATCCTAGCCACTGGCGTTATGTACGAACAATACGACCATATCGGCATAAACCAGATGATCCACAATGCAGCATCAAACACACACGGAACAATGATCATGATTGCTGGAATAAAAGATTGGTTAATTCCATATTCATACGGAATGATTCACAGACACTACGAAATACCCTACAGAGAATACCAGCATGTCATAACCATATGGGAGTACCTGCCATGAGACTAGCGCACAACATCGGAACGGAAGATCACTCTAACTACCACACCCGTGAACAAATTATTGCATGTGGCGAACCTATCGGCTTTGATGGGGTTTACAGGAACGTGTTCGAGAACCAAGATGTTCTACACGGAAAAAGTGGGATAATGTTTGCCATGGGTAACTTCATGGGTAAAGATAACAAGTTTGATTTAGAACATGTGCCCAAACTAGAGCAGTATTGCACCCTTTCTGAAGTGAAGCAACTCTGTGGTCTGTACAATTTTGAAATTGGTTGGCACACATGGTCACACCGAGACCTAACTACCCTTTCAGACAGAGAAGTCACACAAGAAATAACTGCGCCATTCCCTACCAAACTATTGCGCTACCCATACGGAAAATACGATGACAGAATTGTAGAGTTGGTAAAACAGGCTGGCTACGAAAAGGCTTACTCGACAACACTGGGCGTTCGAAACGAAATGTCCCATGACGCTGAGTACAAGATTTACAGTGATTATGTCCCTTTCGTCTAGCAAAGAAGTTTACCTCAAAAAAGGTGTTGCAGTAATACCCGCCGTCTTCACAGAAGATGAATGCGCTCAAATGAAAATATCTGCATACTCTGTAACAGATGAAGCAATAACTAAAGCAAGATATCCACATGTACCAAGCGAAAAAGCATACAACAAAAAGTCTTTAATATTCTTTCCAGCATTAGCAAACTTTAACTTAAACAATGTTCGGACAGACCCAAGAAGGGTACACAATGTCAAAACCTGCCTAGGTGACAATGTTCGACAAATAAATAACAAAGTTTACTTTCGTGAACCAGAAGATATTGACACATTTGCTTGGCACCGAGACACAATCTTTAGGGAAAGTTCTCAGTTCAAAACCAACGTTGAGAATGATTACTTACAAACAATTATAGCAATAGATGACATAACAGAAGACAATGGCGCTGTTGAGTTCATAGAAGGCTCACATACATGGGAAGATTTTGAAACTCCAAACAATTTACGCCAGTTCAAAAGAGAAGGGCTTTCTGGCACTAAGTATGTTGCCCTAAAAGGGGACGTTATGGTATGGTCAGTAAAAATTGTACACGGAAGTGAAGTAAATGGGTCAGACCGATCACGCATGACATACATGAATGGGTTTTGTAAATCTGACAGTGTGCTAGACTACCCTGACTACCTAGTCAACGGAAAAGTGGTTCATGAGATAAACCCAGAAAGGATTCCGTAATGCTAACAGTCGTAGTGGCGTCTTACTATTATGGGCACCTAGCAGCACACTGTATTGAAAGTCTGCTGTCTCAAACAGTTCAGCCAGAAAAGATACTTTTCGTTGACGACGGTGTTGGGGATTGTACACACCTTCCAAAAGTTTATCCAGAAATTGAATACACCTTGCGTAAAGAAAACATGGGAACAGTTGACAACTTTCAAGACATGTTAATGAGAGTAGACACAGAGTACACTATGTTTCTTGGAGCGGATAACTGGCTAAGATCAGATGCAGTTGAAACGCTACTTAAACAGGACAACGATATCGTGACATACCATGTTATGGTTACAGGTGAACACAAAATGGGACATAGAGACGCCAAGGAAGAAAACATAGTTGGTGGCGACGTTTACTGGCAGTGGGATGGGCATCACGGGTCAATGATGTACAGAACTTCCATTGGACAAGAAGCGGGATACAAAAGACATGAAGACTTTTTAGAAGGTGACGCTGCTTGCGAGGACTGGGCACTATGGGACAGAATGCTAGACCTCGGAGCAACGGTGTCTCATGTTGAGGAGCCGCTACTTTACTACAGGCGTCATCGAGAAAACTTCATAGATTGTAAAATTAATCAGTAGTAATTCTTCTTACTTGTTGAGCGTCTAAGAAAACTGTCGCAGTTCCACCTACGAGTTCGACTTGATCCATAGACACTTTAAAATGTGATGCCAAAGTTGCACGAGTTTTTAGTTCACCCATAACATCGACTTCTTCCAACATACCGTCGTCTTGAAAAACCTGCATAAGAGTTTTAGGCTTAGGGATAAGACACTCTTTACAACACAGTTTGTCTTCACCAATCTTTGGTTTGCGTTTTGACTCGAAAGAATGTCCACACTCAAGAACAAGATGCCAACTTGTGTTGCCGTATTCACCAATGCGTACAGCCTCAGTAACAAGTCTCTTTGGTCCACGCTTACTCATAAAACTATAATACTCAAACCCTTGACCAAGAGCAATAGGGGCCATACAATAGATGCATGGATAAAGATAAACTTTTAGAAGATGCAATGAGCCAAATTGAAAAGCAGTTTGGTGCTGGTAGCCTCATGAGACTAGGCGATGCTGCAACAATGCAAGTAGAAACAGTCTCAACAGGATCAATCGCTCTTGATCTCGCACTAGGTGTTGGTGGCTTACCAAAGGGAAGAGTAACTGAAATCTTTGGACCAGAGTCCTCCGGCAAAACAACACTCGCACTTCATGTCGTGGCAGAAGCACAAAAACTAGGAGGCAGGTGCGCATTTATTGACGCAGAGCACGCACTTGACCCAATCTACGCAAAAGCAATTGGGTGTAATGTAGACGAGTTACTCGTATCCCAACCAGACACTGGCGAGCAAGCATTAACGATTACTAATAAACTTATTGAATCAGGTGCCATAGACGTTATTGTCGTGGACTCAGTTGCGGCTCTAACTCCCGCAAAAGAAATTCAAGGAGAGATGGGCGATAGTTTTGTGGGCCTACACGCACGTTTGATGTCCCAAGCGATGCGAAAAATTGTCGCAAACCTGAACAACTCTAAAACAATTCTTATCATGATTAATCAGTTGCGAGAAAAAATTGGCGTCATGTTTGGTTCACCAGAGATTACTACAGGTGGTAAGGCGTTGAAGTTCTATGCTTCGGTGCGTCTAGACATTAGACGAATTGAAACACTCAAAGCAGACGGTGAAGCATCAGGAAATAAAACACGAGTTAAAGTCGTCAAGAATAAGGTTGCTCCTCCATTCAGACAGGCAGAGTTTGAAATCACCTACGGTGAAGGGATTAGTCGAACCGGTGACATTGTGGACATTGCTGCCGAAATAGGAATCATTGACAAAAAGGGTGCGTGGTACGCTTACAAAGGTGAAAACATCGGACAAGGAAGAGCAAACACCAAAATCTTTTTAGATGAAAATCCTGAGATTCGTGAGACAATTGCGGACACAATTTACGCAAATATTATGAATGACTAAAAAAGTAGGTTGACGTTTTTTTATTTCTGTGCTATGATTGGTTCATAACCAATAACACAGGAGGCCATTATGGCTAAACTTACAAGAAGGAAAAAGGCAACTACTAACGAACCATATCATTGGTTGCCTGAAGATAAGCGACCTAAGGAATTAGATGAACTCAAACTAGAGGGATTCAGATTCCCTCTAGAAAAAAATAGAGTCTTTAAAGTCAACACCCGCCTTAAGTCAAACTCAAGAGGCTGGTGGAAAGTCGTCAACATTATGGAATGGCCCGACGGGCACATTGACGTAAACGCTCATTGGTCCACGTCACGCTACTACTCAGAGAAATCTCATTCTATGTTTCGGGCGTGCACTCCAGACCAGATAAAGTCGATTACTAAAGATGTTGTTTCTGGAAAAGGTCACTTCCCTAAGCGCTAAAGACAATAAGTAAAATCCCCCACCCTTACGAGTGGGGGATTCTTCTTTAGTTAGTGAGAAGGTAAACAAAAGAAGTAAAAACCCTTACCCCTAACTTAAAATTATTATAAGCCGATCACCTGAACAAATCAAGCAGCAGCCCACTCAAAATCAGACAACTGAGGTGGAGTTTTTATCACCAGCTTTTGTAGCGACAAGTGACTTAGCAACTGAGAATGCAGCGGCCACAGCAGCGGTAGCAGCACCCTTAGCAGAACTAAGGTCAGTTACGACAAACATTGCAAAAAATGTCTGCACAAAAGTCATAGCAGAACGCTCAGCGGCCTGCTTGATGATATCCAAATTGATTTCTGGCATCAAATTTCTCCTTCTTAGGGGGGTAAACATGAGGTAATGCCTCACATCTTTATTGTACAACACCCCTACAACCAATGTCTAGTAACGTTTAGATAAAAGTTTACCTAAGATTTACTAATTTGTGATATCGGATTTTGGAGCAGTAAATGCACTATCAATTTCAGATTTGGTTAAAACACCGTCGTCAGCATACGCAGCAGCCAACTTTTGTACGACAGCAGCCGTGGAAGTGATGCCTGCTAGGAACGCAGCCTTCCATGGGTCAATACCGCCGATCCAACTTGAGCCACCAATTATTGCCATAGCATTCATGCAGAATACCGCACCAATACGGCCAAGAGTGTTCCAGAGCATTTCATTCGTTGCTTTCATCTTCTCTCTCATCATCTATATAGTCTAATATTGTTCCAATCAAGTGTAGTGCAAGACCGGCAAAAGATATATATATTCCCTGCCTTAAAGTCGTTGAACTCAAAGTGATTAAAACCAAACCAGTCCCGGCTAAAGTCCACCCAAGGTAAGCGAATTCTCTGAATACCCTGCGTAAACCACCAATGGTCATTTTTCCTATACTTTTTACTTTATTCACGGCACCTCCTTACTTACCTCGTTGTGCGCTTGCCTTAGCGCTTGCTTTTGCTTTCGCTCTTCTTGATCCTCCACCGGAAGACCCTCCTCCACCGGAAGATCCTCCACCGCCTCCACCGCCAGATGGTTTCGGTCCAGCACTGGCGCTTGCCGCAGCAGCAACGCTTACTGCCGCACTAGCAGCAACAACGGTACGACGGGTTTCCGTATCAACTGCGGAACCTTCAGCAACATATTCATTAAACGCTTCATCATCAAAGATATCTACCTCTTCTTCGAACTCTGCCTTAACGTCATCGTCTGCTTCGTTAACCGCTTGAACAAGCACTTGAACGGCGGCTCCGCCTTCATTAACTATCTGCTCAAACACTTCTTCGTTTTCTAACACTTCTGTAATTTCTTCCACGGTTACATCACCGTCTACAATATCAAGAAAGTCTTCAGCAAACTCCTCATCAATTTCATCCAACTCTTCAATAACCTTTTCTTCTGCCACATCAACTTCTGACAAATCTACATCTTCGATATCAATGCCGAGTTGATTAAACTCTAAGGCAAGTTCTTGATCTTCTTCCTCAACCTCAAACTCTTCAAAAAACTCTTCAACTGAAAGTTCCTCCCCGTCATCATCAACAAATGTAAACTCAACCTCTTCTCCACCTATTGTAACCATCTCAACGGGAACGTTCGGGTCCAATGGGTCTGGATCAATGTCGTCCGTAAACCCATCACCGTCGCAATCTGGGTCCCACAAACAGTCAACCTCATCATTGAACAATTCTTCTGCGTCAAAAACACCGTCCCCATCAGTATCAACTGTGAGGAAAGGCGCATCTGGATCAAGAGGATCAATATCTTCAAAGTCTACAATTCCATCAAAGTCACAGTCAGGGTTCTCGATACACTGTTCAAATTCTTCTTGGTCAAACACAAGGTCGCCATCAGAGTCAACCGTTAGGAAAGGTAAGTCTGGATCAAAATCGTCAGGGTCTTCAAAGTCCCAAGTTCCATCAAAGTCACAGTCTACAACATCCTCACAGCCCTCTTCTTCCCCTCTGTCAAACACAAAGTCACCATCAGTGTCAATAGTCCACACAGGGATGTCCGGCTCAAAATCGTCGGGGTCATCAAAATCGTCAGTACCATCGTCGTCACAGTCAATGTCCCAAACACAGCCTGGCTCTTCACCTCTATCAAAAACACCATCCCCATCGTTGTCTATGGTCCATACAGGCACATCGGGTTCATAATCATCTGGGTCTTCAAGGTCATTTGTTCCATCGTTATCACAGTCAACCGTGTACTCACACCCTTCTTCTTCGCCTTGGTTAAACTCTCCGTCACCATCGTCGTCTATAGTCCAAACAGGAATGTCTGGATCATGATCTTCGGGATCATCAAAGTCCATTGTTCCGTCATTATCGCAGTCTTCGAAATACATACATTGGACTTCTTCTCCTGTATAAAGGTCTGTTCCGTTTTCTTCTTCTTGATCAAACACACCATCACCGTCAGTGTCCACTGTTAAAAACGGAACATCTGGATCAAAGTCGTCAGGGTCTTCCGCATCTCCTGTACCATCGTCATCACAATCAGAGTTATCTTCACACCCTTCTTCCTCTTCAGCGTCAAACACTCCATCACTATCGGTGTCAACTGTTAATACCGGAATGTCTGGGTTGGTGTCGTCAGAGTCCGCAAAGTCTCCCGTGCCATCATCGTCACAGTCTTCATCATTTACACAACCTTCAGTTTCCTCAGCGTCAAACACGCCATCTCCGTCTGTGTCCACGGTAAGGGTTGGTATGTCTGGATCTGTATCGTCTACATCGTGGAAGTCATCTGTTCCGTCGTCATCACAGTCAGTATCGTCAGCACAACCTTCGGTTTCTTCTGCATCGAAAACACCGTCTCCATCCGTATCAACTGTTAGTGTTGGTACGTCAGGGTCTGTGTCGTCTGGATCTTCTGCGTCATTTGTACCATCATTATCACAGTCCTCGTCGTCCTCGCAACCTTCAGTTTCTTCCGCATCAAAAACCCCATCGCCATCCGTATCGACAGTTAATGTAGGAACGTCTGGGTCAAGATCGTCAGGATCTTGAGCATCATCTGTACCGTCGCTATCACAGTCTGTACTGTTCTGACACCCAGTGTCTTCTTCGGCATCAAATACACCGTCGCCATCTGTGTCTACAGTCAAAACAGGAACATCTGGGTCAGTGTCATCTGGGTCAGTAGCATCACCTGTTCCGTCATCGTCACAATCAACATCGTCAACACAGCCTTCAGTTTCGGCGCTGTCCACAACACCGTCCCCGTCCGTATCAGGCTCTCCAACAAGAATTGTTACTTCATTGGACCACCCTGAGTAATATCCATAGGTGTCGTTGTCTGATCTAACGTCAAGCCTGTATGTCTGGTTAAGCCCACCAGTTCCCTCAAAAGATGAATAAGGTATTGTTATCTCAGTGTTCAAAGCGTTCGAATCACCCACGTTTCCAGTGGATATTCCCCAACCAGCACTAGGCGGAATATTCCAAGATATTGCATACCGCTCAACAGGAATATACCCCGTGTTAGGTGCGTCCCAATCTAGAGTTATTGAGTCACCATTATCAGTGACAGTTAGGTTCATGGGAGGACCAACTGATGGAGCAACATCATAAAGGGTAATATTGTTGCTAGCAAGACTGTAGGTTAAGTCACCCCAAGTCTGTTCGTAGTCAGGGTTACCAGTAGTTCCATTAATGGTAGACCCAGAGTCTTCGTCCCAGTACCCTGCTCTTATTCGATAAATACCTGCTGGGTATGTTCCAGTTATTTTCGCACTAACACATTGACTATTTTCAATATGTCCAGCGTCATCGTCTTCAGTCAAATAGGTATCATTATTATCATAGTCGTACAGAAAAAGGTACGGATCAGTACCAGATGTCTCCCAGTCAATTTCGCTGCAAGCCTCATCGGAGTTTCCCCACAGATTTACTTCTGTCTCTTGGTCTAAATAAAAGTACCAATCAGATAATCCAGTAACTTGATATGAACTTGCCCATGCGGCAGTAGGTGAAAACCAAGCAGTGACTAATAGCCAAACAAAACAGACTTTTGCAAGTCTCTTAAATGAGTTACCACGACGACGCCTCATCATCACTCCAAACACACAGAACACACACACTTATACCCTTATTCTACTTCAGCAAACACTTGCCCTACAGGAGAGAGCACTGTATAATAGGTTGTATGCCAAGATACACATATAAATTTATCGACACAGACGAAACAATAGATGTTTATCAGTCAATCAAAGAAGATACGCTTACTGAACTAGAGCATCCAGATACTGGCAAGAAAATGCCTGTTACGAAAGTTTTTCACTCCCCTGCTGTTAGCGGCGTGGTAAATGTACCAAACACAGTTAGCCCTACAATTCGTGCAGACAGGTCTGAGGCTTGGAACTCAGCGCAGATAGAATAGCGCTAATATAAAGACATGGCCCAAATAACTTTTATGATGGGAACGATGTCTTCTGGAAAGACAACCCATCTACTTCAGTCGAATTTTAATCTTAACCAAGCATTCCCCAATGAGGTAATGTTGATTAACAAAAATGATCGCTCTGGAGATTCGGTATGTACAAACCGAATGGGCGGAATGAGTCATTCAACTGGTGTCTGCGAAGAAACAACCTTAAAAGAATCAGTATCAAACTTTGAAAAAATGTTTGGTGCTGAGGTACGTTACATATTTATTGATGAAGTTCAATTCTTTTCAATTGACCAAATAAACGAACTACCATACTTAGCCGATCACTGCAACATCGAAATAATTGCATATGGCTTGCTCACTACATACAAAGGACTATTGTTTCCAGCCACACAACGACTGTTAGAACTGTCTGACAGAATTGTACAGATGCGTAACGGTGTTAGGTGTTGGTGCGGAGGAAGAGCGACACACAATGCATTATTTAAAGGTGGTAAAGGAGTCTCATCTGGTGAGACAGAGGTAGTTGATAATAACGACTTAGTAATTGACTACCAAGTAATGTGTCGTCGTCACTTCTTAGAACACATTGAATTTACAAAGAAACCGAAAACGTAATTCTTTCCGACTCAGTAGACTCAACCTTAATGTCTAATGATTCAAAAATCATAGTGGCTACCTGTAACATGTCATCTTGAGTTTCCTCAAGTTCGTCTTCGGTAGGTTCGTAAAGGTCTACCAAAACATCGACAACTTTATCAAAAAACTTTAATTGAACTTCTTCATTAGAACTCATACCCATATCCTAGTGAAAGATTTTTAAAAAATCCACTAGTGCCTATTGACAAGGTAGTTTGTAGAGTGTAAGATACCGAGTATCTGCAAACCTAAATGGAAGGATACTTAATATGAGCAACGCAGACGTAACAATCAAAGGTAATGTCACCGCTGACCCAGAGTTGAAGTTTTCTAGCAATGGAAACGCTCGACTACTATTCTCAGTAGCATCGAACCGAAACTTTCAGGTTAACGGCGAGTGGCAGAAGGAGACTTCATTCTTCAATGTTGTAGCATGGCGTAAAACCGCTGAAGATGCTGCTGGCATTTTGGAAAAGGGATTGCCTGTCATTATCACTGGTCGCCTTGAACAGCGAACATGGGAAGACAAAGATAGCGGTCAAAAGCGATCAACCGTTGAGGTTGTAGCCGATTCCGTAGCAGTTAATGTTTACTCAATTGAAAGTGTTACTCGTCGTCAATTTGACGGTTCAAGTAACAACAAATCAAGTGCAAACACTGCATCTAAGGTAACTGTCCCTTCTTCAGATCCATTTGAAGACTTCTGATTTTCAAGTTTGCAAGCCGGTCCTCTTTCGGGGGGACCGGCCAAATTTGACTTTTATTAAAATCAGGAGTAACCTTTAACTATGGATAAGAATGAATGCAAATCGGTAGTTGAACTTCTCAGTGTAACTTGGAACCAAGCAATTGACACTTCATCCATCACGGTGAAAGCCACAGGCTTTTGGGAGTACATTGAGGATCTACCGTATGAAGACGAAAAAAATACGATTAAAAAGATGGGACTGGCGGGCCGCAAATGGGCACCACGCCCAGGCGAACTGCGCATTGCAGTACTCGCAAATATGCGAGACGAAGACCTACCCCCAGAGCCAGAAGAGGCTTGGACTGTCCTACAGGCAATTGGACAGAAGATCTACAGTGGTACTTACGATTACGATAAGCCACATGCCGTGCTAGCCGAAACGATCAAGCGACTAGGAACCAATGCTACCGCCTTGACAACTAACTCAGATCGTGCTATGTTTATTTCATTGTACGAGAAGACGAGAGAGGCTTACATTTTGGAAAGGTACGGATATGACTCAGCCAATTGATGATATTTTGGCGAGAGTCAACCACACGCAGTCAGGTAAAAACCAGTGGGACGCAAATTGTCCATGTCGCAATGATGATGATAATCCATCGCTACGCATTTCTGTAGGGAACCAAGACCAAGTTCTCATGAAGTGCCTTCGTGGTGGAGGTTGTGACTTGGGTGAGATCTGTACGTCTATTGGGCTTGACGTTGGTGATTTATTTCCAAAGGATACACCGAAGCCCAAAAAGTCTCAACTAGAACTTGTTGACACCTATCGCTATTTCTATGAAGGCGGAGAGTTGGCGATGGAAGTCTTGCGGTATGTAGACGAACGAGGCAAGAAGACGTTTAGACAGCGCCGACCTGATGATTCAGGTGGGTGGAACTGGTCTACATCAGATATTGAAAAGCCGTTGTACCGCCTACCTCAAGTCCTTCAAGCAAAGGAAGAGGGACGGCCCATCTATATTGTTGAAGGCGAGAAGGACGTACACTCACTTGAGGCATTGGGTAAGACAGCAACCACAAACGCTGGTGGGGCTGGTGGCCAAGGTCAAAAGAAGTGGACTGAAAAGCACACTGAAACCTTGGCTGGCACCAACATTATTATCATTTGTGATAATGACGAAGCAGGCTATCTGCACGCTCGGTCAGTGAACAAGGATTTAACTGATGCTGGGTGTACTGTTAAAGTCTTTAAACCAAACACATACCCTGATGTTAGCGATATGCTTGAAGCAGGAGAATCACTACAAGAAGGACTTATTCCTTTTGACACAACGTCTATTCCAGAAGTTGATGACACTTCTGACTTGAAGCAAGATAATCTTGATAAGTTGATTGACACTCTTCAACAAATTGACACGACACAATCAGACGGAATTGTTTGGGGTCGTGTTGCTTCAGCAGTCGATCAATTTACATCCACAAAGGATCGTCAACACAATGATCAAGGTACGCTCGTAGAATGGAGTCCATTCTTAGAAACTGACGTTGACCTTTCGTATGACTGGGTGATTCCAAACCTTCTAGAACGACAAGAACGTGTGATCGTAGTTGCCGCCGAAGGTGCTGGTAAAACTACACTCGCTAGACAAGTTGCCCTTATGAGCGCAGCAGGAATTCACCCATTTCGCAGAGACGCAATGAAACCTGTAAGAACACTTATGATTGACTTGGAAAACCCTGAACGAATCATTCGCAGAACGTCGCTTCGTATTTATGATAAAATCAAGTGGTTTGACAAGCATAAAGACCTAGATGCTCATTTGCTGATGAAGCCTGATGGAATTAACTTGCTCACGCCAGCAGACCGTGCATTGGTAGAAGACCATGTTGCTTCTGTAGAACCCGACATTCTTTTCTTTGGTCCGTTGTACAAAGCCCTTCTTGATCCAGGTGGACGAACAGCAGAATCAGTGTCTATTGAGATTGCTCGATTCTTAGACTACATTCGACACACATACAACTGTGCCCTATGGATTGAGCACCACGCTCCTTTAGGCTCAGGTGGGCAAAGGGACTTGCGTCCGTTTGGTTCGGCAGTGTGGTCACGTTGGTCCGAGTTTGGTTTGGCACTAGCACCAGACCCAACAGACCCTGAACTTATTTCTTTTAATCACTATCGTGGTCAACGTGAAGCACGAGAGTGGCCTACGCTTTGCAAGCGAGGCACCACTTGGCCATTTGAGGTAGTTGAGTTTGCACAGTAC
>JAAHTG010000629.1_pt5 | contig 12641 bp, 18 predicted proteins | sample 6116081 | NCBI WGS metagenome assembly JAAHTG01 (sample SAMN13939989, study PRJNA603662) | sponge metagenome | isolation source: marine sponge | host: Mycale hentscheli | place: New Zealand | collected 2005
ATAAATAAGACTGTAGTTTTTGAGTTTGACTTTGACAAAGATATTATTAACGCAATAAAAGGGAGCGATTACAATGCTAGGTTCAATCCAGAATTAAAGTGTTGGGTCGTTCCAGTTAATGATTGGAGTAAGGTTAGTATAAAAAGAATAATAAAAACATATAACTTTACACCTAAGGAAAAGGAAGAGGAGAAAGATATAGTAGTAGATTATAGTATAAAGGACGTAGACTTAGCTTACATAAAAGGATTGTGTGACGCTAGGGGTTTTAGTTACACTCCAAGAGATTATCAATTAGAGGCGTTAGGATACGCTTTAAACAAAGGTAATCTTATTAATGGTGATGACGTAGGACTAGGAAAAACATTTGAGGCGATTATATATACGGAGACGACAAACTCCTTTCCATGTTTGGTTGTAGTACCAGCATCGGTTAAATATAATTGGTCAGAAAAGTGGGAAGAGATAGTTGGAAGTCATAGAAAAATTAGTGTGATTGAATCTACGGAAACTAAAAAGAGGAAGAACGATTGGGGCGCAGAGGTTGTTATTATAAACTATGATATCATAGGTAAGAAACAAGGTAAGGGTGCGACAGTAAAATTCCAAGAGTTAGTTAAGACTAAATGGAAAATGGTTATCTTTGACGAAGCGCATTTCTTGAAAGAGAAAAAGGCACAAAGGAGCAAGGCAGCAAAAATGATTGTTAAGCCAAAAGATTTGAAGATTCAATTATTGACAGGTACAGCTACGATGAGTAAGCCAGTTGAGTTATGGAATTTACTTTTGCTCATAAAGTCAGAGAAGCATATCGCAGAGGATTGGTATCAATTTGTAAGAAGGTATTGTGGTGGATATGTAGGAAAGTTTGGTTGGGTCACAGATGGGGCTACAAACATCCTAGAATTGAATCAAAAGCTAAGAGACAATTGTTACATTAGGCGAGAGAAAAAGGATGTCTTAAAAGAGCTCCCAGAGGTTATTACGGAAGTTATCAAAGTTCCAATAACTAACAAGAGGGCAGTTCAAAAGGCGACGGATAATATAATTGACTTTATATTACAAACAAAAGGAGACGAGGCTGCAGAAAAAGCGCAAGAGGCAGAGCACTTGGTTGCATTAGGTACACTAAGAAATTTAAGTATAGAAGGTAAGTTGAAAGCTATCGAATCTTACTTAAGAGATTGGTCGCAATCTAATGAGAAGCTAGTTGTATTTGGATTACATAGAGAACCTCTAGAGTATTTATCTAAGAAGTTTAAGTGTGATTTAATTGCTGGTGGCGTTTCTTCTAAAGAGAAGCAAACAATCGTAAAAGATTGGCAGAGCAATAAGAAGCAATTCTTATTTGCAAATATAGAGTCAGCTGGTACAGGAGTTGATGGGTTACAAAATGTATGTTCCAATATGATAATTGTAGAACTACCTTGGAGACCATCAGATTTGTGGCAGGTGATTGGTAGGTTAGATAGAAGTGGACAAAAGAATAGTCCTAATATCAAATACCTATTGAGCGACGATACTATAGACATGGAAATGTGGGAAATGCTACAAGCTAAAGAGGAAGTTATTAGTGCAGTGAACAAAGGAATTGACATTAAGAAGTCAGATTCTGGAATGAGGGCAGTAATGAAGAAACTTAAGCAAAAGAAAAAAAGTAGTAAATAAATTTGCACAAACAAAAAACTATTACTAGTTTTGCATTTATTAATAAAATTAAGAAGATATGAGATTACTAATAGTTTTAGTGTTTGTCTCTACATTTGGTATTAATGTAGATGAGCAAGTGGTGGCTACAGTTTATAATGCAGTACCAGAACAAACAAATTCAGACCCAGGACATACGGCGTCAATGTTTAAATTGGATTTATCAAATCCATACAAGCATAGAATAATAGCAGTGAGTAGAGACTTGCTAGTTAAGTTTCCAATGGGAACGAGAGTTAGAGTAGAGGGAACATCTTATGATGGAATCTACGTTGTGGAAGATAAAATGAATAAGAGATACACCAAAAGAATTGACATCTTAATTAATGTAGAGATGAGGATAGGAAAATGGAACAATGTAACAATAACTAAAATAGATTAAAAATTAAATGAAGGTAAAAAAGAGAAATGGTAGAGAGGTTAATTTTAACCCTAGTAAAATTACTAAAAGAATAAAAGACCAATCTAATGGTCTAAATGTTAAACCAGACGCTTTGAGTATAGGTATAATATCTCAAATGATGGATGGTATAACCTCACAAGAGTTAGACACATTATGTGTAGAGGGAGCGGCGATGAAGATTATTAATCACCCAGACTATTCTACATTAGCATCTAGATTGTTTGTAACTAGTTTAAGAAAAGATACTCTTAGTACATTTTCTAGTAGCGTTGCAAAGTTAACACAAGAGACTAACCAATTAGGTGAGGAGTTTGTTAAATATGTAGAATCAAACGCGAGCGATTTGGATTCTATTATTGTACAAGATAGAGACTTTAATCATGATATATTTGGATTAAAGACTTTAGAGAGAAGTTATCTATTAAGAGGTGGTGATGGTGAGATAGTAGAGAGACCTCAATACATGTGGTTAAGATGTGCTATAGAAGTAACAGGGTTTACTTTAGACTATGCAAAATTAGCTAAGACTTATGATTTGTTGAGTGAGGGTTATTATACTCACGCAACTCCAACACTATTTAACTCGGGAACAAGATTGTCTCAATTAAGTAGTTGTTTCTTATTAGCTACAAAGGGAGACGATATCGATGGGCTATTTGATACGTTAAAAGATTGTGCTAGGATTTCTAAACTAGCAGGAGGTATTGGATTGAATGTTCATAACGTTAGAGCTAAGGGAAGTTTAATAAAAGGTACGAATGGAAAGGCAGATGGTCTTATTCCTATGTTTAAGACATTTAACGAGACAGCTAGATGGATTAACCAAGGTGGAAAAAGAAAGGGCTCATTTGCGATGTATTTAGAACCATGGCATTCAGACATCTTTGACTTTTTGGAAATGAAAAAGAATCATGGAAAAGAAGAGATGAGGGCTAGAGATTTATTCTACGCATTATGGATGAATGATTTATTGATGGAGAGAATTAAGACCGATGAAGATTGGACTTTGTTTTGTCCTAATGAGGTTAAGAATCACGATGGTACAATATTACAAGAGTTAGTAGGTGAAGAGTTTAAGGAGGCTTATGAGAGACTAGAGAGTGAAGGAGTAGGAAGAACTAAAGTTAAGGCTAGAGAATTGTGGGAAAAGGTTTTGGTGTCACAAACAGAGACAGGAACTCCTTACATGGTTTATAAGGATAGAGCTAACTTAGCATCTAATCAAAAGAACTTAGGTGTCATTAAGTCATCTAACTTATGTGCAGAGATAATAGAGTACTCTAGTAGTGACGAGCAAGCAGTTTGTAATCTAGCATCTATAGCTTTGAATAAATTTGTAGACCCTATGGTTCCGTATGGTTACAACTTTGAAAAGTTAGGAGAGGTTGTTGAGGTTGTGGTTGAGAACTTGGATAATGTAATTGATGCAAATTACTATCCAACAGAAGAAACTAGTAATAGTAACTCAAGACATAGACCTATAGGAATGGGAGTTCAAGGGCTCGCAGATACATACGCAATGATGAAGTTACCATTTGATTCACAAGGTGCGTCAATGATTAACAAAATGATATTTGAGCAGATATACTTTTCAGCAATGAAAAAGTCAATGCACTTATCTATGCAGAAAGGTGGTTATTCTACATTCGAGGGAAGTCCAGCGAGTAAGGGAATATTCCAATTTGATATGTACAATACAAAGACGGAGTTAAGTAAGAATTTAAACTTACCTTGGGATGACTTAAAGAAGGAAGTAGTTACTAATGGATTGAGAAATTCGTTATTAGTTGCATTGATGCCTACAGCGAGCACGTCTCAAATATTAGGTAACAATGAATGCTTTGAACCATTCACGTCTAATATGTACACGAGAAGAACACTAGGTGGTGAGTTTATAGTTTTAAACAAACACTTAGTTAAAGATTTAGAGGAAAAGGGTTATTGGACTCCAGAGATTATTAATCAATTAAAGGCTAATAATGGAAGCGTTCAAGACATAGCGATACCAGGATACATTAAAGACTTGTATAAAACGTCTTATGAAATATCTCAAAAGGTATTGATAGACCAAGCCGCGGATAGACAAAGATTTGTATGTCAAAGTCAATCTATGAACTTGTTCATGGCAGACCCAAACTTTTCTAAACTTTCATCGATGCATATGTATGGATGGGGTAAGGAATTAAAGACGGGAATTGATTATCAAAGAAGTAAGCCAGCAGTAAAGGCTATTAAGTGTACAGTAGATAAGAAGAAAGTTGAGACGCAACCAGTTGATTTAAACGCATTTAAGGCTATGGTTGAGGCTAGTAGGAACGCACAAGAAGAGGACGACGATTGTCTAATGTGTGGTAGTTAAGTAAAAATAATTAAAAAAAGTTTATAAAAAGTTTGGTGGTTACAAATATCTTTCGTATATTTGTACCATCAAACAATAATAATATAAATTTTAAAATCAAAAACAATGAGAAAATTAAAAGTAAACAGTAAATTAGCAGTAAGAAAAGTATCAAGATTAGATGCAATCGACAAAGGTGGATTATTATTTGGAGTGTTATTCATTTTACCATCTTGTACAGCCTTAATAGTAAATGTAATAGTTAATGGTTCAAATATGATGTAATATGAGAAAAATAGTATTAGGATTAGTATTAGGATTATTAACGTTTTCATCTTGTCAAGATGAAGGTGTTATTCAACCAAGTGTTGAGTATGGAGTTTATCAATGGAATCTTAACCAAGATTTATTATATATCTTTGGGGAATATAAGTTGAGTATAAAACAAAATGGAGTGTTATCATTTGATGGTAATTATAAACTAGAGAATGGTGTTCTAACATTTTGGGATGAGTTTGGATATAGTATCTCACAACCTTTAGAAGTTATTGGTAGTGGATTCTTATTAGAAAACTCTATGGAGTTTGTTAAGATTGGTGAGTTAAATAAATATTTAAATTAAGTATGATTACAAACAATTTAAAAGTAACAACTATAAGACCTTTTACCACTACTAAAAAAGTAGAGGGTAAAAAGGTTTCATATAGAGGTATGGAGCTAGTAGCTTACACGCCTACAAATAGAAAGGTTAAGCTAGAGTCGAATCTAGTATTTGAATTACCTCTAATAGATGAAGAGAAGCAAACAGAAGCGTTAGTGAAGGATGTTTTCGAACAACTAGTAGTAGAGGATAAGAAGTTAGATTTATTTTATAAGAACATTAAAAACTAAAAACAAATGGAACAAAAAGTTATTGAGTATGTACAAAAGAAATATGCTAAATTGTACAAGGGTAAAAATATTATGGTAGAAGAGTTTGGTTCTACATTTTTGATTAGAACAAACCAAGACGAGTCACCACTAATTCTAAACAAATCTATATTAGATGAAGTATAGTAAGGTAAGAGAAGTTAAAACTCCAAATAGAGGAACGAGTGATTCGGCAGGAATAGATTTTTATATTCCAGTTGGTGAGGACGTTTTTATAAAACCTCAAGAGAAGGCTCTTATTCCATCTGGTATTAAAATGGATATACCAAATGGGACAATGTTTCAAGTTATGAATAAGAGTGGCGTTGCAGTCAAAAAAGGATTGATTGTTGGAGCGTGTGTTGTAGATAGTGATTACCAAGGTGAGATTATGTTTAACGTTTGGAACGTTTCAAAAAACGCAGTCGCTTTGGAGAGTGGTACTAAAATAGTTCAAATGGTTTTAGTTCCAATTCTATTTCCAACATTGGATGAGGTTAATGAGGATGACCTATTCACTAACGATTCAGAAAGAGGCGTTGGAGGATTTGGCTCTACGGGATTAAAATAAAGTTTATGAAAAAATTAAAACCAACACATTTAAGAAAACCTAGTGAGATTGTTAGCTATGAAGATATGGTTAATGATTTGGCAGATGAGACAGGATTTACGAAAGTCGATGTTGATTATGTTATAACTACATATCTTAAAATGGTTAAGAGGGAATTATTAGAAAGGAAGTTAGTTAAGCTAAAAGGCTTAGGTTCTTTGTTTCCAATAGTTAAGGCTTCTAGGTTGGTCACAAATTTACGTTCTATGGTAAATGGAGTTTATGAAAAGTTTCAAGTTCCAGCAGTTTGGAGAATGAAGTTTATACCAGAACCAAAATTAAGGGACGAGGTTGCAGACATTATGGTAACCAAGAGAGACCTAGAGAAAATATATTACAAAGATAAAAATTAGTATTAATTTTAAAACAATTACGATGAGTAAAAAAGAAGAAGTACAACAAGAGGCTAACGCATTAGTTATCACTATGAAGCTAGCAGAGGCATTAGTTGGATACTTAAAAACTAAACCAATGGTTGAGGTAGAGGCATTAGTTAACGCTATTACACAAAGCCCAGGTGTTGTAATTAATAACGAAGAAGAACCTAAACAATAATTTATGAGCAAAAAAGCAGTAAAGAGACTAACTCCATCACAAGCGGAGTTTCTAGGATTTGAAGCAAAACCTAGATATAGTTCAGATAACACTAGAAGACGCTATTCATTAAGTAAGAAACAACTTAAGAAGTTGAAGAGATACGATGAGTTAGACGCTAAGGGTAGAGTTATGGTTTATGATATTGAAACCTCACAAGTGAGGGCAGATGTATGGTGGACAGGAAAGCAATACATTAGGCATAGTCAATTAGTTGATGGTCCAGAAGGAGAGACTAGAATTATCTCAATCGCATGGAAGTATGTTGGTGAGGATAAGGTTTATGATTTAACTTGGGACGATGGTTGTGACAAAGAAATGATGCAAGAGTTTATGGCGTACTACAATAGGTGTGATATGGTTATAGGTCAAAACAATAATTCTTTTGACAATAAACTAGTAGCAACTAGAGCAGCAAAGCATGGATTGTTTGTTAATAGATTTGTTAAGTCGTTTGATATTTATAGAAAAGCGAAGACTATCTTTAGACTTCCATCTTTCTCAATGGCTTATATGGCTAAGTTCTTTGGTCTTACATTAAAGCAATCTCACGAAGGGATTACGATGTGGCAGAAGATTCAGTATGGTACAGATGCAGAGAAGAAGGAGTATCTTCAAAAGATGGTAGATTATAACGTGGGTGACATTGTTACAACGGAGGAGCTATATATGAAGATGAGACCTTACTTTAGTACAGTAACTCATATTGGAGTGTCTCAAGACAAACCAAGGTGGACGTGTCCAGTTACAGGAAGTGAGAATGTAGAATTATACAATACTCTAATTACAGAGGCAGGAACAGTTCAAAGAGTTCTTTATTGTGTTGATTCAAAACATCAATATAGAGTAAACAACAAAGTCTATAGAGAGTTCTTAGAAAGAGGAGCGCTAGACAGACAATTTGTTAAGTAAATATAATAAAACGCAATCATTAATTTGGTTGCGTTTTTTTGCGTTTTAAAAGTTTTTTAAAAATAATTGAAAAAAAGTTTGGTGGTTAAGAAAAAAGGTTTTATATTTGTAGTGTCAAACAATAATAACTAAAATTTAAAATTATGACTAGAGCACAAAAATTACAAGAGTTAAAAGAGTTAAAGGATTATTTATCTAATAACAAAGTAGTAAACGCTTACGCATTCGAAGGTAGAATAGAATGGTTAGAGAACAATCTAAACACTAAACAATCTAAAGAGTCTAAAAGAATGGCTAGAGAATATAGAGCTAGTAAGAATTCAAAAACATTAAGTTTCAACCTTTAAAAAATAAATGCAAAAAGATTTGGTGGTTTAAATAAATCACCTTATCTTTGCATCAAACAAAAAATATATTATGTCAAAAACGATTCAAGATTACCAAGATTTAAGAACAGAGCTAGATAGTATAAAAGCAAATCACGACGCTCAAGGGAACACAGCTCTAGATGCTACATATATAAGTATAGTTGCTAGTGGTATGGGTTGGAGAGAAGCTAAGAAGATGGGCTTTAAGAAAGATTTTTATTATGGGTGGATGTTTTATTCTACTTCAACAAACTCTAGTGGTTATGAGTTATTTGAAAAGATGCAAGAGGCTTGTAAAGGATTTAGTTTAAGAGTAAGTGAAAGACAATTATAGTATGAAGAATCAATTAGGACATAGTAGAGATTTAATCCTCTATGGCTCATGTGGAAACGTGATGTACGAATACAAAAATAGTGGAAAAATGATTGTAGAAACATTCTACGATGTAAGTGGAGAGATAGTAAAACAAAATACTCATATAAGAAATGAAGGTAAATATAAAAAACATAAAAGAGATAGCTAACGAAAAATTAACAATGACCCAAAGGGGGATACTTGTTACTATCGTTCTAATGAAGGATGTAACACCAAAGCTAACTTTAGCAAAGTGTAAGGTTTCATTGAACTTTACGACAAATAAGGAGGACTTAATATACTTGCATGAAAATGGATTCATCTCATGGAGTGGAGTTGAGAAAGCTAAGAAGTCGTTAGAGAGTGTTGAGATGGAAAAAGAGGTTGTTGAGATTATGGACTTCATGAACAATTTGTATAGAAGGAAGTTTAGCTATAAGGCTTACAGAAAAGAGGTTTTAAGACTACTTCAAGATTATACGATAGAAGACGTTAAAAAAGTCATAAGTAATCGTTACGTTTGTTGGAAAGACGAGAGTAAGATGAGACCTTTTTTACAACCTAGCACATTGTTTAGGATTAAGAACTTCATTAAGTATTTAGATGAGGCTAATCATACAAGAGAGGGAGAGTCGTTTATCAACATAGCAAATCTAGAAATAGAACATTTTACAGAGATTGTGACGAGTTTGGCACAGAGTTTGATAGATACAGATACATACAATTTATTCCTATACAAGACGGATGGGGATGGTAACAAGAGAGGAAACTCTAGTAAGATTGTTAGGTATGGTAGAGATATAAAGAAATTAATTAAGGTACAAGATACTCAAGAGAAATACAATGGTGTTAGAGAGTATCGTTATTATTACAATTCAAATATATGATATTAGAAAAGAAAGTAAGTTGGTTTAAATCTACCAAACAAACGGAAGTACAAAAGGCTTTTCCCATTAGTAGCTTTTTAGACTTAATTAAAAATGGGAAGTATAAGGAACAAATAGAGAAACTAAGGAGTGGTGGTGATAAGAGCATTAAGACTCAATTGCCCACGATAGCTTTTCAAGGTTTGTTCGAGTACTCAAGGAAAGCGAACAACTTTATTGAATCTAGTGGTTTAATTATATTAGACATTGATTCTATGAACCCAAATGACTTAGAAGAAACAAAGCAAGAGATAATGGATTCTAGTGATTCAGTCTTAGCTACAATGGTAAGTCCAAGTGGAAATGGAATTAAGGTTTTATATTTAGTAGAACCATATTTGATAACCAAAGATTCTTATAGAGCGATTGGAAAAGAAGTTGTTTCTCAATTTTCGGATTATGGTGATGTAGATTTTCTATCTATAACGGATACTTTGATTATGACCTATGACTCAAATATTTTAATAAACGAAGATGTGGTTGCAGACCATGTTATAATTAAGGAGGTCAAGGTTGAACAAGTAGAGTTACCAAATAGAGATTCATCAAAAAACTTATTCGAGGACGCAGAGGAGTTCTTTGAGGTTGTATTGGACGAGTCGATAATCGATAGAGTGACTAGTAACTTTCACTACATTCAAGTAGCGATATTTGAATTAGCTAAGTTTGGGTTTAAGCATCCAAATGAAGATTTGAGTTTTGTTGTAAATTATAGCGAAAGCCATTTCAAGGTTAGTGGAGACAATAAGACAAGATTCATGGAGGCTGTAGAAGTCGCTAAGGATTTACCACAAACAAAGTGGGCTTATGACACTAGAGCACCTAGAGAAGAAGTTGAGTTAATAGACTACTCACAATTCCAAGATGATGACGAGGAGGGGATGACTCTTTATGATGAGGAAGATTTTGACGAAGTTGATACTAGTGAGGATGAAGAGGATGGTTTAATAAACTACTCAAGTTTTTATGATTCTATTGTAGAAGTAATTAAGGAAGGTGATAGAGTTGGGAACGAGGTTAGTTTGAAGAACTTTGCAGATGTATTTAGATTTAAGGGAACAGGAATTTTAACAACCACAGGAATCCCAGGACATGGTAAGACAGAATTTGTAGACGCTATGTTAATAGATTTGGCTAGGATGTATAACGAGAGTTCTCTTATCATAGGGTTCGAGCAAACACCAGAGGAGCATTTGATTAAGTTAGCTAGAAAAATGATTGGAGCTAACATAACGTGTGAGACTTGGTGGCACGAGAAGAATGAGGGAGTCTTTAAAGACAACTATAGATTCATTACGGATAAGATTAAGCATGTAGACATCAAAGAGGTTGGTGGAAAGGTTGAGAGTATTCTAATGAAGTCAGCGAGTTGGGTTCAAGCAGAAAGGTCTAAGGGTAATAATCCTAGATATGTAGTTATTGACCCATTCAATATGTTGTCAGTATCAGGTAAGGTTAGTGGTCACGAAAAGGCAGAAGAGATTCTAAGACAACTAACTCACTTTTCTCACCAAATGGGAGTGATGGTTATTTTAGTAGCTCACCCATTTAAGATGAAAAAGGACGAGAAGACAGGCGAGTATGATATCCCAGACTTTTATAGTGTGAAGGGTTCATCAGCATTTTTTGAGATGAGTTATCATGGTATGACGATTTATCGAATTAATGGCATGGTTCTTGTAAGGATACTAAAAGTTAAACAAAATAATCTTGGAGACGCAGGAAGTGACGTTTGGTTTATGTATGATAAGCCTAGTGGTCGATATATTCCATGTGATGAAGAGGGTATTGAATTAGATGGAGACCATAGAGAAAAGAATTGGTTAAATAAAATTAATAATAATAATACAAATAAATAAAATGAGTACATTAAGAAATAAACAAGTACAAGATACTTTAGACGCAATAATTAATAATCCAGAGTTAAGAGCTATTTTAGCAGAAGAAGGCGTGGTGGTTAAGGAGGACTTTAATTTAGACAAAGAGGCTACAATAAATAGTTATATGGAGCTATGTGGATACACAAAGGAGGAGGCTATTAACGCTTATGCTAATGTGAAGTTCTATGAATAAAGAAGACGTACTAAAAGGATTTGAGGGAGCGTATGTTATAAGTGATAAGGCTCAAGCTAGGAAGAACACGCCAGTATTTAGTGGAGTATTGAAATACTTTCCTAACGCTTTGAAAGAGGTAGCAAAGGCTTCTAAGGTTGGGAACGACCAGCATCACCCAGACAAACCATTACATTGGGACATGAGCAAGTCTAGAGACGAGTACGATGCTTTAGTAAGGCATTTGATAGACCATACAATTGACCCTATGGATGACGATGATGTTTTACATTTAGCAAAAGTAGCCTGGAGAGCGTTGGCAGGATTAGAGAGATATTTAACAAAACAAGATAATTAAGATGGAGAATTTTTTAATTGGATTTTTTACAATTGGGATTTTTGCGTGTTTAGTTTTAATGATTAAACTAGTTAAAGATTTAGATGTAAGAAAGAACACTAACCCATGGAGTTTCGATGAGTTGGTAGCGATGACCATTATAGGAATGAATCACATAAATGGAAGTAGGTCGTACAATAGAGAAGTTAACAAGTTCGCAAAGCAATACAATAGAGACCTTAATGGTGTCTTAGCTAAAGTGGAGGACTTGAGAGATTACAATCAAAACATGAATTTCGTATTTAACGAGACATTCGACAAGGCTTTTGATGTTGCAGTGGATAAGATAAAAATATACTAAAAGAAAATTAAACGTATGAGTATTAACGAACAAAAAATGAAACTTAAGGGAGAGGCTAAAGTATGGGCTTCAATAACTAAATCTAATGGAAAGGCTAAAGATGTAGCTTCGACACAGATAGGTCAGCAGTTATTGTTCGATGAAACTCTAAGAATCTTACCAGAATTTAAGACGTGGTTAGACAATTGTAGCAAGAGAGATAGGTTAACTCTAAGGGAGTTGTTTTGTGATGATGAGACAACAATTAGATTAATATTACAGACTTTGTTTTATCTTGCAGGAAGTACTAGTGGCGTGTTAGAGGCAGAGAGGTCTAAGAAGAAAAAGACAAGACATAAGAGTATAAGGTCTATAAATACTAAGGTGTTTCCAGACTTAACATTTAGTGTGACTTGGAGAGTTGTAGAAGTTATAGTAGACTTGTCTAAGTTGTTTGAAACAGATAAGAGACCAGTTTCTATAAATGGAGTTACTAGTTGGAGTTTAGGATACGTTTCATCTATTGATGAATTGATTTTTGAAAAGCTATCTACTAGGTCTATAATGTCTTTCTATCCAATGCCTATGTTGGAGTCACCAAGAGATTGGGGTTATGATGAAGAGGGCAACATTGTTGGGGGATATTCTAGTTATCAATACGACATGATAAGGTCAAATGCTAATATGTTTAAGAATACAAAATTTGACCAAAGGGTTTTTGATTCGGTAAACTATATTCAATCACAAGCGTGGGTGGTAAATGATGAAGTTTTAAAGGCAGTTGAGTTGG
>JAAHTG010000665.1_pt3 | contig 12630 bp, 16 predicted proteins | sample 6116081 | NCBI WGS metagenome assembly JAAHTG01 (sample SAMN13939989, study PRJNA603662) | sponge metagenome | isolation source: marine sponge | host: Mycale hentscheli | place: New Zealand | collected 2005
ACACCTTCGAAAACATTGTTCTCTTGCCACACAGATTCAGTTCACCGCACAGATGGATTTCAACAAGTTACGTACACTCAACAACCTGAGACAGGATACATCATCCAATCAACCAATAATGAATGTTTAGGTGGAGATGATGGTACAGGAGTTTGGTTAATGACTAAACTCATCGAAGCAGGAGTTCCAGGTCGTTATATTTTCCATCGTGCCGAAGAAGTTGGCGGACGTGGTAGTGGGTGGATTGAATCGAAAGCAAATTACTTGTTGGAAGGATATGACCGAGCAATTGCCTTTGACCGAAAGGCTAAAAACAGCATCATTACTTATCAATCTTGTTCTCGAGGTTGTTCAGATGCGTTTGCAGATGATTTAGGCGGACACTTGATGTTCAACGCTAAGAAGTATTATTTAGAAAGATTTCAAGCGGCTGACCCAACAGTAATGTATGATGTGCAAGCCCCAATTCCTGAAGAAAGAACAAGGTTCGTTAATGTGAAAGGAGCAAGGTCTCAAAAAGTCACCACTACGAATGCCATGGGATACACGAGTACAACCTGGAAAGTTCCACAAGAAGAACAACGTTATTATTACACTCCTAAAAATGAGTTTTGGGCTGCTTTAATTGAGTTCCCTCAATTTAAAATGATGGCTCCAGATGGTGTAGAAGACTATCAGTTTTCGAGTGAGGAAATGCAAAAATTAGTGCAAGACTATGCCAATGATTATCCTGACGAAATGATGGGATTACTTGACGAATATCTAAATTTCAAGGACGAGAACTGGAAAACCGATACAGGAGGGTCATTTACTGATACGGCGAATTACACTGATGATATCACAGAGTGTACTAACTTATCCTGTGGTTACTACAACGCACACACTCAAAGCGAATATCAAGACTACGCTTTCTTAGAATTATTCTTGGAAGGATTGATTGCAACTCCTTGGGAGGAACTTTACACAGCCGCAACTCCTGAAAGAGACTCGCAAAGTTATGGTTACTACACTTACAGGGATACATACGTAGCACCCTCCAAGACAATCCTCGAATCGGCTAGTGATGAAGAGTTAGCCTCAGTTAGAGAACGTCAATCCAGTCAAAAAGAACAACGTAAAAAAGAACGTGAAGAAAAAAAGGCTATCATGGATATGTTTGGATTCACAAGAGCCGAGGCGACCGAATACATGAAAGAACAAGGGTATGATGAGGACTTTGACGATTGGGTGGAAGCACCTGAGATAATCAGTAGTTTTTGGGATGATGTAGGTTCTGCCCGTCCCTCAGAATACAATGATTTCTACATGGTTGAGTAAACAGTTACCTTTATATAGGAAACATCAGCGTGTAATAATTACTCGGCTTCGGTTGAGGGAGGGATTATTATGGAGAAAGACGTTTGCACAGATTGTAACAGCACGAAAATAGAACTAGATACTAATACGCACGATATGGTTTGTGCGATGTGTGGTTTAGTTCAAGACGCATACACAATCGACCCAGGACCAGATTGGAGAGATTATGGTGATGGCGACGTAGGTGGAGAACGCACAGGAATGCCTAGTACTCACTTATTACACGATAAAGGATTAACAACTGATATCGATTGGAGAAATCGTGACGCTATGGGCGGTTCACTATCAGGAAGTGCTTCTAGATTAGCAAATAAACTTCGTCGCCAACAACGAAGAACACGCATGAAAGACTCTCGAGAAAGGAATCTCGCCGTGGCCTTGAATGAAATTCAACGAATTGGGAGTCGAATGGAGTTGCCAAAAACTACTCGAAGCGAGTCTGCATTCATTTACAAAAAAGCCGTGGACAAGAAATTAGTCCGTGGACGCTCTATTGAAGGTGTAGCCGCGGCTTGTATTTACATGACTTGTCGTATTCATCGTATTCCAAGAACTTTGGATGAAATAGGACTACACTCTAGAACAGGTCGTAAAGAAATTGGACGAACCTATCGAGCATTGGCTAAGGAATTGAAGATGAAAGTTCCACCAAGTTCGGCTTCAGATTACATTCCAAGACTGTGCACATCACTTTCACTAAGTAATAAGACTTTAATGCAGGCTTTGAGAATTCATGATGCGGCAGTAAAATCAGGACAAATGAATGGATGTGGTCCTACAGGTGTAGCCGCCGCCGCAGTTTATCTTTCAAGTAAAATGTCTAAAGACCGTGGAGATGAGAGAACTCAACGCCAAATATCAGAAGCCGCAGGAGTAACCGAAGTCACTATTCGTAATCGATTCAAAGAACTTTGTAAGATTATGGACTATAAGGCTTAAATAGGTAATTAAATAGGTAGTGAGAGTATGGAAGAGTTACAAATCATCACAGAATCAGGAATTACTGCTAATCGTTGGCCTGCTCCAACTCATAAAGAGTATGGCAGTAAAGACCGCATCTACATTAAAATAGGCAAAGAAGACCAAGGATTTTTCGACCTCAAATCAGGTGCTTTCGAGCAAAATGAAGGATGGGGCGTAGTTAAGAAAGACGATGCCTTAGTAACACTTTGCTCTAAATCGGGTCGAGAGATATATCTTGGACAAGTCGAAGCGTCCACATCAGTTACCTCAGATGGGATTACACTTCTAAGAGAATCAATTGCAAAGTTGGCTACAGTAACACACGAAGGTCAACGAGTAGAAGTCAACTTAGGACCTTCTATGGAATTGAAAGTAGCAGGAAGAAGTCGATGGGTTAAGTCCAATGTCACCGTCGCTATGGAAAATCCGAGTAGTCTTGAAGACATGATTACGGCTACAAGTGATATGGCAACTGCTTTGCTACTTTTAGAAGCGGAGAAAATTAAAAAGGCTTAAGTAGAAAGAGACTCCATAAAACACCATGGATAGCCCCGTTCATGCCGAATTAGTCCAGTGGTGTGATGCGAAGGCCTTACACGTTGCAAACGGACTAATTCAAAACACTAATCCTATGACTCTTAAAAAAGCAAAACAAGCAAATAAAAAATTGGTATTAAGATGGAGAATTAGAGTGTGTGAATCATGTCAAGAAAGTTTCGATATCGCAAACCAAGGATTATTCTATGAATGTAAAAGGTGTTAATTATGAAGGAAATAAAGAAAGTAAAGTTAGGAATTAATAAGGATGCAATAGTGGTTGTCTCGAGCGATGTAGAGATGACTAGTAAGGACGATGCTGATGAAGCGTATATTATCATGTTTAATATCATCGGAGACCCACTTCGATTAGGCATCATTGTTGTAGGAAATATGTTAGATAAAGCAATTAAAAACACCAACTTGTCGAAATCACAATTACTATCCTTAATGGAAACCAATCCTGAAAAATACTTAGAAGCCGCCATGAAAGACCCTGAGGGGATTTTCGACTCCGCACAAGAGATGGTAAAAATCGTTTTAGACAGTGAAAAGAAAGCGGCTCAAGCCAGGTTAATATTAGCCAGTATGGTTGACAATGGTCATTATCTTCAAAGAACAAGGCATACTTTCAATGGTGAAGAAATCGAAATAAAAGAGCAAAAAATAGAAACTGAGGAATTAGCCCTGCAACTAAAGGCAATGATTGAGATTGTTAAACAATGGGAAACCTTTGATATGGAAGAGTATCAACGAGAAATGGAAGCCGCCCTCAAACAAGCCATGAAATCATAACCGTTATATAGGTGGCTACTAAATTAGAGTAGTATGATGACTCGTTATATCAAAAAACTAAACCCTGCAGAGTGTCAACACTCAGTTAAAAAGATAATCAAAGTAGGGAAAGTATTTGAAACTCATTGTCTGTTCTGTGAGGAAAAATTAGAGGTGGTTTGAAGTGGGTGAAAGACCTACGATGGCTATTGACACTATTGTCATGGACTCAATTAAAGCAAGAGATTATCGAGTCAGTTTAGGTGGTTTAAACCCGACAGGAGCATCTATGAGAATTATCGATGAGTTTGGTCGAGAACAATTAGTTGGAACGTGTCACAGACAACAATGGTATAAGCGAACAGGTGTCGAAAAAACAAACCTACCTCGAGATGAAAATCTAAATAAAATGGAAATTGGAAACGCTATGGAGGAGAATCTTCAAGCACATTGGAGTCGTCAAGGTGTAATGTTGGCAGGCAATATCAAAGTTTATGAAGACATTGGAGAAGAGGGTGAGAACATCACCATCAGTGGTGAAGTAGACGTCTTACTTCGTGAAGCCTTGAAAAATGAAGAAGGAAGATTAGAAATTTCTAATACGGTCGGAATTGGAGTAGAGGTTAAATCAGGAAGAGGATTTTTTCAATCTAAGAAAATCATGGGAAACCGTAACAAACTCTATGCTCGCGGATATCCTAAAGTAGAACACATCATGCAAGTAGCCTTGTATTTAAGGATGAGACAGGCTCTTGAAGTGCACTATGGTGTCGAGATACCTTACTTCTTACTGGTTTACTACTTAGTAGATTCAGGTGAAACAACGCAATTTAGATTAGAATTATCCGAAGGATACACAGGAGAAATAATTGTCAAAGACCGAGATGGAACAGTAATCAAGCCGAATGCAGGTTATGCTTTTGACATGAAAATGGAAGAAGCCATGTTACCTGAAAAGGTTCAAAACATGACTATTGATAATTTACTACAAAGGTATCGAGAACTACAGGAGAAGTTATTAATCGATACACCTCCTCCAAGAGATTATGAACTTAGGTACAGCGATGAAGAAAAAGTTACCGAAGATTTTAAATTAGGATTACTAAGTAAATCACGGTATGAAGAGTATTTGAGAAATAAAACAAAACCGATTGGAGATTGGCAATGTTCCTTCTGTGATTGGAAAGAAGTTTGCTATCCGCAAGGAATTTTCACTACTGATGTAGAGCAAGGTATTTTAACCATAGACGAAGCCTTATCACAATTGGAGTGATTACGGTGAGGGTTTTAGTAGAGGTCAAGGGTCAAACTTATCCACATCGTGAGAACTTGCGTAAGAAGTATAATCTCAATTGGGACCAACAAAGGAAGCAATTTTACGGTCAACTACTCGAGAATAGTCCGAGACTAACTGCGTTAACTCAGTTTTGTGAACGTTATAATCTAAGGATTGCGGTCGAGGGAACTTATTTAGAAATAGATAATAATTTAGACGTTGACACTAATATTAGTGAAGAAGGTGGAAAAACAACTGAGGGGTTGGGGAAAATAGGTTCAGAAGCATTACCTGAAAATCAAAGGTTAGGTTTCAAAGAAGTAGACATCACCGAAGATTTTCCAATTGAGAATGACTTCACAGAATATTTTCAAGGAACAAGATTTACAGAACCAAGAAAGATTCAACTACAAACACTTAGTGAAGTTACAGATGCATTACGTGAAGGTTACAAAAACATTATTTTAGAGTGTCCTACAGGGTCTGGTAAGTCAGCCTTAGCGATGTTGATTCCAAAGGTTTTCGGAGAGTACGCTTATATTTCAACTCACTTAAAAGGACTACAAAAGCAGTATATGGAGGAAATGCCATTTATGAGGAGTATGATGGGAAGGGCTAATTATACTTGCAAATTACCGATTGAACCAGGGACTTACTCCAAGGAATTAGCCCGTGAAGCCTTAGAACAAGCATTAGCAGGAAATATAGGCAATTCTTGTGATGCGGCTAGTGCACCGTGTAAGACTATTGGGGGTGAGTTTAAGTGTTCCTTCAAATTAAATCTCCAAGATTTTGACGAAAGTCAAGAACTTTGTGATTATTATGATTCGCTCAGTGACGCTCGTAACTCTCGATATTTCATCAGTAACGTTGCGTATCTAATGGCACTACATTCGGCAGCACCTGGCGTTTACTTGCCTAAAAGACCTTTCTTAGTTGTGGATGAAGCGCATAACTTAATTAGTAATATGATGAGTCAATTCTCTATCGACATCTCTTTAGGCACTCTTGAAAGATTATTTCACATCCCTAAAGAAAGCGATGATGCAAAAAACCGTCAAGAGATGCTTAGTCCGTGGTCACCAAACAACCCTTCATTTGGATTTCCGAAAGTTCCGTCAATTACAACTAAAACCGAAGAAAGAATTTGGCAAATAAGTGCGAGAGTATGGGAAGCGTATTTAGAACATCTCAAAGAAACAATCGTTCAAAAAGTAGAAGATGGGGAGTATGTAACTAAAGAATTGAACTTAGCCAATAATTACAAAGAGCGTTTGAAATCCATTTTAAAGTTCATAAATAAAGATTGGAAAAACTGGGTTTGGCAGTTTGATAATGACCGAGACCCATTCAAGATTTCATTTAAGCCGTTACAAGTCAATGACTACGCCGAAGATTTAATGTTGTCATTGGGCGAGAAGAGAGTGTTTTTAAGTGCTACGATTTTAGATGCGGATACCTATTGTAAGGAATTAGGATTAGACCCAACTGAGACTACTTTTATTCGAGTCAGATATTCACCATTCCCAAGTAAGAATCGTCCCGTGATTACGAAATATGTAGGTGGTAATTTATCTCACCGAGGCATGTCTCCTGAAACCTTGAAGAAGACTGCTGAAAGAATTGCAACAATAGCAAATGATAATCCAAACGAAAAAGGATTAATTTTACCATACACTAATACTTTAGAGAATCAGTTAGTGGATATGCTCAAAGAACACTATCCATTAGTAGGTGCAAGAATTATACAACACACCAAGGACAGTCATGAAAGAGAATCAACATTCAAACATTTCAATAAATCAAAAGGAAATGAAATTCTCATCAGCACATATGCTAATCAAGGATACGACGGAAAGACTGTTGGTTTCCTCATCGTACCTAAGGTGCCGTTTCAGCCTTTAGGAGACGTGCAAGTGAAAAAGAAAATGGAATTGAATCCGAGATGGTATAAGGTGATGGCGGCGATGGAGTTGACTCAAATGTTGGGACGAATTGTTCGGTCAGAAACCGACCACGGAAAAATGTATATTTTAGACCCTAATTTTAGATTCCATTGGGATGTTGGATTCGACGAAGAACCGTTAAGAAAGTTCATGCCAAACTACTTGAATCAAACAATTAAGGAATCATTTTAAATAGGTAATGGCGCTTAAGAGATATGAAGAGGGTATAGATATGGCGAATATAGCAATCTGTGGAAGAATGGCAAGTGGAAAGACAACTTTGGCTCACTACTTAAGAGATGAATTAGGATATGAGTCCTTGAGTTTAGCAGGAGCAGTTAAACGCTTAGGTCGAGACTTGTTCGGCATGGTTGAAAAAGACCGACCTCTCTTGCAACAAATCGGCATGAAGATGCGTGAAATCAAGCCTTCCGTTTGGATTGATTACTTAGTGTCTCAAGCGAATTCAGTTAATGAGTCTCAATATTTTGTAGCCGTTGATGATGTTAGATTTGTCAACGAAGCGAAAAGATTCAAGTCCGAAGGATGGATTTTAGTGAAAATGGATATTGGCGAAGAGTTGCAAATTGAAAGACTAAAAAAGACCTATCCAGATAATTGGGAAATGCATGTCGCTAATCGAGATGATATTAGTGAACTCGAAGTAGAGAAGATTCCTTTGGATTGGTTCGATTTAATTATCACGGCAGAATCAGATGTTAAAGATTACTCAGAAGTGGCCGAGTTACTAAAGACTTCAAGCCTTGCCTTGCAATCTTGAAATTAATCCATCAGTCATCATATTACTGCCGACAGTGATGAAGGCAATACCAAGACAGGTGTAGATTAAGAAATTGCGAACTTTATGTTCAGGATGCTCTTGGGTAATTATTTTATGCGAGTGATGAGTAGATAACCACGTTCCTATTAAAAACATAGCCGTTCCAACTACGATGATATCAGTCATCAAGTTACGAATCATCAGCATCACTTTGATTTTTGAGCCACATGGCTAAAATTAATCCAATTCCACCAATAGCGACTCCAAATTTAGCAGTCGTTCGAAGAGTAGACTGACCAATTCCTTCTGAAGCCTTAGTTGCAGAGGCGGCTGGACCTTCTAAATCCATAACGGAAACGTATCCTGCATCTTCCATTGATTTTTGAAAAGAAGCGGCTCCATCTAATGCAAACCAATCAACGCCAATTTCATTTGTAAGGCCACCGCCTGTGTTTTGATTGGTTCCATTTTCCACCGTAATACTGTAAGGGTCGACAGTAGGGTTGCTCTTTTTCATAGCAGCCACGACTGCGTCACGTCCTGGAAATACCAACGTGCGAACTCGATTGTGAATGACAGTTTCGCCTGTAGCCTTGTCAACTTGCTGATGCGGGTGAACTAAAAATTGCACAATGTAGGTATCGTTATCACGGGCATCGATAAACTCTTGAATGATATCAGTGCTACTGAAAAACTGTCGTCCGTTGTAAATATCTCCATCTTTGAGTGGATGTCCGTGAATCGTCCACTTGCGTTGTGCTTCGGTGTAGCCGAATTTACTGTTGTCTTCGGCCAACTTAGTGGCAGGGTCAATAGTAATCTTAGATTCACTGCCGTAACTAGGCTCACCTAATTCGTAAGTTCCATTAACATCGTAAACGTAAGACATCCATTCATGAGACTTGTGAGTTTCATCAGAGAATGTTTTCATCTCATTCAAGGCATCTGCCGAGAACTTAGCAAACTCTTGCTGAGCAATGTTCATAATGATAAGTTAACTGTTCGACTACTTAAAGGCTTTTGGATAATTAAGACTCGCGATAGGGTAAAGTTCACCGAATGTCCAAATAGGATGCCTTTGCAACTGCTCGTTTAGGATACCTGCCTCACGTTGATTAATTTGCTGAGACTCTAATAAATAACCAGGTTCATCTGCTAAATGTTGCCGAATATTTTCAGTCATCCTACGAAACTCAGCATCGGAATATCGTGTTTCTAAAGGTTGCTTTCTAGTATCAATCAAAAATAGGTCACCTGTGTAGTTGATAAGCGGTAAAGGGTCGTCAAAATGAGACATCTTTCGAGCAATGGAGTTTAAGTTTTCGAGAAAATCCGAATCATGATACGAATCTATTAATGCCTGTGTGTACCCGTATGACCTATTTCTACCTATTTGTTTGTACAACTGGTATTTTGCTCGATTATACTTAATGTAATTAATAACCTCAAGTAAATACTCCATATGCGCTCGACTTATAGTATGCTGTGTATACCAATCCGCAAGATACTCTCGCCAAGTCCTAACGCCAGTCCCATCATCATCACCCATTCCACCCCTACTAAAATCTAAACCATACCCAAAATAATGACTTAAGTCAACAGGGAATCCTGCTCTTGTTAAACTTTGATGCAGTGACATTGAATCAACCTCCTGTCGGGTCAGGACTATCTGTGCCGTAATACAGATAATAGCCTACGACAGTAATAGTGACAATGATGTTGCCTAAGAAAGACCCTAGTAAAGCCTGTTGCCACGGAATACCGACCACGAGTAAACCAGGGGCTGTAAGCAATGTGCGAATAACGGTGGCTTCTAGCGTACCAAGCCAACCTCGCCATTCACCACGGGATAATTGACGAGCGGCAAGATAAGACCTTGGTTTGAATAAAACCCCTGCCCAATCCATTCACCTCACTCCCATGCCTTGGCTCGGGTTCGAACATACCATTCGTTAATACCTGTGTATTCGGCTAATATGTGGAAGATGAATCCTAAGAAAAAGCAACCTACGAGCGGTGCTTCGGCTCGACCGTCACGGAATTGTTCTAAAAACTTAGTAGGACTGGGGTAAAGCATAATTGCAAAGCCAAGTCCAAGTGTAGCCACACCGACTACGAGTGATTCAATTAATACTGTTTTTACGGGTCTCATATTACTCTTCCTCTAAAATTATGGTTTCTTCATCTTCTTTTAACGAACCATGGGCTCGGCGAATATCATTTTCCGTTTTATGTTGACGACGAATTGCTTCGATATACTCTTCTTCTTCGGCATTCCATCTGTCAAAGAATCTAGAAATGGCCATGTAGGCAGGACCTGATAAGATACCTAAGACGGCGATATACGCTTCAATGTCTTCTCGAACTTCAGGATTTACGAAAGCCGTAGTTATTAATTGATAAGATAATAACATGAAAACTAAAATAAGGGGAAGCGAAACTAAGGCAACCATAAGGTTGTTAAATGTGATGCGAACGTCCCAATCGATTCGTGCCATAGTTGTAATAAATATATCCAACTACTTAAAGACAATCCTAATAACTACTAGGACACCCACTCGAAGGCCAACTCACTATACAAAGAAACACAAATCCCAAAAGTATCATGTAACCGTGTATCATGAGTCAGCCCCCGAGGGGGCGGCCACGGACTCTAGCAAGCATAAGCAAACAGACAAACATAAAAGAAAAACCGAAAACCAAAACTATTTAGAGCCGAATTAACATTAGGTTCGCAACTACTTAAAGGCTGCGCTAAAGAGTGTAATGGTGTACGGCCGAGGAGGGGGTGTGGAGTTCGACCGTACAAATAACAATTATCTTTTTAACTATTTAATACTGATTATTTCGCTTAGTTGAGAAATATCATGCCTTTATATAGGTATACCAACACATCTAATATTACCCACAAGGAGGCAAAAAATATGAGTAATGAAATTGAAGCATTTTTGAGCGAGATTGAAGAAACCGCAGCAGCGGCAAAGACAGACGAAGGACCACGTAAGTACGTGAACCGTGAAAGACTGGTGGTTACCATCGACGAAGAGTCGGGTAACTCAGGCCTACACAAGAATTACATTCTTGAAGGCTTTACACCAGGTATTGAAGGTAACTACGGCACAAGCACAGCAGTGCGTGTTGTTGAACCTGAAAACGGTCGACGTATGACTCTATGGCTTGGTAGCCACGAGCAAGACCACTTCCAAACTTTCGTTCAAAAGCAACTTGATGAGGGCAAGGTATTTCCAATGGATATCACCTTCCTACGTCATAAGCAGACTGCACAGAAGTCTGGTCGTCAATACAACCGCTTTTCTGCCCTCTGTAATACTTGGGGAGACGATGTAGTCGTCCCTCCAGTCCCAGAGGACCAGATGGTTGATGCTGACCAATCTGAGGCTTGAGTTCCGTAAGGGCTCAAGTGTCTTAGTTTTCAACCTTACACCCCTTCGGGGGTGTAGGGGAAACCTTTTTAAAGGTCTAATACAACTGGTTCTACGAAGTACGGATAATTTCCGCCACCAGGATATGTGAAGTAAGTAGCATTATTGCCTGCACAACCACCGTATAACATTCTTTCCCGATATTCAGCACCTGTATCTACATTCATATCTTGGGTACAATCCCAAGCGTCGGAACTTTTATACTGTAAATTCGCTACCTCAGTAAGCCAAAGCCCATCGAACACACGGTCTGATAAGTCATCACTCGCCCATAAAACACCCTCTCGGGATATTTGAGGGTTCATATCATTAAACCAATAATTATCAACCATTCTCCACTTGAAAGAAGTAGCAATACCTCCTGTTTGGTATCTAATTTGTTGTGTAATAATGTCAGCAATCGTCTCTTCGAAAAGAACATCCAAAGTTTTTTCCTCTCGTGCAACTAATTCATAGCCTCGACGGCCAATACTCATGAAATCCCTGCCCGATATAGGTTCCATCCCAGTATTAATCTGAAATTGAGCGTCTAAACCATTATTTACTAAGGACACGTAATTTTGAATTATGTTCTCCAGACCACCTAAAGTATATGCATTTCCCATTACTATACCAGAATCCCTTGTTTTTAATTGCATCAACACTTCTGAAGGCAAATCAGGTATTGGTTCGGCAACGTATTCTCTAATTTCTGGGTCGTATCGCCATCCTCGATACCAATAATAAGCCTCGTGCCCATAACCACTAGGAATCCTTCCCAACTCCCAATCGGGATGGTCTGTAATCCGACCTGAGTACTCAACGTCATAAACGTAAAGTTTTACAGACTTAAGTAGAGCATCTAAATTATCTTGATATTGTGCACGTTCTTGATTTCGAATCCATTCGACGGCTTCGTCATAGGTGCGATATACTTCTTCACTAGGATAAGATTCACCACGGTAACCAGTTCCAGGTCGCCATCCAATGGGACGAAGTTCATAACCGTCTTCAGAATATTGAACGTCTTCGGCAGCAAGGGTCTGCTTAATACTCCAAGAGTTCCCGTCACTAGATTGGACAAATAAATTTGAATGAGTCAAATACCCCTTCACTTGTTGGAGACGTGGGAAAAATGCACGACCCTTAGGAAGTCGAGAACGCCCAGTCCGTGAGTCGTAAATAGGTGTGAAATAGTAATTTTGCAAGGCTGAAAAAACCTCCGAAGTTGTCATCGGACGCACCGCAATCATGGCGTCGACCTTAGAGTGCCAAGGTTGAGACTTCATCGGACGCACGAGTGTCACCTCATGCATCAACTGAGGCTTCGCTCAAATCTATCATACTGGGTATAGTTAAACCCTTTGCTGAACCTCGTAGTTTCATACCAAAGTAGATGATACCGAAAAATGCTGTTAAGGTTAGCATAGTTTGGAATTGAGGCTCTAGTAATTTGGGAGCGTATTTTTCTACTCTAACAACGACCCAGTTTTTCACGACTGAACCTGCAGTAGACCAAAAGTAAAGACCTGAGACGGCGAATGCTACACCGAATAATGCATTTCGAACAGGCTT